>Ga0265298_10006573_pt1 | contig 14322 bp, 12 predicted proteins | sample AusTroGonzalo_MG_3_FD_193486 | JGI IMG/M metagenome (GOLD analysis project Ga0265298, IMG submission 193486) | Bovine rumen microbial communities from tropical cattle in Woodstock, Queensland, Australia - Gonzalo_01 | ecosystem: Host-associated > Mammals > Digestive system > Stomach > Rumen ...
CGTGCTGATTAGCTTCAACCAGGAGAAGGACGACGCTATTTATCCCACAGAGGCAGGACTGCTGGGTGCCATCAACGAGGCGAAGGCCGCACAGCTGACGGCATGGGTGGACAATGTGAAGGACGAGCCCCTGATGACCACGCTGCCCACGCCCGGCAAGATAACAAAGGAAGTGAAGAACGACAAGTTTATCACCGAGACGACTGACGGCACGAAGAGTGGATACTCGGAGCTGACGCTGTCGAACGGCGTGAAGGTCATCTTGAAGCACACCGACCTAAAGAAAGACCAGGTGATTCTCAATGGCGAAGGCTGGGGTGGCTCGTCACTCTACGGTGAGAAGGACTTCATCAACATCAAGATGTTTTACGACGTGGTGGAGGCCAGCGGACTGGGTAACTTCTCGCACACGGAACTGACGAAGGCCCTGGCAGGAAAGATTGCTGGCGCCTCACTGTCACTGGGTAGCTACCGTGCCAACATTAGCGGCTCTTCGACGCCCACAGACGTGGAGACGATGCTGCAGTTGGTATATCTCTACATGACAGGTAACGTGAAGAAGGACCAGCAGTCGTTCGACCAGCTGATGAAGACCACCGAACTGCAGCTGAAGAACCGTCTGTTGCAGCCCGAGGCCGTCTTCTCTGACTCGCTGAGCCTTACGATGACCAAGCATAACCCGCGCTTCAAGTCGATGAACGTCGCAGACCTCGCACAGGTTGATTACGACCGCATTCTGGAGATGGCCAAGGAGAGCACGGCCAACGCCGCCGCCTTCACCTTTACCATTATTGGTAACTATGACGAGGCCAAGATCCGTCCGCTCATCGAGCAGTATCTTGGTTCGTTGCCGTCACAGAAAAAGATTGTCAAGGGTAAGGATATATCGAGTGACTACACGGGCAAGGTAGTGAACGACTTCAGACACAAGGCTGAGACGCCGAAGGCCATCGCCGTGCTGCACTGGTATTCGAAGAAGGTGCCCTACAACCTCGAGAACGTCATTCGTTCGCAGGCCGCCGGTCAGGTGCTGCAGATGATTTACCTGAAGGAAATCCGTGAGGAGGCCAGTGCCGCCTACACTGCAGCAGGTCAGGCTGGCATCAGCCGCGACGACTTCGGTGACGAGGCGAGCATTCTGGGCTACTGCCCGATGAAGCCCGAGAAGGCCGACACCGCCATCTTCATCCTGCGTCGTGCCGTACAGGACATGGCTGCCGGTAAGTGCGATGCCGACATGCTGACGAAGGTGAAGGAATATATGCTGAAAGACCACGCCGACCAGTTGAAGACCAACGGCTATTGGAACGGCCTCATCAATAACTGGCGTAAGTGGAACCTCGACTTCCACACCGACTATGAGAATACTGTTCAGGCGCTTACCCCAGAGAGCATCTGTGCTTTTGTCAAGGAGGTGCTGAAGGCTGGCAATGAGGCTGAAATCGTCATGCTGCCGGCAGAGTAAATGTTTTCGTCAACAATCATAATAAACATAACAACAAGCTTGCTATGCGTAAAAACATATCAAAGTCCTTTGCCATCATCATGGCACTCGTTATCAATGTGTCGTTAATAGCATGCAGCAGCAGCGACAACGACAGTTCTGATTCGTTAACATCCGCAGCACAGTTGGTGGGCAAGTGGTACCTTAGGTCAGACGGTACCAACCAAACTACTGACCAGCGCCACTATATGCTGTTAAACGCCGACGGCACCTACTCGGTCTATCCGACAAGTAACCCCTACGGCATCAAGGATAGAGGCACTTGGAAACTTGAGGGTATGACCATCGTGCTCAACAACAATTCTGCCAATGCCTTTAGCGTGACAAACTATACGCTCAACTGGCTGACGCTACAGTCGGGCAGCGTCACGCTCACCTTCGAGCGCACAGAAGTGCCCGCTGCAGCTACCATTCTCAGTAATGCCACCGCACGCCAACTCATAGGCAAGTGGGTGTTAACCACTCAGACATTCCTGTACGAGGACACGCGTACCTTCGACGACCCTCGCATGTATATTACCTTCAATGAAGACGGCACTTTTACCACTGGTAACCGTCGTCTCTTTGAGGCAGAGAAGACCAGCGGCAAGTGGGCGATGAAAGACAACAATACCATCATCTTCAATAACAAAGATTCTGATACCTATAAGATCCTCGAGCTTAGCGCTACCTCCCTGCAGCTGGGCTGGATTGAGGAGGGCGACGTGATAGAATGGTCGACGTTTAGGAAAGTACAGTAAGAGCACATCGAAATTAAGTAAATATTTATGTCATATTTCTTTTCATCTGAATCAGTCAGTGAGGGCCATCCCGACAAAGTGGCCGACCAGATTAGTGATGCCATACTGGACCAGTTCCTGGCTTACGACCCGAAGGCCCGTGTGGCTTGCGAGTCGTTCGTCACCACAGGTCAGGTGGTGCTCATGGGCGAGGTGAGTAGCGATGTTTACATTGACCTGCAGACCATCGCCCGCAACACAATCAACAGAATAGGCTATACGAAGGCCGAATACCAGTTCGACGGCAACTCATGCGGCATCCTCAGTGCCATCCATGAGCAGAGCCAGGACATCAACCGCGGTGTCGACCGTGAGGAGGAGGACGAACAGGGAGCCGGTGACCAGGGCATGATGTTCGGCTACGCCACCAACGAGACGGAGAACTACATGCCCGTCTCGCTCGACCTGGCTCACCTCATTATGCGCACTTTGGCCGACATCCGCAAGGAGGGCAAGGAGATGACCTATCTGCGCCCCGATGCCAAGAGCCAGGTCACCATACAGTATTCTGATGCCGGCATCCCCGAGCGCATCGACACCATCGTCGTCTCTACCCAGCACGACGAATTCGACACCGATGAACGGATGCTGGACCGCATCAAGGATGATGTCATCAACATTCTTATTCCTCGTGTGAAGCAGCAGATACACTCGCAGAAGGTGCTCGACCTCTTCGGTCTCGACATCAAGTACTACGTCAACCCGACGGGTAAGTTCGTTATCGGCGGACCCCACGGCGACACAGGCCTGACGGGCCGTAAGATCATTGTCGACACCTACGGCGGCAAGGGTGCCCATGGCGGCGGTGCCTTCTCGGGTAAGGACTCGTCGAAGGTTGACCGTTCTGCCGCTTATGCCGCTCGCCACATTGCCAAGAACATGGTGGCAGCAGGTGTGGCCGATGAGATGTTGGTGCAGGTCAGCTATGCTATCGGCGTAGCCCGTCCCATGAATATTTATGTGAATACCTATGGGCGTAGCAGGGTTGAGATGAGTGACAGCGAGATAGCACGCCGTATTGAAAGGTTGTTCGACCTCCGTCCGAAGGCTATTGAACGTACACTGAAGCTGCGTCAGCCCATGTATGTGGAGACGGCAGCCTATGGACACATGGGCCGCAAGAATGAGGTTGTCAAGAAGGTCTTTACCAGCCACTATCACGAGACGCGTGAGATAGACGTGGAACTGTTTACTTGGGAAAAACTCGACCGCATTGACGATATCAAACGAGAGTTCGGATTATGATGGATGGCAGTCTGCCACTATATTATCGCGAGTCATTCTTTGCCAAGGATAGCCTGTTTTATCCAGAAGTGACGGGCCATAGTTTGGGCGTGGTGGGCGACCCCATTCCCTATGCCGTTCATGGCGATGACATCGTTACGGGCATACTACTCCTCTGCTTTCTATTGGCATTGGTGTCGTATGCCCATTCCCGCGACTTCTTCCTCCATCAGCTTAAGAACCTCTTCTATATTCCCCGAGGGGAAAACGACTATAGCGAAAGCATGGGCAACATGTTCCTGCTTTTTCTGAATGTGCAGACATGTCTGCTGCTGGCTATCATCGGCTACTTTTATACAATCACATACATTGCCGACACCTTCGTTCTCGACGAGCCCCACTATCTCATTGCTATCTATTTAGGGGACTTCCTCGCTTACTTTTTGCTGAAGTATGTCGTATATAAAGTTGTTAACTCCATCTTCTTCGGAAGTAAAAAAAGTAAACAGTGGAGAAAGACCTTGACCTTCATCACCAGTCTCGAAGGCATCATCTTGTTCCCCATCGTGATGTTGCTTGTGTACTTCGGAGTTTCGATGCAAAATGTTGTGTTTATTTATTTTTATCCTCATTTTAACCAAAATACTGACATTTTACAAGTCTTGGGTTATCTTTTTTAGGCAAATGAGTGGATTTCTGCAAATAATTTTGTACCTTTGTGCCCTCGAAATCATACCCCTGCTGTCTCTCGTAGGCAGTTTGATGTTGATTACCGATCAATTGAAAGTAAATTTTTAGGACAAAAGAAATGATTAAGAAGATTTTGGTTTCGCAGCCGAAGCCCGCAAGCGAGAAGTCACCTTACTACGACATTGCGAGCAAGTTTGACGTAGAACTGATATTCCGCCCATTTATTAAGGTAGAAGGAATGTCGGCAAAGGAATTCCGTACGCAGAAAGTCAATATTCTTGACTATACTGCCATCGTGTTTACCTCGCGCCACGCCATTGATCATTTCTTCACATTGGCCAAGGAGCTGCGCGTCACCATTCCTGAGGATATGAAGTACTTCTGCGTCACGGAGACCATTGCACTCTACATCCAGAAATACGTGCAGTATCGCAAGCGTAAGGTGTTCTTCGGTTCTACCGGTCGTATTGATGACCTGCTGCCCACCATGGTGAAGCACAAGACCGAGAAGTACTTGGTGCCGTTGAGCGACGTTCACAATGACTCTCTTACCTTGCTGCTCGATTCGAAGAAGTTGACTCATAAGGAGTGTGTCATGTATCGTACTGTCAGCAACGATTTCACCCCTGAGGAAATCAAGACCTTCGATTATGATATGCTGATTTTCTTCAGCCCCTCGGGTATCGAGTCGCTGACAAAGAACTTCCCCAACTTCGAGCAGGGCGAAATTGCCATTGCTACCTTCGGTCCTGCTACGGCTAAAGCCGCTAAGGACGCGGGGTTACGACTGGATATTGAGGCACCGAGCGAGAAGTATCCCTCGATGACGGGTGCCCTCCAGCACTACCTGTTTGAGATTCAAGACTAATTATATATAATAAGGTGGAAAGCGGAGAGCGAAAAGACTCGAGTGCTCGCGCCACATTTCCCAAGCGGGAGCACATTGTCAGCACCAAGCTGATAGAGATGCTTTTCGGTAGCGGCAGCAAGTCGATGGCAGCTTTCCCGCTTAGGGTTGTCTACCACAAGATACCACGGGGACTGACGGATGTACCTGTTCAGGTGCTCATCAGCGTTCCCAAGAAACGTTTCAAGCACGCCGTCGATCGCAACCGTGTGAAACGGCAGGTGCGCGAAGCCTATCGACACTGCAAACAGCCACTCTGCGAGGCTGTACCAGCTGATGAGTGTCTCTTGCTGGCTTTCGTATGGTTGTCAGATGAACTGGTACCATCGTCCATTGTCAGCGAACGCATCGGGAAGTTAGTCAGTCGTATTAGTGAAAAGCTGTAATATGATGCACTTCCTGTCGTGGCTTTTGGTGCTACCTATTCGCTTCTACCAGCTGTGCATATCGCCAATGCTTGGTCCATCCTGTCGGTTTACGCCGACATGTTCGGAATACGCACGGCAGGCCATTTTGAAACACGGTCCCTTTAAGGGACTCTACTTGGCCGTCCGCCGCATCCTCCGCTGTCATCCCTGGGGCGGCTCTGGCTATGACCCAGTACCGTAACCCCATAACACTAATAAGCCCCATAATACAAATAAGCCCTATAGGGCCAATAGGCCCCATAATTAAATAAAAGTACGATGAGAAAGAATTTTGTAGAAGAACTCCGCTGGCGCGGAATGTTGGCACAGATGATGCCTGGTACGGAAGAACTGTTGCAGAAAGAGATGGTTTCGGCCTACTTGGGTACTGACCCGACGGCAGACTCACTGCACATCGGACACCTGTGCGGTATCATGATGCTGCGTCACTTGCAGCGCTGTGGCCACAAGCCCTTCATTTTGGTGGGTGGTGCCACGGGTATGATTGGTGACCCCAGCGGAAAGTCGCAGGAGCGCAACCTGCTGAATGACGAGACGCTGCGCCACAACCAGGAGTGCATCAAGGCTCAGGTGGCCAAGTTCCTTGACTTCGAATCGAAGGACGAGAATGCCGCCGAGATGGTGAACAACTACGACTGGATGAAGGACTTTACGTTCCTGGATTTTGCCCGCGAGGTGGGTAAGCATATCACCGTGAACTATATGATGGCAAAGGAGAGCGTGCAGCAGCGCCTGAACGGTACTGCACGCGATGGTCTTAGCTTTACCGAGTTCACTTACCAGCTGCTGCAGGGCTACGACTTCCTATATCTTTATCAGCATAAAGGTGTGAAGCTGCAGTTGGGCGGTAACGACCAGTGGGGTAATATGACCACGGGTACGGAACTGATTCGCCGTACGTTAGGCAACGAGGTAGAGACATTTGCACTTACCTGTCCGCTGATTACCAAGTCTGACGGTAAGAAGTTCGGCAAGACCGAGAGCGGTAATATCTGGCTCGACCCGAAGCGCACTACGCCCTATAAGTTCTATCAGTTCTGGCTGAACGTCTCTGACGAGGATGCCGAGCGCTACATCAAGATTTTCACGTCGTTGGATAAGGAAACTATCGATGCCCTTATTGAGGAACATCAGCAGGATCCTGGCCGTCGTGTGCTGCAGCGCCGTCTGGCTGAAGAGGTGACGGTATTGGTACACTCACAGGCCGACCTCGACACTGCCATTGAGGCTTCCAGTATTCTGTTTGGTAAGGCTACAAAGGAGGCACTGGAGAAACTCGACGAGCAGACCTTCCTTGACGTATTCGAAGGTGTGGAGCACTACGAGATTGACAAGGATCAGCTGGGACAGCCCGCTATTGAGCTCTTTACTACCGTTGCACCCGTCTTCCCCTCGAAGGGTGAGATGCGTAAGATGGTACAGGGTGGTGGTGTCTCACTGAACAAAGAGAAGCTGACCGATGCCCAGCGTCCTGTTACTGCTGACGACCTGATTGATGGTAAGTATCTGCTGGCCCAGAAGGGTAAGAAGAACTACTATTTACTTATTGTAAGGTAAAAGTGGATAGCGAAAAGTGAAAAATTTGCTGCTGTCATTCTATAAAATCCTTAAATATAGAATCCCGGAAGGAAATTTTTCACTTTTCGTTTTTTGTTTCTCACTTTTTTTTGTACCTTTGCAACCGCTAACCGAGCGATTGGACGATGGTGTAATGGTAACACTACAGGTTTTGGTTCTGTCATTCCCGGTTCGAATCCGAGTCGTCCAACCAAAAAACAACATTCTACTAAGTGCTTTTCATTAAAACAAATTATTATGGCAAATCTATTTTCATTGGAGGGTAAGAACGCTTGGATTACTGGCGCATCTTACGGAATTGGCTTCAACATTGCCAAGGCTTTCGTGGCCGCTGGCATCAAGAACATCATCTTCAACGACATCAATGAGGCTGCCTTGCAGCGCGGTCTGGACAACTACAAGGAGGCCGGCATCACCAATGTGAAGGGTTATGTCTGCGACGTCACCAACGAGGACGCTGTTAAGGATCTGGTGAACAAAATCCATGAGGAGGTTGGTCAGATTGATATTCTGGTAAACAATGCAGGCATTATTAAGCGTATCCCGATGCACGAGATGAAGCGCTCTGAGTTCCAGCAGGTCATTGATATTGACCTCGTTGGTCCGTTCATCTGTTCCAGCGCTGTCATTCCTGAGATGATGGAGCGTCGCGAAGGTAAGATTATTAACATTTGCTCGATGATGTCGGAGCTGGGTCGTGAGACTGTCTCGGCTTATGCTGCCGCAAAGGGTGGTCTGAAGATGCTGACCCGTAACATCTGTTCGGAATATGGTGAGTACAATATCCAGTGCAATGGTATTGGCCCAGGTTATATTGCTACGCCTCAGACGGCTCCGCTCCGTGAGCGTCAGCCAGATGGTAGCCGTCATCCGTTCGACTCATTCATCTGTGCCAAGACGCCTGCTGGCCGTTGGCTCGATCCCTCAGAGCTTGGCGGTCCTGCTGTGTTCTTAGCTTCACATGCTTCTGACGCTGTCAATGGCCACGTGCTCTATGTAGACGGTGGTATTTTAGCTTACATTGGCAAGCAGCCCTAATGGCTCTTTGCTAACTGCATATCGCTAAAAGAAAAGAGGCTTCCAGCAAAGGAAGCCTCTTTTGATTTTTTATTACAAAATTTAGTTCAGAGCGTCTGCCAGTTCAGCACCAGCCTTAAACTTGGCAATCTTCTTGGCAGCAATACTGATCTTCTGCTTGGTGGCGGGGTTGATACCCTCACGAGCGGGGCGCTCGTTAATGCTGAACGTACCAAAACCAACGAGGGCAATCTTGTCACCTGCAATCAGAGCATCCTTAATGGCTGCAATAGTAGCGTCAAGAGCCTTCTTAGCGTCAACTTTTGAGAGATCAGCACCAGCTGCAATCTTCTCTACCAATTCTGTTTTGTTCATAATACTTTTAATTTAAATGATTTATAAATGATAAAAAAATACTTTCTTCTATGAATTTCTCCGCAAATATAGGGGAAAGTATTCAGAAAAGCAACAAAAAAATAGAAAAAATTTATTTTTTAGTGAAAAAAAATTGCTTCGAGCCCTTTTTTGCATCGAAAAACGGAATTTATTAGTAATTTTGCGCCCGAAAAGCGATGTAAATAGTCGCTGAGAATAAAAAGAATTCGTAAACCGTTATTTATCAAAATCGTAAATTATCAAGATGTTTCGCAACATACCTACTGTCACCAAAAATCTGCTTGTCATCAACTTTCTGGTGTTTCTCGCCACGTTGGTGCTGCAAACGCGGGGAATTGATCTGAATGTTATCGGTGGCCTGCATTTTTTCATGGCCAGTGACTTTCATTTCTACCAGTTTGTCAGTTATTTGTTCCTGCACTCCACTGTCAATTTCAGTCATATTATCTTTAATATGTTTGCGCTGTGGATGTTCGGTGTCGTAGTTGAGAATGTATGGGGACCCAAGAAATTCCTTTTTTATTACATTTCTTGTGGTATCGGAGCAGGACTAATGCAGGAACTTGTACAGTTCTTCGATTTCTATTTCCGCATTAAGGCGCAGGATCCCAACATCGGTTTCTCCGATCTCTTTGTCATTGGCCAGCAGTTGAGCACCCAGCTGAATGGTTGGCTGACTGTCGGCGCTTCGGGAGCCATCTATGCTATCCTGTTGGCTTTCGGTATGATCTATCCCAATGAGCGCATCTTCATTTTCCCACTACCCATTCCAATCAAGGCCAAATGGTTTGTTTGTGGTTATATTGTCCTCGAGTTATTCTTTGCCCTTCAATCAACAGATGATGTAGCCCACATGGCTCATTTGGGTGGTATGCTGTTTGGCTTCCTTATGATAACCTACTGGAACCGTCATCCAGATTCCAGTTACAACCGCTCTGGCGGCCAGGCATTCTTTGACAACCTGAAGCGTAATTTCGAGAAACGTCAGGGCAACAACCGCCACATGCATGCGGAGCCGGGAAGTGGCACCAAGGAGGCCGATATGGATTTTAATGCCCGCAAGAAGCAGAACCAGGACGAGATAGATGCCATACTCGACAAAATACGTAAGAGTGGGTACGACAGCCTTTCCAAAGAGGAGAAGCAAAAACTCTTTGAAGCCAGCCGGAACCTATGATTAAGCAATTGAAACAGTTTACTGTCAACATGGTGGCTGGAGCCAATGTGGCAACAGTCATCATTCTGCTGTTGACGGGCTATTCCGATAGGCTCAATCCTATCAACTATCCCTTGTTGTCGTGCCTGGGCATGATTTTTCCTGCATTCTTGCTGATTAATCTTGGCTTCCTGTTTTTCTGGCTAGTCTTTAAATGGCGCAAGGCGTGGATCCCCATTGTCGGTTTCCTGCTCGCGTACATACCTATAACTACCTATATGCCTTTGAATCCGAGGAAGGACCTTCCCGAAGACTGTATCAAGATAATGACCTACAACGTCTGCACCTATGGCGGTAACTACAAGTACGAGAAGGCCTTTGAACGCATTTTGGACTATTTCAAGGAGCAGCAGGCCGATATTGTCTGTCTGCAGGAGGATGTCGACACCTGGCGTCGATACGCCTTCATCAAGTATGAAGAGCTCTATCCTTATAACGATACGACAATCTTTTGTTCGACATCAGCGTCAACCAACGGTGTTGGCATACACACTCGCTATCCCATTATCCGAAAGGAACGTATCCCTTATGAGTCAAAGTGCAACGGTTCGGTGGCTTACTACTTGCAACGGGGCAGTGATACGTTGCTGGTTATCAATAATCACTTTGAGGGTACGCATCTGTCAAGTGAGGACAGAAGCCGTTACGAGGAGATTATTCGCGGCAAGGTGAAGGCCGATACTGCACGGGCAGAGTCCATGCTCATTATTGAGAAACTGGGGAAATATGCTGCCATTCGTGCTGCTGAAGTGGAAGCCGTCCGACAATATGTTGAGCGTCACAGTCAATACCCGACGATTGTCTGTGGTGACTTTAACGACACCCCCATTTCCTACACCCATTATGCTTTGTCCCAAGGCTTGACAGACTGCTATGCAGCCTCGGGAAGAGGTATTGGTTTGTCATATAATCAGAAAGGATTTTGGGTCCGTATAGATCACATTTTATGTTCTTCCGACTTCATTCCCTATAATTGTCAAGTAGACTCAGAAACAGACTATTCTGACCACTATCCGATGGTTTGTTGGCTAAAAATGAGGGATAATTCTTAAAAAATGAACGAAAAAAGCCAATAAATTTTCCTATCCATAAAAAAATGTGTATATTTGCAGGCTCAAACGCGCATATTAATAAATAAATAACAATAATAACAAAAATGCAAAACAAAGGAATTGTAAAGTTTATTGCAGTGCTTCTGGTGCTCGTATGCTGCTTCTACCTCTCCTTCTCGTTTGTGACACGCCACTACGAAAGTAAGGCTGCTGCCATGGGTGAGGAGGCTGGTCAGGAGTATCTCGACAGCATCAACAACGAGAAAGTCTACATGGGCATTTACTCGCTGAAGCAGTGCCGTGAGATGGAGATTGGCCTGGGTCTTGACCTGAAAGGCGGTATGAACGTTATCCTCGAGGTGTCTGTGCCCGACGTCGTTGACGTGTTGGCCGACCACAAGACGGATGCTGCCTACAAGAAGTCAATGGAGCAGGCTAAGAAAGAAGAGGAGACCAGTCAGAGTGACTTTATCTCCCTGTTTATCAAGTATTGGAATCAGAATTCTAACGGTCGTCCCTTGGCTGCCATCTTTGCTACTCAGCAGATGAAGGGCAAGGTGAGCACCCAGTCTTCTGACTCGGAGGTTGAGAACGCCCTGCGCGCTGAAGTGCAGTCGGCTGTCGACAACTCGTTCAACGTGGTGCGCAACCGTATCGATAAGTTTGGCGTTGTCCAGCCCAACATCCAGAAGCTGGAAGGACAGAGCGGCCGTATCATGGTCGAAATGCCTGGTATTAAGGAGCCCGAGCGCGTTCGTAAGCTCCTCCAGGGAAGTGCCAACCTCGAATTCTGGGAGACTTACAATTCTCAGGAAATCGTTCCCCTGCTGGCTCAGCTGAACCAGAAGTACTCTACCCTTGGTGGTGAGCTTGCTGACACAGTAGCTACCGATACCACCGCTGTGGCTGAGGCTGCCGACACCGTCAAGGCTGCTGCCAGCGATCTGGCTGCCAAGCTGGCTAAGAAGGACACCAAAGAAAGTAGCAAGGCTAAGGAAGATGCCAAGAAGCAGAACCCCTTGTTCTATTATTTCCAGCCCACACAAGGCCAGGCACTGGCTATCGTTGGTTATGCTAACGGTCGCGACACGGCTGAAATCAATAAGGTCATCTACTCTGACATTGCTGCTACTGTGCTCCCCTCAGAGTTGAAGCTGCGTTGGGGTGCCAAGGCCGAGGACTTCGGTGGCCAGAGCCATGGCGATGTTTACGCCCTTTATGCCCTGAAGATCACTACTCCCAATGGCCGTGCTCCGTTAGAGGGTGATGTCATCACCAACGGTAAGGACGACTTCGACCAGATGGGTCACCCCTGCGTCTCTATGCAGATGAACAGCGACGGTGCTCGTCAGTGGTCACAGATTACTAAGCAGAACATCGGCAAGGCCGTTGCCATCGTGCTCGACGATGCCGTCTACTCTGCTCCCCGTATCCTGACTCAGATTGACGGTGGTAACTCGCAGATCACGGGTAACTTCACCATCGAAGATACTAAGGACTTGGCCAACACGCTGAACTCTGGTAAGATGCCGGCTCCTACCCGCATCGTACAGGAAGAGGTCGTTGGTCCGTCACTCGGTGCACAGTCTATCCAGCAGGGTATCATCTCGTTCATCGTTGCCTTCGTGCTGCTGATGATCTACATGATTATGCTGTATGGCTTTATTCCTGGTCTGATGGCTGACTGCGCTCTGCTCGTCAACCTGTTCTTCACACTCGGTATTCTTACCTCGTTCCAGGCTGCACTGACCATGCCTGGTATCGCCGGTATCGTGCTGACCCTCGGTACGGCTGTCGACGCCAACGTGCTTATCTATGAGCGTACCAAGGAAGAGCTGCGCAAGGGTCTGTCGATGAAGGAAGCTCTGAATAAGGGTTATTCGAACGCCTTCTCGGCTATCTTCGACTCTAACGTCACTTCGTTGATTACTGGTTTCATCCTGCTGTTCTTCGGTACGGGTCCTGTGAAGGGCTTCGCCACCACCTGGATCATCGGTATCTTCTGCTCGTTCTTCACCGCTGTGTTCCTGACCCGTCTGGTTTATGAGCACATGCTGAAGAAGGACAAGTGGACCAACCTCACCTTCGTCACTGGCTATTCGAAGAACCTCATGCAGAATGCTCACTTCAACTTCATGGGCTCTTATAAGAAGTCGTTCATCATCTGGGGCGTTGCCGCAGTCATCTTCTGCGTCTCGTTCGCCGTTCGTGGCCTGAGCCAGAGTATCGACTTCACGGGTGGTCGTAACTACGTGGTTGTTCTCGACAAGGAGACGCCCGTTGAGGCTGTGCGTCAGGCTCTCTCTGGTGCATTCATCAACACCATCGGCGAGAAGGCCAACCAGGAAGCTAACACCAGCGTTATTGCCCTGGGTACCGACGGTAAGACTGTTCGTATCTCTACCAACTGGGATATCGAATCAAATAACCCCGAGGTTGACGACAAGGCTGAGACTATCCTCTATAATGCACTGAAGAAGGCTGGACTGCTTAATCAGGCTGACGTGAATTCGTTCAAGAACCCCGATGTCCGCGAGGGTGGTTCCATCATCTCGTCGGCAAAGGTAGGTCCTTCGGTGGCTAAGGATATCACCTATGGTGCTATCATCTCGGTCATCATCGCCCTGATTGCCATCTTCATCTACATCCTTATCCGTTTCCGCAACGTAGCCTTCTCAGTAGGTTCTACCGTCGCCCTGTTCTTCGATGCCCTTGTGGTTATCGGCTTCTACAGTGTGCTGTGGGGCTGGGTACCCATGTCGCTCGAGATCGACCAGACGTTCATCGGTGCTATCCTGACTGTGATCGGTTACTCTATTAATGATAAGGTGGTGGTCTTCGACCGCGTCCGTGAGAATATCCAGCTCTTCGGCAAGCGCGACCGTCAGACGCTGTTCAACGACTCACTGAACCAGACGCTGGCTCGTACCATCAACACCTCGGTAACGACCTTGATTGTGCTGCTCTGTATCTTCATCCTCGGTGGTGACTCTATCCGCAGCTTCTCGTTCGCTATGATCCTGGGTGTTGTCTTCGGTACCCTGTCGTCACTCTTCATCGCAGCTCCTGTGGCTTACCTTACTATGGGTAAGACCATCCGTGAGAGCGAGGTCGCTGAAGTTCAGTAACTGAATGAATCAGCTATATATTATATAAGGTAAAGGCCAGGCTCCTCATGGAGCTTGGCCTTTTCTAAAAACATAAGACCTAAAACAAGCAAGAAGATGGAAGTAATGTATCAGCCTACCGCATGTACACCAACCGCGAACATACTAAGGGTATTGAGTTCGTTAAGGAAATTCTGCCCGAGGATGCTACCATCTGGTGTGCCGCCATCGACTTAGGCATGAATGACCAGAAGTATATCATCCCAGGCTTTGGCGACTGCGGCGACCTATGTTATGGCCAAAAACTGTAGGCGTTCATATTAAAGCTGACCTGCTTCGACCATCAGTACGACGCGCTCGGTAAGGCGGTCGGTGCCGTCGGGGTCGTACTCTTTCTTCAGACTCGCACCGAAAGCCCAGGCAA
>Ga0265298_10006574_pt1 | contig 14322 bp, 15 predicted proteins | sample AusTroGonzalo_MG_3_FD_193486 | JGI IMG/M metagenome (GOLD analysis project Ga0265298, IMG submission 193486) | Bovine rumen microbial communities from tropical cattle in Woodstock, Queensland, Australia - Gonzalo_01 | ecosystem: Host-associated > Mammals > Digestive system > Stomach > Rumen ...
ATAAATTCATAATTCTTAAATGTTTGATTGATAATAGCCTCTAACGATTGTGACAAATAATCCTTATGGTTGTAACTCGTTAGTACAACTGATATTTTCGGCTTCATGCTATCGCCAGTATTATTCTCTTTCAACATCTTCCCATCTATTTAATTCTTTATTATACTTTTTGATTATACGAGCTGGGGAACCAACAGCCACACAATAATCCGGTATATCAGAAGTTACAACCGAATTGGCACCCACAACACTATTCGTTCCAACCTTACATCCAATGATACAAGCGTTCTCACCTATCCATGCACCGTTGCCAATTATAACTTCATTTAGCTGCTTAATAGGTTGCTTTATTATAGGGGCATCAACATTCTTGTAACTATGAGAACAATCGGAAATATACACTCGATCTGCCAACAAAACATTCTGTCCTATTCGCACCTTATGCGTTGCATATATGTGATTAAAGTTTCCGATGACACTTCCTTCATCTATTTCAAGTGAACATGATTCCTCTCCAGTTAATGGTAAAGCGCCCAACCAACTGTATCTTTGAACAATTACATGATCACCCAATGATATATTAGACATCCCATCTATTTTAACACCCTTGTGAATATCGGTAGTGTAGGCGATGCTTTTAAACTTAGTCCTATTGACAAAAAAATATAAAACATGCCTAATCTTTCTCGTGACTCTTAACATACTCTTTATATTTTGGCAAATCTGTTAATAACACCCTTTCTCATCAAACCATGATTTTTATTACCATTTGCTAAAAGAATATATTGTCCTCCCTTAAGAATCTGTACCATATATTAATTAATGGAACCTACACAGTACATCTCTCACCAAAATCGGTTGATATTTACAATTTCAAATAATTCATAATCTCTTTTGTCCTATTAACATATTTCTTATTAAACCTCTTCTCATATTTATCAATAGGTGTCAAATTATCTTTACTATACAGAGAAATCTCATGTTCTAACAATTCTGTTGGAGTATAATTAAAGCCGACAATCTTTGCAGGATTACCAACAACTACAGCATAAGGAGGAACCTCTACATTCACGACAGAGCCAGCACCAATTGTCGCACCTCTGCCAATGATGACTCCCGGCAATAAGGTTACATTTGCTCCTATCCAAACATCTTCTTCAACGATAACATCTGCGCTCAAATCTCCTTGTCTGTCAAAGAACAATTCTGGATCTTTATACAATCGCCCAACTTTTCTTGTATGCGTATCAGTAATCACTGTAAGCCCTTGTGCTGCGCCAGAATTCTCCTTGATAATAAATTTTCCTTTATTATTTATGAATGTAAAACCCTCAAATATATTCGTATTATCGTACATATAAATATGATCGGGATTAATTACTTTTTCAAACTGAATAATGACGTCTTTTCCACAAAAACCAAATTTTGTTTTTAAAATGTTGCGTCGTATTTTCTTTATTTTTTTATTGATACGATCACATAACTCAAATAGTTGACTTATCATATTATTGCACAAATTTACATTCGATGGAAAAGTTTATACCCTGCAGCACCAACTTTCCACAATTTTTAATCGATTAAACTTAATTTGCTTCTATTAAAGTACAGGACAAAGATGTAACCTTTTCACCCCCACCATCATTAATGCCCTGCACCATAAAATTATCATGTAAAAAACACGTTTGCACAAAGCGATTGAAACCATACCAGAATACAGCGATCGCTTTTCACAAAGAACTCCTCTTGGACTATATTGTTCCATTATCAACATGGATATTCTGTCCCGTGATGCTACATGCCTTGTCTGAAAGCAAAAAAGCAACGGTTTCAGCAACAGAGTTTATACTAGTCGCATCCTTTAAAGATGTACGAGCATAAATCTTACTTCGTTGTTCTTCTGTCAAAGTTGAGCTCATGGCCGTTGCCATGAATCCAGGCACGACACAGTTGGAACGAATGCCCATCACGCCCCATTCTCTGGCAGTATCCTTAGAGAATGCCTCCAAAGCGCCCTTGGAAGATGCATACATTGCCAGTCCTTTATAGCCCGTGTGTACACTGATAGAAGAAATATGCACAATGCTACCCTTTGTTTTATGTAGCAGCATATTGCGGATAGCATACTTCGTAATAACCATTGGAGTAAACACATTCACATCGTACATGGCCTTCAACCTGTTAAGGTTCAGGTTCGTCACAATATCATCATAAGCAACGGCAGCATTATTAACATAACCGTCCAGTATAATGCCATTGGTGATAAACTCCTTGAACACACTCTTACGAGCACCCTCCGAATCAGAAAGGTCAATGCTCTTAAAGAAGAGTTTTCCTGCATATTCAGACTCCAATGCTTTGAACTCATCAGTATGAGAACGAGCCACACCATAAACTGTGTGTCCCTGTGCAAGCAACACCTTGCAAATCTCCAAGCCCACTCCACGTGAGCATCCTGTAACTAATATATTCATACTTATACTCTTTTCATTTTGCCTGTACGGGTTAAAGAAATCTCTTCCACAAACTTGATTCTACGAGGGACCTTGAAGTCTTGAAGTTGAGAACTCAACACTTTCTTGATGTCAAGTTCCGTCAATGTAAAGTCTGGTTCCAATACCACATCTGCACATAGCACATTGCCAAGAATGGAATTGGCCTTACCATAAACCATTGCCTGACGAACTCCTTCGATGTCCTGAATGGCCACTTCCACCTCTCCGGGGTTCACTTTATAGCCACCCACATTGATAAGTTCATTCTTGCGGCTTTTGAAACGAAACAGGCCCTGTGCCTCATCCACCCATTCAATCAGATCGCCAGAATGATAGTAGTCATCAGTAAACTTGAAGCTGTCAGAACTGCCCAAAAGTGATTTATGAATCAGCAGCTCATCATCCACCACCTTGAACTTATCCTTGATAGCCTCAGGTATCTGGAAGCAATCACCCTTTGCTGCGAATAATGATCCTGCCTCTGTAGAAGCATACACATTGTTAATTTTAGCATTGGGGAATATTTTCATGATGCTATCATACAGATGCTGGTCAGATTTCTCACCACCCAACGTAACTCGAATCACGCTCTCGTATACTTGCTCAAAAGGCAGCAGCAAACGGTAGAATGTAGGCGTGGCAGAGATATGGGTGATACCCTTATCGCGAATCTGTTGATAAACATATTCACGAGGCTGATTGAACACATTTACAAGGGTATTCTGGTTTTCAAAAGACTGGAAGAACACCTGCAAACCCGCCATGTGAGTAGGATTATAAGCGTATGCCCATACCTGCCCTTTATAGCGTTCGCCAATACGTACGGCACGTGTCAATGTGGCAATACTGTGCACCACCTTCTTGGGCTGACCTGTTGTGCCGGAGGTGAAGATGGTAATCTCAGAATTAGATTTCTGAACGGCCGACACCACTTCATCCATGCTCTGGAGTGAAGCAGGTGTGATAGATTCTGCCACATTCACCTTGCTCTCATCCAGACCGTCAATCTCTGAAGGATTAATGTCGGAATCAAGCAGGACAAGAGGCTGGCTGGCAGCAAGTGCCTTGATAAGATTTACGAAATAGGAAAATACGTCTGATGTCTTGTAATAAGGGTAATAGGTAGTTCCCTCATTGAGAGCCCTCAACAAGTCTTCGTAACCATATTCTTTCCCGTTGTCAAATAAGAATGTCATTACTTCTCCAACTTAGCAAAGATTTCACCCACTGTACTTACCAGACCATCTTCAAAGATATCGATGTCAAACTCGTCTTCAATCTTGACAGTCAGTTCTGCAAGATCAAAAGAGGTAAGACTCAAATCTTCACGAAGCCTATCCGACATTTTTACTTCACTCAAAACAGTCAGTCCTTTCGAATTTCTGATTTCATTTACGATTTCTAATACTTTTTCCATTGTTATTTTAGGTAAGCTCTAAAAATGATTATTATAGTTTTCTGGTTTAGGCGGAGAGCCTACTTTAACCGCTTTACCAGAATATATGTAAACTATCATTTAAGATGCCCATGCAAAGAGTAGCTTTCACCAACTAAACCATCTTAACTAACTGAACTCAAATTATTATTATTTTTCAAAGAGTACTCCGAATTCCGTTAATTTTGTAAATACTTTACTAGTATTGATGATGTCAAGTTTGATTCCGTCTCTGCTGAAGTGAGAAAATCATATTTATAATGATTATACGAAACACTATCTATCGATAACTTCAAGTTATCAAGCACAGGATTGTCAATATATACAATACTAGTATTAAGATAAGATGAGAAAGCTTTAATGCTATTTGCTATCACTGGCGAAACGCTTTCTATATCATTCGATATTAAAGATACAATTGCTTTGTTATAAATAACTGCATAATTAACAGAGGTCGAGTCGTGAGCTAATACGAACTCGCAATTTTTACACAATTCTGATGTTTTTCCCCAAACGACTTTCCTTCCATAGAAAAAATCTTCACTTTTATATCTTACAGCCTTAGGATGAGCTGCAATTATTACTCTTATTCCATATTTTTTTTCAATCTTGTCGAATGTTTTATTTAAATCACGATAATAAAAATCCGCAGAAATAGATTTCATGCCTACAATTTCCAGATCTTGATGTAACGGAAGATATTCATCCAAAAAAACTGCATATTTGAAATTAATAACATTACCTTGTTCTTTCAATGTCAGGCTTCGATCGTAATCATCGCTATTTATTTTTACTACTTCCGCTTTTTCAACTTCCTCGGGCGTAACTCTACCTATGCCTTCCACCCCCTTTTCCCCAGCTAAAAACATAATATCATAACCTTTCACAAAACGAAGTCTTTTTGCCAAAACGGACAGTTTATTCAGAATAAGTTTTTTTACAAACCGCCTTGAAATTACAAAAGAAGACAATATGGCATTACGAGAGAACGCAGGTGTAGGAAATGTATTTCTACCAAATGCAGATAAAATACATTTGTAACGAGACAACAACGAATACAAACGTAACACATCACCATTATATGTCATAATAAGTACAAACAAAGTACTATCTCTATTTTCACTTTTAATCGCATTTTTCACATCTTTATAACAAGAAAAATGCCTTGTGACCTCGCTTTTAAATTCTCCAATTTGAGAAACACCTTCTAAAATAAAAGATACATCCCAATACTCTACTTTAATACCAGACTCAGATATTTCTTCGAAATAAAAATCCTTGGATATTTTTTGAGTAAGAGGTAAGTATCTTAAAAATACTACCTTTTTGAAACTCATTTCTTATTCTTTAATATTGACAAAACGTTATTTTTAAGAGGTTTAACTGTAAAGAAACAAATTATAAAACCAACCGCAATTGCCCCTAATACTATAAGGCCATTATATAACAGGAAACGTGTGCTCTTATCTTCAGCGAATAATTTGCTCGCAGGAATAAGCAACAAAGTCACAATTAATATCGAGGGCAAATATGGCAACACAATATTTTTAATATAAGACCAAATACTAATTTCAAGAAAACGTGCTGAATAAATGATATAAATAATACCGCATAAAATAAATGCAAGTAGTTTAAAGAAAGAAAAAGAATAAACGCCCCAAATAGAGATAAGGGAAATAACTCCTATCCAATATACTAAAGGTTGTATTCCATTAATAACATAAAGGAGTTTTATCTTTTCTTTGGCAATTAATAAGTTACCTGCGGGATAACTAACAAATGCAAAGACATTACATAACACCAACATTGTTACAACAGGAATAGATGCTTCATATTGAACACCAACCCATGATAGTGTTATTGGACGGGACATAATTGCTACAGACAATAACGGGATGACTACAATAAAAAACATTATCTGCATCACCGTCATATAGAACCTCTTCAAACTGTCCTCTTCATTAAGCCCAACAAAATGATTGAATCGAGCCGCAAATGGTGCGAAGAATACACCCATAATAGAACGGATAAAGCCTATCATGGTCAATCCAATAGCATACGTTGCAACAGCCTCAGCTCCTAGTGTTTTACCTATCACGATGGAATCTAATTCATAGAAAACGACCCAACAGATAGTCGCAAATAAAGTGGAGAAAGCAAGGCCTTTAACTTTATCAAAAACCCTACGAGAGAACTTTAAGTAAGGTAATATTTCAAAAAAAGAATAACCCAAAGACACTTTTGCTTGGATGAAATTGGTTATCATCACAAACAAATTGACCAGATTAAAGAATAAATAATAACCAACAATATCATATCTTCCATTTCCAAAGAAATAGAAAACAGATGAAATTTTAATTATATTACCAATAATTGCGATTCTCTGAACCTTGTATTCTTGAAGTCGAATATTGAAAATCATCTGTACCATTCTCTGGAAGACAACAAGTGGAGAGAACAGTGCAAGTATAAGCAACAGTTTATGTGCTACAGATTCGCTTTCTCCTGCATCAATATCCTTGATTAACATTTGGGGATGAAAGCTCAAATACAAGAAAACTGCTGAAATAAGAAGAACAATAATCAGTAGAACAAAATGTGAGAATCCTATTATTTCAATTTCCTCCTTCTTTTTGTTCTGTGCATAGTATTCAGCTGCATATTTAGTACCTGCGCCTAAAAAGCCCAAGTCCGCATAAGAGAGGAATACAGTTATTGAGGTACATACTGAGTAAACACCATATATCGTAGGATTTGAGCTTAAACTCGGAACCACAACGAACAATGATGCAAATCCCAGCAATATTGAAAGAAACTGGAATAAATAAATGTATATATAATTTTTGGTAAAAGACTGCTGCATTACCAGTTAATATTATAGTTCTTTGTATAATCCGATAAATTCATCAATTTTTTGTCCTTATCAGAAATTATCAAATTCTCCACTCCCCCTATTAAATCCATGGGCCACTCGATAGCAAGATCAGGATCATTATACATAATGCCACTATCGCCTTCGCCATAGAATACCTCACCACACTTGTAACTCACCACAGAATCTTCAATCACCAGATACCCGTGACCAAAGTACTGAGGGATATAAAGTTCCACCTGGTTATCACCTGTCAAATGGAATCCTCTCCACTGGCCAAAGGTAGGTGAATCAGGACGCAAGTCAGCAATTACATCATATACATGACCACTGATACAACGAACTAACTTCGCCTGCTGTTTTACCAACTGGAAGTGCATTGCACGAATAACACCTCGTTTAGAGATGGTATAGAATACCTCTTTCAACTCATGCTCAATGCCATTAGCCTTGAACATATCAACATTGTAGTCCTTTACGAACCCACCTCTTTCATCCGTTGCGTAAAACGGCTGAATCTTATATGCTCCTTTGAGGTCTAACTCCTCAAAATTGAATATCGTTATCATTATTGTTGCTCTTTTAACCAGTTAATCGTTTTCTTAATTCCATCCTCAAATGGAGTGCTTACGTAATCACCAATGGCTTCCTTCAAGGGAGTGGTGTCAAACATAGAGAAGTCATACTTGATACCGTCATCAAGGCGAATACCAATACCTACCTTTTCCTGCATACCAGCCAACTCACCAATCTTCATGAGATACTCCTTCAGAATGCGAGGAGAACCAGAACCAATGTAATAGCAAGCCTTCGGAGTTTCAGAATAGCCCAGACGGTAAACAGCTTCCAACAAGTCATCCACATAGATGAAATCATAAGGCTGTGCAGCAGGTCCAAAAGTGGCTTCATTACCTTTTAAGAGTTCGCCCAGGGTGTAACTCACCAAATTGCCTGTCTTATTTCCTACACCATAGATATTCGAGAACTGCATCCAGACAAACTGTAATCCTATGTTCTTGCAATAGTCTTCCAACATGAGATGAGCACAATGCTTAGCCACACCATACATCATACCGCCACTGGTTTGTGACAAATTTGGAAGGCTATGTACTGCCTGTTCTGCAACAGTTCCGGCACAAAGCAACTTCTTAACACCAATGGATTTGCAAAGTTGAGCGCAATTGATACCAAGTTGTATATTGTTGAGCTGAACAGTAGGGTCTGCCTTACTGGGGCCGTTTACGCCTGCCCAAGCAAGATGATACATTGCATCATATTCTCCGGAGGGAATAAGGCTTTTCAGTTTCTCTACATCATCCAAACCCACTTCCAGTTTAATCACTTGGTCACAATCGGGAATCCTGGGTGTAGAAAATGAAATGTCAATGGCTACAACCTTTACTCCAGTCTTCAGGAAATTGTTGACCAGCGTGCTGCCAATAAAGCCGTTGGCACCAGTTACTATTACGTTCTTCATCATTTCACACCACTTAAGAATTCATCAATTTGCTTGTCCATACAGGCACGTACATCACCACCAGCCAGCCAGCACTTGCTCCACTCCACAATCTTATCCATGGCTTCACCCAGGTTCCAACGAGGAGTCCATCCAAAGGTGGCTTTCAGTTTAGAGCAATCCAGCTTCAAGAAGTTGGCCTCATGAGGGCCGCCATCATACTTATTGATCCATTTAAGGCCTTCACCCCACTTTGAAACAAAGAGGTCAACCAAAGCACCTGTCTGGAAGCAGTCTACATCATCAGGACCCACATTGTAATAATCTGCATACTTGCTATCCTCATACTGCTTAGCAGCAATCATCAGGTAAGCATACAGAGGTTCCAGCACATGCTGATAAGGGCGGGTTGAATAAGGATTACGGACCACAATGTCCTCGCCCTTTTGAGCAGCACGTACACTATCAGGTATGATACGGTCATTAGCAAAGTCGCCACCACCTATTACATTACCTGCACGTGCTGTTGAAATGGGAACAATAGCCTTGCCGTCTTTATCCGTAAAGAAACTACGCTTGTAGCTATGTGTCACCAGTTCAGAGCAAGACTTTGAATTGCTATATGGATCATAGCCATCCAGTTCCTCATTCTCGCGATAACCCCATTCCCATTCTTTGTTCAGATACACCTTGTCTGTGGTAACATTTAGGAAGGATTTCACACAATTGCTGTTGCGAACACATTCCAGGATGTTCACCGTACCCATCACATTGGTCTCATATGTGTATGCAGGATCTTTGTAGCTGTCGCGCACAATGGGCTGAGCTGCTAGATGCAATACAATCTCTGGCTGTGCCTCATCAAAGGCCTTCTTCAGAGTCGCATAATCACGAATGTCACCTATCACAGAATGGATGTCTTTCTCCAGTTCTGCAATTTCAAACAATGACGGTTTGGTATTTGGTGCCAGGGAATAGCCGGTCACAATAGCGCCAGTATTTGCCAGCATCTTGCACATCCAGCTACCCTTGAAACCAGTGTGTCCTGTTACGAACACCCGCTTTCCACGATAAAAATCTTCCAGTAATGTTGCCATATAGAATGTTACTTGTTTACTTTATCAATAGGTACTTCCCTCTCCCACTTCTTCCAAGGAGCAGTGCCATTCTCAAGAAGGTCTTCAAGCAGTTTCTTCTCACGGACATTATCCATACACTGCCAGAAACCTTCATGAATATAAGACATCAGTTCACCTTCTTTGGCCAGACGTTCCAATGGTTCACGTTCAAAAGGCTGAGAATCCCCATCAATGTAGTCAAACACAGAGGGTTCCAGAACCATATAACCGGCATTGATGGGTGCACCATCCATTGAGTTCTTCTCACGGAAGGCACGAACGTTCATATCCTTGGTAATATCAAGCACACCCTTATCCTGCTTCATCTTAACTGCAGTTAATGTCGCTTTCTTTCCATGACTCTTGTGGAACTCAACTAACTTGTTGATATCTACATCACAGACTCCATCACCGTAGGTCATCATGAAGGTCTCGTTGCCCACGTATTCTTGCACACGCTTGATACGCCCACCTGTCATTGTGTTGTAGCCAGTATCGACAACCGTTACCTTCCAAGGTTCCAGTTTACTGTGGTGTACTGTCATCTCGTTCTTTCCATTTCGGAAATCAAATGATACATCACTATAGTGCAGGAAGTAGTTGGCGAACCATTCCTTGATGTATTCTTGTTTGTAGCCCGCACAAATGATGAACTCATTGTGTCCATAATTGGCATATTCTTTCATAATATGCCAAAGGATAGGCATACCACCAATCTCTATCATTGGCTTGGGTTTGAACACTGATTCCTCGGAGATACGGGAACCAAAACCACCGGCTAAAAGTACTACTTTCATATTTTTGTTTTTATTGATTATCAATTATTTTCCATTCTTTTGCTTCAAAGTCATAACACTTTATAACCCTTGCAGGATTACCGACGGCAATGCTATATGCTGGTATATCGTGTGTCACTACAGAATTTGCGCCTATAGTAACATGGTCACCTATTGTCACACCAGCATTTATAACAACATTGTTATATATTCCACAATACTTTCCAATCCTAACAGGTTTAACTATCAATGGACAATTGATTAAGTGTACATCACTTGCTGTATAGGGATGAATAATATCTGTTATAGTAACATTTGCCACAATAGCGGTATTTTCTCCTATCTCAACTCTATTTGCACATGTAATGTGAACATTCTGCTGAATAGTAACGCCATCGCGAATTACCAGCTCAGGTGCATAACATTTGCCGGCATATGAAGTCACAGCTTCTAATCGTGCATTATTGAGGATACGAACTCCATCACCATTACTTATAAAATTCTTTCCCTCAATGAGCATCGGCTTTATTATCATAGACCTCAAGTGCCATTCCTTGTAAACAGGGTTATTACGGCAATAAGAGAGAATCATTTTACCCCCCCCCCAGCACCTTCTTAAAAAAGCTCATTATCCACATTTATCCATTCCCATTATTAAAAACTCACCTCTTTATAATCTTTGCAGGAATCCCTACCGCCACGCTATAGTCAGTACTATCTTCTGTTATACAGAATTTGTTCCTATTGTAAAACAACTCCTTTGAGAAAACCTCTCAAAGAAGGAGCCACGATTGTCACCAAACACTTGGGGTTCTAAAATCTTGTACTGGAATCGCTAGCAGCTACTATTCTTTATATTTCAACAATGTTATTCTCACAACAAATGTTTCACCAATTCATTTGCTTTCTGGTACTCTTGTGGATTTCCAATATCAATCCATGTACCATTGAGCGGGAAACGTATTACTTTCTTCCCTTCAGAAATAAGCTTTTCAATCAAATCTGTAGCATTAAAGAAGGTATCTTCTGGTATCACTTCCAAGGCAGAACGCTTTATGAGGTATATTCCAGCATTAGCATAATAATTGTATGTGGGTTTCTCAATTAAACCTTGTATGTTTCGTCCTTCCAAATCAAAGATACCATATGGTACAGACACAGTATATGGTACAGCTGCAACACTCATCTCGGCATCGTGCTCTTTGAAATGAAGATAAAAGTCCTCATAGTTGATGTTTGTAAACAAGTCACTATTCATCACCAAAACGGTATCGTTATAGAATTCCTTTACAAACTTAATTGAGCCTATTGTACCCAAGAACTTTGGCTCACGGACTGTTTGAACCTGAACTCCATTATGCGGTCCCGCAAAGTGCTCCTCTAACTGCTCACCAAGATAGTTTACTGTAACGTTTATATTCTTAACACCATAAGAGATAAGACGGTCAATATTATGATCAATAATCGCCTTGTCTCCTACTGGTAATAAAGGCTTCGGAGTCTTCTGTGTAAGCGGGCGTAATCTTTCACCTTTACCTCCTGCCATCAGAACTGCATCGATGGGAAGTTTAGTGATAAATGCCTCAAGGTTAATGATATCAGAAATCCTATTATTCTGGTCAAGAATGGGAACCAATTTCATATTTAATTCTCGTTGCCTGTGTAATTGCGCGACGATATTACCCTCCCCTTCACGGATGAAGTTGAAATTTGCGTGCATTACAGCACCTGCTTTTTCTTGAACATTAGCACCCGCGATTAATGCACGACGTGCATCACCATCAGTAAGGGTACCAACCATCCTTTCTTCGTCATCTAATACGAAGAGAACCAAAGGTCCCTGCTGGATAGCATTGATTTGTTTTAATGCATCCAGCAGGGTCTGGTTTTGACGAATAATGTATTTCTGATTTACCATCTTAACGCTCAACTTTCTTCAACACCCACTTGTCGCGAGCATCTTTTTCGAAAATATCAGTATTGTACAATTTGTCAATGATTGCCCAGAACTCTCGCTCTGTGTATCCAAGAAATTCACAGAACTCACGGACACAACGAGGATCGAGATTACCATCGTGCTCATCAATGAGTTTAAAACCTTCCTCACGGGTAATAAGTCCACTTCTAACCATTCGGGCCGCATAGTCTGTAGCTGCCTGGTGACCAAACTTCGGATACTTCATCCATGAATGAACTAGATATGCAGGAGCGTCAACCTGATCCATTTGCTCAATGTGATGGGTACGGTTCCATTCGCCAGTCAAGTCATGGAATCCAAAGCGCTTGGCGATTTCATAGTTTTTGAAACTATCCCACGGTGTAAAATAACTAATATAAATAGGATCCAATTTATCCATCTCTTCCTTAGTCGGAGGATTGAAGAAATTTAAATCTTTCATACTCACGCCGGCCTCACGGCATATTTCTTCTGTATCAATCCCACATCCTACACCATTATAAATCTGATCTCGTGCAGAATAGGTTTCTACACTACCGGCTCCACCATATTCCCAACTAACATTTTCTCCATAAACCAACAACGGCAGGTTGAACTTCACAGCCATATGAAGAGGGTATGTATACAAGTAGCGATCTACAAAATATGTAGGCTTTCCATACTTTTCAAAAGTATAACGCATAATCTTCTTTTGGGCCTGTCTATTAGGTTGCATCAAAATTAGGTCACAACCGAAAGCCTCGTTAATATTCTTGAGATTATGCTTTCCCGCCTCAGTCATCGGAAAGTTAGCATCAGCTGAAACCAATAGAGGATTCATGTGCATCACTTCCTTCATTAAATAAGTCTGGAAATGCGAATCTTTTCCACCACTTACAGCTATAATACAATCATAACCGTTAGGGCCATTCATCCCACGATACTTATCGCAGATTGCTTCAAATTCTTTCCAACGTGCATCCCAATCAACTTTTGCACGATGTTCATAACTACGACATGCAGAGCAAACGCCCTCTTCGTCAAACTTGATGCCTGGACGTGTATCCGGCATACAGCATTTTTTGCAATATTTCATAACGTTAAATATTAAAATTGTCTGATTCTTTATGTTTGTTCTCTTTGATAATCAGATTGGGTGATTGGCCAAAAACAAGACTATTATCTGGAACATCTTGATCTTTGATCAGTGTACCAGCACCAACCTTTACATTCTTTCCTATATGACAATTTCCTAAAATTGAAGAATGTGAATACATACATACATTTTCTCCAATAACAGGATACACTTCATTTCCAAGCTCTCCAGTACCTCCTACAGTACATCCCTGGAAAAAGTAAAACTGATTTGAATAATGAGCCCGACCCATAATACTACCAAGAGGGTGCTCTGCGCCCCAAAGTGAAGGTAATTCTATAGCATAAAACAAATCGACTCCATTTAGTAGTTTATTTAGATAATATATTTTATCACAAATCATTGTTTTAGTCCCTTTCACATAAATAATATGTGAAAGATTGTATAAGAAAATCATCCATTGAACAGAATGACACGGATTAAAATAAACTTCTTTTTTTTTCTCAATTATTCTAGAATAATACTTATTTGCAGAATAATTAAAATTATACTCCACCACCTTAAGTGTTTCATCAAAACTCTGCACAATTTCATCTCTTTCTTCAGGAAGAAGCGTAAACATATTATTCACCTGATGACATACCAAATCTAGTATGGCTTTGTATTCTATTGCAAGTATCATTTCCAATTATTAGCTTTAATGAACGATTCCTTAAACGCCTCGTTATTCTCAAACAGATACTTGGCTATCACCTGCATCAACTCATAATCCTCTTCTGAATCGATATCTAATATTCCGCTATCAAACATAACTATTGCATCACAATTATTATTGAAGAAGGTAGAATGCTCTTTTTCACGGAGAGCTCTGGGGGAATAAGCATAAATAGAGGCATTCATGTCATAGAAGACCGGAGCCTCTTGACGAGTAGTAAAGTTGGAAGGAATGGCCTTACAGAAAAATCCGTCCTCTTCTTTCACCATATTGAAATAGGGATTGCGACGGGAATTTGTTACGCTATAAACCACATTCACTTCTGGACGCTGTTTCTTTCTGTCAATAGCATTCTTAATATCTTGGACTGTTCTAAGAGGAGAGGTAATATCCAAGTCGCAAGCTATGTCATACTTCACTCCATAT
>Ga0265298_10006576_pt1 | contig 14320 bp, 16 predicted proteins | sample AusTroGonzalo_MG_3_FD_193486 | JGI IMG/M metagenome (GOLD analysis project Ga0265298, IMG submission 193486) | Bovine rumen microbial communities from tropical cattle in Woodstock, Queensland, Australia - Gonzalo_01 | ecosystem: Host-associated > Mammals > Digestive system > Stomach > Rumen ...
GGCTGAGCTGGAGGAGGCACGGTCGGAGCTTCGGGCGCGGCTGGCTAAGTTTTCCCCGAAGGAACCGCTGGCCGGGGCGGTGGCACTGAAAGTGATGTGGTGTTTTCCCATCAAGGGCAAGCATGCGGACGGGGAATGGAAAACGTCAAGACCTGACACGGACAACCTGCAAAAGATGCTCAAGGATGTCATGACAGACTTGAACTGGTGGGCGGATGATGCGCAGGTCGCGATGGAGGTCGTTGAGAAGCACTGGGCGGAAAAGCCCGGCATATTCATAGAGTGGAGGGCGATTTGAAGAAATGGATGAAAACAGACAGCTGACATTGTACGACGAAGAGGATGATGAGCTGGTCGGTGCTCCAATCGATGCACCTGATGATGTGCAAAATGCCTGGAGAGCCGCAAAACGTTCCATGAAGCAGACGTTCACAAAGCTCCAGGAAATGGACTATGAAGACAAGATCAAACGGCAAACTGAGATCGCAAAGGATTTTCAGAAGGAATGCCGGAAGATGGGAAAGAACTGTCATGTGTCTGTCGGTGGGCTTGACAGTATCACGCTCTTTGTATGGCTCAAGTCTATCGGGATAGATGTACCGGGAATCACGGTGTCAGGAATTGAAGACAAGGGCAATCAGAGAGTGCATAAGGCGTTAGGCCTGGAACTGGTACACCCGTACAAATCAAAGGTTAAAGTGTTACAGGAATACGGGTTCCCGGTGATCAGTAAGCGGATAGCCGGAAAGATAAACATGCTGCAGAACCCGTCGGAAAATAACAAAACGGTCAGACACGCCATTATAACAGGCGAATGCGGTGAACAAGGACATTTTGCAAAAAACAGCCGCATGAAGCTTCCGCAAAAATGGCTTGATCTATTTGGTGGATATGAGAACGAAAACGAGGGCGTCAATTACCGAAAGCCTGATTTTAAGGTATCAAACGAGTGCTGCTATTGGCTGAAGGAAAAGCCGTGTGATGACTGGGCGAAAGATCATAACAGTTATCCGTATCTTGGAATAATGGCCAGCGAAGGCGGCCAGAGAGAGGAGGCGTTGGTAGAGCATGGCTGTAACTATTACGGCAAGACTGTTGTGAGATCGGCTCCATTCGCCATATTCATGCGCAATGATATCTTACGTCTTGCCCTGGAAATGGATGAGTATTACAAATCCCACATTGATGACTTCGCGAAGCTTTACTATCAACAGCCTTACTCTAGAGACGCAGACGGAATACCGATACCATACGAACCGGTGGAAAGTATTATCCCGAAGGCTTACGGGGAGATCAAGCAGTATGAGAACGGTGATTATTATACTACCAGGGCAAAACGGACAGGATGCTCAATGTGCGGGTTCGGCATACACCTTGAAGATCGCCCACACCGGTTCGATATTTTGAGACAGGATAATCCCAAAGAATGGGAATTTTACATGAAAGCTTGTGTCACGGATGAAAGTGGAAACAAATATGGCTGGGGCAAGGTTCTGGATTACATAGGCATCGAGTGGGAAGACATACCGCCGGAGCAGATCACGCTTGATCAATATCTAAGATTAGTTACATATGCGGATAGGATAGATCAATTGAAGGAGGACGCAGATGAACAGTAACGACAGGGAGCGGTTGTCCCTGATGGCCAAGATCATTTTGTTGGCGGTGATCATCACACTGGTGGTCATGATGGCGGAGTGCCGCAGGGCACATGCGGCGGCGGTTCCCGCTGAGCTGATCCCGGGGTATCACATGCCGGTGGTTGTCAGGGGCGAAAAGTCCCTGGCATACACCGAACTGGTCAGCCGCCAACTGATAGGACAGAAGGGGGTCGATATGGACGATGCGGAGCTGTTGGCCGAGGTGATCTACTACGAGAACTGGAACACGGATCCGGAGCATCTGGCAGCGTATTACACCGGGGCGGTAGTCATGAACAGGGTGAACTCACCCGACTGGCCGGATACCGTGAAAGATGTCTTATACCAGCGCGGCCAGTACAGCACAACACATAAATTTTTCAAGAAACCGGTTCCTGAAGAGTGCCTGGAGTTGGCAAAGCGGATCCTGCGTGATGGGACACCGGACGTTCCGGCTAACGTGATCTACCAGTCAACCTTCCGGCAAGGGTCGGGGGTCTGGCAGATCATCAACGGTGAATATTTTTGCTACCAGTAGGAGGGACGAGATGGACAAGTTGAAAAGAATATACGAGCAGATCGAACAGGCTCCGGCGTACAGCAAAGAGGTCGAAGACTTCAAGCTCTGGGTGCTGGCTATGATCAAGAAGGAAATGGATTCAGATACTAGAGATATCGATGACATGGCAGGAATTGTCAAAATACAATTGAGAGGAAAGCATAATCCTCTATGTGAGATAGAACCGTATTTTGATGGAGCTGAATACGTTTGCATAGATGTGTGCGGCAAGATTGACACGGGTGAATATGGTTTTATCTGGTATGAATAGATAAAGGAGGTACAGGATGCAGATAGTGATTGATATACCCGAAGAAGATTTCAAACTTATTCAGAGTGTAAACAACACAAACCTTTTACTGCTTGCTGAAGCAAGGGCAATGTTGGCAATCAAGAATGGCACTCCACTTCCCGAACATTACGGAGACCTGATAGACCGTAACGAACTGCTGAAACAGTACGGGTTAGAAAACGCCACAAAGTACGGCAACAAGAACGCAGAACAGCAGAAACATAGCTATTCTACGATGATGATGTACGAAATAGCGGATATGATTGAGGATGCCGAAACAATCATTCCCGCAACGAAAGAAGAAAAGCAGATTAAAAAGAGTTGTGCAAATTGTAGATATGATAGCGGACATTCATCAGCTTGCATTGAATGTTGTAATTATTCAATGTGGATATTAAACCAGACCGCAACGAAAGAGGGTGCAGAATGAATTATAAATCATATAATCTTGGAGATTGGATAGGACATATAAGCGGAGTCATTGAGGACGAAAGCGAACTTGACGGAAATGAAATGAGGGATTTAGTAGAGTTTTTGTCAAAGATGCCGAGATGGATTCCCGTAAGTGAGAGGTTGCCGAGAAAAGATGAATATGGAGATGTGTTGGTAACTTTTATCCCCGCCGGTGGAACATTATGGACAACGGTTATCATTGCACACTATTCGGATTTAATGGGAATCGCAAAGCCGTGTTTTTATATTGGAGACGTCGGCAAAAATGATTTTGAAAACATAACAGAGCAAGTGACCGCATGGCAGTCATTACCCGAACCGTACAAAGCAGAAGGTGAGGAATAAGGAATGAAGATAACACAAGCGCAAGGCAACGGACAAGGACAATGTGCATTATGCAAGAAACGTGGCAAGTGGAATGTTCAATGGATGTGTTTTCTCTACAAGATAGAGGGCAAAGAGGGAGTTTATTGTAAGAGTTGTGCTGACGAATTGAAAATACAGGACGCCGTACAAGGCAGAAAGTGAGGGAAAAAAATGAAAATGTTTGATGAGATCATGGCCAGCGGCAGGATCATGCTCGACATGAAAGACGAAGAATGATTCCGCGGGATTGTACAGTTTCCCCGCTGGCAGGGCTCCATCATCGTTTCATGGGGCGCCGGTTGGGAGCATGCAAGCGTTGCACCGTTCCGGCATTCATACACGCCTTCATGGGATGACATGTGCTGGCTGAAAAGTCTGATCTGGAAGGATGATGAGGCAGTGATCCAGATTCACCCGCCTAAAGCTGAGTACGTGAACAATATGCCGAACTGTCTGCATCTATGGAGGTGCACGTACAGGGAGATGATCTTACCTCCCAGCTGCTTAGTGGGAGTACGCAAAGGTCAGACCCAAGAAGAACTGAGGCGGGAAATTGAAGAAGCTTACCGGATAGCCGGGGAAAGGATGTAAACATGGAGACTACAAGAATTATCAACGCGAAGCTGACATTTATTATCAAGGACCAGGAGCCGACAGAAAAGGGCGATATCAGGGCGGAGCTGATGGAGCTCACCGGTGCGGATGATGTCGAGATCGTCAAGGTGCAGGATTTTATCAATGATGAGGATGAGCCAAAAGACTCACCGCTGGGTGTCAATCCGTATCAGGAATAGGAGGTAATACATGGGCAAGCTGAGCAAGGAAGAGCTGGCACGGTATTCCGGCGCGGGCTGGGCAATACGCCTGGCTGAAGACAAGGGTATCGAGGCGGCAAAGGCTGAACTCGAGCAGCGGGGTGCGCTAAACATCCCGCTGGGAGTCAAGAAGACCGATATTGATCAGTTCTGCGAGAGTGAGAAAACAAACACGCTGGTCACGGTCATGATGATGACTGTTGTGACGCTGCGTGATGAGTTCGGATTCGGGGCGGAACGCATACACCGGTTTATTGACCGGTTTAATACGAAAACAAAGTGTTTGCTGGCTGATTACGTGAACTGGGAAGAGCTTCGCGACCAGCTGGCCGAAGAGACCGGCATCAGGATAGAACTGCCGGAGGTATTTTTAGAGAAAGGGGCATGAGAGAACATGGATAGAAAAGAGGCTATAGAGCTGGCAAAAACTGCCAGGGAAAAGATCAGAAAAATGGAGGCGTCCAGTGTGCGGCTGGAGGGTGCATTGAATGCGATAGAACGCATTGAAACGGGTATGAAGTGCAGGGTACAGCTTGAAATCAACGAGTCAGGTAACCGCCTAATCGAGTTGACGAGCCTGTTGCCTGATATTACGGATTACGTAAGAGGGCAGCTGGACGCGATAGTTGGTCGAGAATACAAGGCGCTGGAGAGCTTTGGCGGGGGAAAACAGGATCAGTGGGATCTGATCAATCTCGAAAAGGAACGCATCGAGGCGGAAAGTCTGATCAAGGCTCCTGAACCGTCGATGGATGACCTGCTGGATGAGCTGTTAGACGACGCCGGGCAGAAAAACTTTATCCCCGACAAGGTTGAATTGCGGGAACCGGAGCCTGAGTTCATAACGTACAAGCCGAAAAAGGCGGCTCACGGGACGAAGTCGGTGCCGATAGATGAAGCGCTGTTGAAGGTGCTGTATGAGGACCAGGGCAAGACGGTCAACCAGATATGCAAGGAACAGAACTGGAATTCTTCAAGCGTATACAATGCCATTAAAAGGATCGGTTTGAAAAGATCCGGGAGGTCGGCCTGTTGACGCTGTTGATCCCGAGGATCCGTACAACATAAAAACCAAGAAACTGTTTTCGGTCAAAGCGTGCGACCAGTGCGGGACGATGTTCTCGTATTCCTGTCAGCTGGGCGAGTGGGCGTACAAAGATAAAAAGCACGGCAAGCCAGTATATTTCTGTTCATGGGGCTGTCTGTGCAGGTATCGGAACGAAAAAAGGCGGTGGCAAAATGACACGGAAAGATTTTGAAAGTATTTACTGGCTTAGGCGAAATATTACCAGGTGGGAACGCAAGCTTGAAGAGCTGGACTTGTCATCCGGCATCAAGTCTGCATCGAATTACAGTGCGGCACCGGCCTACGGTACGAACGCAACGTCGGACAAAGTCGGGCAGTCTGCCCAGCGCAGGGCGGAGATTCGCGACACAATCTCAAAGCTTAAGACCGCGGCGGAGCGCAAGGCACATGAGGTGTATCGCTACATTGAACTGATCGGGCTTGATGATCCGTATATGGCGGCTGTGATCGAGGAACGCTGCTTAAACTGCAGGCAGTGGGAAGAGGTTGCGGATGTCCTGGGCGGATCGGGAACGGGGCATCGACAGGCTTATTGCCGGTACATGCAGAAGAATTTCCCGGACGACAATTATTTTCCGGAGGAGTGAAACTTGTCACACATGTCACACAACCATGTGGTAATATGGTATCATGAAACAGACGGCAAGGGGCATATTTAATACTCCTATCATTGTTCCACAATACACACCCACGCAGGAAGACACGGACTGATCACCGTGTCTTTTTGCGTTGGGGCTTGAAACGGCTGCTCTGATTCACCCATTACATACTTTCTTCAGGGGCTCACGGTTTCGGCTGTGGGCTCCAGCCCTTTTAATAACAAATATTCGGGGGAATATAACATGGGCAAGATTGAAAATATCACACAGGTCGAGCTATCAAAGCTGGTGCCGTATGTAAACAATGCGAAAAAACACAGCGACGACCAAATCACAAAGATCATGGCAAGCATTCGGGAGTTTGGTTTTCTAAACCCCGTGCTGATAGACAAGGACTTCAACATCATAGCCGGTCACGGTCGCGTTATGGCGGCGCGTAGGCTGGGTCTAAATGATGTACCCTGCGTATTTATCGAGGGACTGACAGAGACCCAGCGCAAGGCGTATATTTTGGCAGACAACAGGTTAGGGGAACTGGCTGAGTGGGACATGGAGCTGGTCGATCTGGAGCTGAAAGGTTTGGCTGATCTCGATTTTGACATTGATCTGACAGGGTTTGAGCTTCCGGCGCTGGATGAGTGGAAGCCGGGACAGGATGATGAAGAGGATGAGTTCGACGATATCGAGAAGCTTGAAAAGCATTATGGCGTTCCGTACCAGGGCAACAAGTCGCGGATCGCGGATATCATCATAAGCTTGCTGCCTTCCGGGGAACGGCTCGTTGATTTATTCGGAGGGGGCGGCGCAATTACTCACTGCGCCATGCTTTCCGGCAAATGGAATGCGTTTTTGTATAACGACATAAACCCGATGATCACCGGGCTCTTCATGGATGCGGTGAATGGCAAGTATCATGATGAGCGGCGGGTCATCACAAGAGAGGATTTTGACGCGCTGAAGGATACGGATGCGTATGTAAAATACATCTGGTCTTTCGGTAACAACGGCCTTGCTTATTTATGGGGCAAGGATATTGAGGAAATGAAGTGTGCAGCTTGTCATTCAATACAAGATGAATTATTGAACGACAGACGGATGGCATATGTGAAGTTCGCAAAATGTATTAAGCAAAAATTGACGCCTGAACAGATACGGCTTGAATCAATCGAGCGCTTGCAATCACTTGAACACCTCGAAGCCCTCCAGAGGCTCGAAGCCCTCCAGAGGCTCGAAGTTACAAATATAAGCTATCAGGATTATGAGCACAAGGACGGCGATATAGTTTACTGCGACGTCCCGTATGAACAAACAGACAAGACCGGGTGCGATGATTATGGCGTTGATTTTGACAGCCTGGCATTTTACGAGTGGGTGAAGGCTCAGCCGTATCAGGTGTTTTTTAGCAGTTATGAGATATCTGATACGAGTTTCCACAAGAAGAAGATCAAGGCCGTGCAGAGTCTGATCGGCGCGAAGACGAACGGTCAGTATCGCACTGAGTATTTATACAGCAACCGGCCGATCAAGACGAAGGAGGCAGACTGATGCACTATTGAAAGGGGGTGCCGCGATGGGCGCTGGCAGACCAAAAAAATTGATAGACCAGAAGGCCTTTGAACAGCTATGCGGCATTCAGTGCACAGAGTCCGAAATATGCGCGTTTTTTGACGTTACGGATATGACCCTGAACAAGTGGTGCAAAGCTACATATGGGGCGAATTTTTCTGAAGTTTTTCAGCAAAAAAGAGGGCTGGGCAAAATCAGTTTGAGAAGAACACAGTGGAGGCTGGCTGAGAAGAGTAACGCCATGGCAATCTGGCTGGGCAAGCAATACCTCGACCAGCGAGAGCCGGGCGTCAAGGTCGACATAAACGCGGATGATGATCAGGTGCGGCAGTTCCTCGATGCGCTGAAGGGCGGCGATAGCGATTGATCGCTTTAACGGATAAACAGAAGGAATACACCCGGAAGGCTACGGCTCGCTGGAACATCAAGAGCGGCGCGGTCAGGTCGGGCAAGTCATTCGTTGATACGGCGTGGGTCATACCGCAGCGCATACTCGATCGCAAGGGCAAGGCCGGCATATCGGTTATCTTAGGAGTCAGCAAGTCGACCATTGAGCGAAACGTGCTGTTGCCCATGCGGGAGATCTACGGGGCGCGACGGATCGGTCAGATCAATTCGGAAAACATAGCCGTTGTATTTGGTGAGCGGGTCTACTGCTTAGGCGCTGAGAAGATCAGCCAGGTCGCAAAGGTTCAGGGCGCGTCCTTCAAATACTGTTATGGTGATGAGGTCGCGAAGTGGAACGAGGAAGTGTTCAACATGGTCAAGAGCCGTCTGGATAAGCCTTATTCGTGCTTTGACGGTTCGCTGAACCCTGAGAACCCCGGCCACTTTGTGAAGCGGTTCATTGATTCCGATGCTGACATTTACCTGCAAGAGTACACGCTGTTCGACAATCCGTATCTGTCAAAGGATTTTGTTGAGAATCTGTGCAAAGAATACGCAGGGACGGTTTACTATGACCGGCTGGTCATGGGGCTGTGGACGCGGGCGGAGGGTCTGATCTATCAGAGCTTCACAGACGCGAACACATACACGGACGAAACGCGGCCGTTGGGTCTGGAACGCATCAGCTCCAGAACTATAGCCTGCGACTATGGAACGACGAACCCGTGCGTGTTTCTGGATATATACGATACCGGTGATACGGTCTATATCGATCGGGAATACAGATGGGACAGCCGAAGCGACGCGGCAAAGCGTACCGGCAACCCACAAAAGACGGACGCGCAATACGGTGAAGACATGACCGTGTTCATGGGCAGTGATCCTGAATTCATATGCGGGATCATAGTTGACCCGTCGGCGGCTTCATTCATTCAGGAATTAAGAGGGCGGGGGTTCGTGGTAACACCGGCGGACAATGATGTGCTTGACGGGATCAGGAAAACGTCAAGCCTTTTTGCATTGAAAAAGATCATGGTCAATGCGAACTGTACCGGGCTGATAGATGAGCTCCATTCATACGTATGGGATGACCGGGCGGCGATGATCGGGGAAGACAAACCGGTCAAGGAACGAGACCACGGTCCTGATGCGCTGAGATATTACATAAACAGCTTGCCGTCATGGCGATTTTACAAATAGGAGGCTAGGCGATGAGCCAAAAGAAAAAGAACAAGGCAGCGGCCTCCGAGGTCGTAAACGATACCGCAGTCGTGACTGACACAGTCACCACGGACGCGTTCAGCAATCCGGCGGCACGGACGGGAGCAGGCACGCTTGCCGTGATGAACGGCACGGACTACCCGCTGACCCGGCTGTCGGAAAACTACGCGCTGTTAACCAGTCTGTACCGCTCCAACTGGATCGTGCAGAATATCGTGCAGCTGGTACCGCAGGATATCATGCGGAAGTGGTTCACCTTGAAGACCGCGGCGGATAACGAATACATAGACCAGTTCGAGCGCGTGGTGCGTAAGACGCGCCTGAGAGCCAAGATGACCGACGGCATGTGTTGGGGCAGGCTTTACGGCGGTGCCATCGGTCTGATACTGATCCGGGGGCAGGATGATTTGTCTCAGCCGCTGGACATAGAAACGATCCTTCCCGGAACATTCCAGGGCGTGCATATACTCGACCGGTGGAGCGGCGTGTTCCCTGAAGGTTCGATAGTCAAAGATCCGGACGATCCTGATTTCGGGTTGCCGGAGTATTACACGGTGCGCGGGGCAAACGAGGAATTCATTGCCAACGTGCATCATTCGCGCGTGGTGCGGTTCACAGGGCGTGCGCTTCCCTGGCAGGAAGCGGTGACAGAGCTGTATTGGGGCGAATCCGAGATCGAGTCAATATTCGATGAGGTCGTACGGCGCGACAACGTAGCGGCGAACATCGCAGAGCTGACTTTCCGCGCGAATGTGGAATACAGAGAGGTCGAGGGGCTTGACCAGTTATTAGGAATCGGCAACAAGGAAATGCAGCGCCGGTTCTGGAACATGATGCAGGCTCAGGCGATCATGCGAAGCAACCAGGGCATCAGTCTCGTTAATAAGGGCGATGCGGTACACACAGAACAGTACACCTTCGCGGGACTGGCTGATGTATACGACCGCGTTATGATGGACGTAGCAGGCGCGGCAAGGATACCTGTTACAAAGCTGTTCGGGCGCTCCCCTGCGGGCATGAATGCCACCGGTGAGTCCGATCTGATCAACTATTACGATTACATAGACGGCATCAGGGAAAACACCTTCCGGCCGGTTCTGGAAAAGCTGCTGCCGATCATCTGCATGTCGACATGGGGCATGGTGCCGGATGATCTGGATATCGACTTCCCGCCGATGCAGACCCCGGACGAAGAGAAAAACGCGATCATCGCCGAGAAGAAGGCCGGAACGATCATAACGGCATTCAATGCCAACCTGATCGATAAGGAAACGGCTGACAAAGAGCTTCAGGCGATTGATGGCATATTTGACAAGATCACCGATGAAATGGCGGAGGAAGGCCGCGGCGTGACCGCGGTCGACATTCTGGCTATGCGCGATCCCATGTCGGGACTGATGGGCGGTGAGCTGAATGCCGATTATTAGAAAAACCGCACCGGGACAGCTCAAGGCTGACCGCATGCGGATGATATATCTGAGAGCTGAGCAACAGATCCTCAAAGAGATCACCCGCAAGAGGAATCTGGGACTGGTCGATTACAGCGACGTTGCGGCGCTCCAGAGGGTGCAGGAAATACTTAGGAACATGACCACCGAGGCGGAAGAGTACGCGCCGGTCATGATCAAGATGCAGTTTTACGGACAGGAAGACTTTCCGTCCGCACCGATGGGCTACGAGAACGCGGGGATGCTTACCAGCGCCCAGACGGCCATCGTGGAGCGGCTGACAGAGAACCTCATGACCGACATAACCTTCGCGGCGGCCACGGCCTATGAGAGCGCTGAGAACTTCCTTACTTTGGGACGCACCGAGGCTGACCGCTTCCGCATGCTGACCCTTGAAGAGGTCGCAAGGCTTGAAGCGGAAGGCAAGGGCTGGAACACCATACAGAGAGAGATGGCGGCAAAGCTTCAGGCTCAGGGCATAACGTCATTCGTTGACCGCGCAGGCCGCAAGTGGGGGCTGACACAGTATTGCTCCATGGCTACCCGCACCACCCAGAGACAGGCTCAGGTTGCGGCGGCGTTGACCGCTGATGACTGGGATCTGTGGCAGATCAGTAAGATCGGAAGCACCTGCCCGCTGTGTTCGACGTATGAGGGCAGGGTTTACAGTAAGTCTGGGACGGATCCGGACTACCCGCCGTTGACAATGGCATTTGGCAAGATGGATCCGGCGGGAATGAACGACCTGTCGAACAGCTATCTGAATATCCATCCGAACTGTCTGCATAGCCTGGTACGGTACACCACCGCAGGCAAGACCGACGAACAGATCCAGCGCGACAAGGACTTTTCAAGTTTCGAGAAGCGCCCGGCCAATGTGGACTACCGTAGCAAGCGCCAGATCGAAGCCTACCGCCAGAAGGAAGCAGAACGTGCGGCATTCCGGCGTGACATGAAACAGTTCAACAAGTACAAGGCCGCGCTGGGTAAGGACTTCCCGAAAACCTTCGAGACCTTTGAAAAGCACAAGAAGGCCGGGGATGAGGTCTACAAGGAATGGGAGCGGAAGTACAGAGAGCTGGGCAAGAGAGCATCTGATATCGTGAAGGTGGAACAGGCGGCTCAGCCCACGCAGATAATCAATCCCATTACACCGCAACCGCCAAAGATTCAGTTTGTTCCTGCTCAAACGATGCAGGAGGCGCAATTATATGCGGGAAAATATATAAAGCCCCAATTTATGGATAAAACCTTTAAGGGGCAGGCTGATTTTAAGGGAATATCTCTTGAGCACGCAAACGATATCAACAAAGCGTTGACCAATGTGTTCGAGCAGTTCTCGGATCTTGACAAAATATCCGGTGTAAAGGTTGTATCGCCAAAGTCATCCATTGGCAAAAAGGCGTTCAAGAGCGGAGGAGACGCTTTATTTTCTTATGATCCGATACAGCATGGTATTTATGTCAATGGCGATATCTTAAAGAATTCGGATGCATTATCGGCATATGTACAGAGAGCCAAGGAGGCATGGAACATAGTAGCAAATAATCTTGAAAAGTTATCTCCGGCTCAAAGGGCTGTAGCTGAAAAATATATAGCAGCTGGACGTTCACTTGTAGATGGAAATACTGCCGAAGGGCTCTTCACTCATGAGCTGGGGCATCATGTCGAATGGACATTGCTTGACGCTAAAACCAACAACGAAATCGGACGCAGGATGCATGAGTATGCGCCGAAGATATCAGGCTATGCAACGGCAAGTAAATCCGAGTACCTGGCTGAAAGCTTCGCCGCTTATATGAAGGGGGAAAGAGATATTCTTGACCCGGATTTCGTAAAGTATTTGGATTTAAAACTGAAGAGGTGACAGGATGATTTCATATTATGGCTACACGATAAGCCCTAACCAGTTAGAGACCGGTGAGGGCTTTTTAATTTGCAGGAACGTGCCTATAGCCAGAACCGGCACGCAGGAATACCTGGGCAATGAGATCGGCATGGAGACCAGCGAGGTTGTGGAAGTGTGGAGAACCGAGGAAGAGGTCTTTGATCCTGCTGCCATGGCTTCCTTCGAGGGAAAGCCTGCTACGAACGATCATCCTACGGAACTTGTCACACCGGACAACGTAGCACGTTATGAGATGGGTCACATCCAGAACGTAAGACGCGGATCCGGAGAGTTTTCCGACTTCCTTTTGGGAGATCTTCATATCCACGATGTAGAGCTGATCAAGGCTATCAGGAACGGCAAGCGTCAGATCTCCTGCGGGTATGAATGTGAGTATATCGAGAAGGATGGAAAGATATACCAGACACACATCAGAGGTAACCATGTTGCAGTCGTTGACGAAGGCAGAGCCGGGGCGAAGGCTGCGATCATGGACTCAATAAAAAAACAGCCTGAAAAGGCAGAAAGGAACAAAAGAATGAGCAAGAAAAGCACATTACTGAAGCTCTTCGGTATTGCCGCTTCCGGCAAGTCCGAGGAGGAAGTCGCAAAGCTTGCACTCGATACCGCGGATGCCCTTGAAGAGCAGATCGAGGAGAAGGTCGAGGAAAAGGCTGAGCTCCCCGCCGGGGACGCAGAGCCCGAGCTGAGCGCAAAGGAACAGGCACAGGTTGAGGAAAAGGTTGCCGATGAGATCACCCTTGCTGATCTGGCGGGCAAGCTCGACCAGCTCATCAATCTTTTGTCACCGAAGGCGGAGCCTGAAAAGGCTGAAGTTGAGGTCGAGACAAAAGAGGACATCGACAGCGCTTTGAAGGAGCTGGGCGATGAGACCGGCGAGGAGTCTGTTGTCGTTTCCGCGGAGGAAATGGACGAAGAGGCCACTGAAGAGGTCGCAGCAAGCGAAGAGGTCAAGACGGATGCATGCGGCGCAAAGGATACCGCACTTGACGCGGCCATGCAGCGCGCGATCCTGAAGACTGTCCGTGATGCCGTTGCCGGTATCAAGGATGAGACCGAGCGCAAGTCGGTCACTGATGCGGTTCTGAAGGCCGTGCGTACCAAGAAGAGCGATCTGGAGGGAATACTTGAGAGACAGTACACCCCTAAGACCAATGATTCAAACGAGGACATTCAGGCGCGTTACAACGCTATGAACCCTCACAAACACTAAGGAGGTAAAAGATCATGGGAAATGTAATAGGTTTAGTCATGAATAACGGCTTCGCTGGATCGTACTCCAGGCAGCCCGATCAGATCATCGACACAAGGTTCGCGGGCAGCGGCGGAGTTGCTTTCGGTCAGGCCGTAAAGTACAGCTCGGGCGCTGTGGTTGGGTTTGGCGCAGGTGATGCCGCTACCGCTTTCGTGGGCGTTGCTACCCGCGAAGTGAAGACCACCGACGTAAACGGCGCAGCCGGATATGCTGAGAGCGAGCCCGTGCCCGTAATGAAGCGCGGCCGCATCAACGTGAAGTGCAACGTGGGAACCCCGGCACTCAACGGTGATGTATATGTCAGGATCGCGGCAAACGCTCTGATCCCCAACGGCGTTGTTGGAGGTTTTGAGGCATCGTCCGACTCCACCAACAGCGTGAAGCTGACCAATGCGAAGTGGGCAGGCGCAGCTGATGCAAACGGCATCGCTGAGCTTGAGATCATGAACGCGATCAACGCGTAAATAACGACAAGGAGGACAATACAATGTATCAGAATGTTGGAAATATCGGCCTCGGCAAGTTCGGGGCTAAAAGTGGCATACCTATGACACTTGACGCAGCCGGAATCTCTTCCGGTCAGGCTTTCCTGGTATCTGAGCTTGAGAAACGCGACACCCTGCTCAGAACACCTCTTACCAGCTTCACCTATGCCCGCGACGTAGAAGTCAGGGTTGGCGGCGGCTGGGATGAGTTCGTTTCCGCTATATCCGTAGATTACGG
>Ga0265298_10006577_pt1 | contig 14318 bp, 11 predicted proteins | sample AusTroGonzalo_MG_3_FD_193486 | JGI IMG/M metagenome (GOLD analysis project Ga0265298, IMG submission 193486) | Bovine rumen microbial communities from tropical cattle in Woodstock, Queensland, Australia - Gonzalo_01 | ecosystem: Host-associated > Mammals > Digestive system > Stomach > Rumen ...
CTGCGCTATATCAACGGTCATTCCGGCAGTCCGGCGAGTCTGGCCGACCTGGCCGCCGCCGCCAAAACCAGCATCAGCAACCTGCGTCTGCGTTTCCGGAAGGAGCTGGGCAAAGCGCCGGGACAGTTCGTGGCTCTGCACCGGCTCAAGGTGGCGCAATATCATCTGGCCATGACCTCGGAACGGGTGGAGGAGATCGCCCGGAGCTGCGGTTTCGAATCGGTTTATGCCTTCAGCCATTTCTTCAAGAAGCATACCGGTCAGTCGCCGCTGGCCTGGCGGAAGGTCAACAGCCGGGTCGATCCTCCGGAATGACCGGAACGGCGGATCCGGCTTTTTTTCGGAAAAAACTTGAAAAAATATGGAACCGGCTGTAAATTATAAACAATACTGATTAAAAATTAAAACGGAGGTATCTCTTATGGCACTCAAGATCATTCAGAACGATGCGGGTTATACGCACGTGGCACTTTCCGGACGGATGGACATCGACGGCGTCAAGGCCGTGGAACTGGAATTCACTTCGGTGGTCTGCAGCAAACCCCAGTCGGCGATCGTCGACATCACCGAGGTCAGCTTCATCGCTTCTCTTGGCATGAGGATGCTGCTCAGCGCCGCCAAGAACCTGCGCGCGAAAAACTTCAAAGTGGTGCTTTACAATCCGCAGCCCGTGGTGCAGGAAGCGCTGGAAACGGCCGGGTTCTCCACGGTCATGCCGATCGTCAGCGATTTCGCCAAAGCGCTCGAAGAAATCGGCTGCTGAAGCCGGTTTGCCGTCCTATGTCCGGCCATCTGGAATTCACTGCGGACAACACGTTCGATTCGGCGGCGGAAGGCGCCCGGCAGCTGGAAAAGTTCGCCGGGGATTGTTCGCTGCCGCCCCGCAAGGCTTATCAGCTCGATCTTATCTATGAAGAGCTGATCACCAATGTGGTCAAATATTCCTATACCGACAACGCATCCCATCAGATCCAGGTCATTCTGGACGACCGGGATGATGTCCTGACGTTCACGATCATTCACGACGGCACGGATTTCAACCCCTGGGAGCAGGCCGATCCCGACCTGAACGTGCCCTTGGAAGAGCGTCAGGAAGGCGGTATCGGGATCATGCTGGCGCGCAAGTTCGCCCAGTCCGTCGATTATCGGCGGACCGACGGCAAAAGCATCATCACAGTCGTTATCTGAACCGTTTTTTCTGCCCTGCGTCAGCTCAGGATCTCGAGGAATCCGTATTGACGGATGAGATGAAAATCCGATTCCTGGATGGGGGGCACGGTGCTGAGTTCCTTCAGCGGCAGACGGCGGGAATAATTCTGCCGCGCCACCAGGAACTGCCAGGAATGGCCCGGACGGAATTTTGCCCCGTACTGCTCGAACATTTTCAGCGGCAGTTTGAATTCGATCGACCAGCCTTTGTCGAGCGTCTGCCAATTGTTGAACTCGCCGTCGATATGCGCCTTGACCTCGAATTCCGGCAGGAATTTGTCGCTGTCCGGAAGGAACACGTAGGAACGCGAGGGGTAGAAAAAGTTGGTCTTGAGTTCATTCGGCGTCCCGTAAAGTTCCCAGTAATAGGTGTCGTCCGCGGGCTTGAAAAAGAGTTCGACGGTGTCGCCCATGCTGTAAAGGTGGGTCTGATTGCGCGTTCCCTGCTGGACCACGTCGGAATCTTCCATTTCCAGACCGACGTAAAGATAATCGTCGCTGCGGAGCATCCGCACGTTTCCTTTTTCATTGAGGTCGGGTCCGAGTTCCTCGCCGCGTTCGCCGACCCGGCTGAGTTCCCAGACATTCGCCTTCTTCCATTCGGACGATTTCAGTTGGCCGTCGAGTTCGAAATCACGGCCGTGGACAATTTGAAATTTCATGATCTCATTCTCCTGTCGCTGCAATTGAAATGATCGGATAATATAATCCCATTCTGCCGAAATGCCAGTATCCGGCTTTTTTTTGTTGACGGGAAGCGGTGTGGTCAACGCTGAAAATATCGGATTTTCCGCTTGACTTTTCGCTTTATATATAGTATATTACAGATTCTGCCGGCAAAAAAAGTGATAGGAAAGATGCTGAAAGACAGATTTACATTTCATCGGCTGCAGCAGGAACTGCATCGGCTCACGCCCCCGCTGAAACGGGTGATGGGCTGGAAGGGATATATCCTGCTGCTGTGCGTAGCCGTCGGGGTCATCTCCGGATTGAGCGCGGTGCTGCTGAAGACTTTTACCCACGAATGGCACCGGGTGCTTTATTCGATGGCCGGCAAACTGCCGGGCGCGGTCTGGATCCTGCCCGCGCTGCCGGCGCTCGGCATTTTCCTTTGCATCATCATCGTGCGGATCTTCTTCAACAAAGGACCCTACGAAAAAAGCCTGGCCGGCGTGATCACGTCCACGACCAACGGGACCGGCGATTTGCCGCGGAGCAAGACCTTCAGCCATATCATCACCAGCGGTATCGCGGTTGGGGCAGGGGCGTCCGCCGGACTGGAAGCGCCGATCGCGCTGACCGGTTCGGCCATCGGTTCGAACTTCGCCAAACTGTTCCGGCTCGACCGGGAATCGCGCATCCTGCTGCTGGCGTGCGGCGGCGGGGCGGGTATTTCCGCCATCTTCAACAGTCCCGTGGCCGGCGCGCTGTTCGCCTGCGAAATTCTGCTGCCGTCCTTTTCGGTGCCGGCGCTGGTGCCGCTGCTGATGGCTTCGGCCGCGGCCGCGGTGGTCTCCGAACTCTGCAATTCCTACAATCCGTTCATCCAGCTGAATACCGGCTGGACCGTGATGAATGTGCCGTGGTATGTGCTGATCGGGATCGCGGCGGGTCTGCTCTCCGCACTGGTGATCCGGACCTCGGTGACCGTGGCGAAAAAGGCGGAAAAACAGCCGAATGTCTGGCTCAAAGGACTCTACGGCTGTGTGATCCTGTATCTGATCTTCCTGCTGCTGCCCGCTCTGAAAGGGGAGGGCTATGGTTTCATCATGGACCTGATCCAGGGCAATGAAAGCACCCTGCCGGATAACGGCGTGCTGTCCTGCCTGTTCAAATCGCCCTGGTCGCTGATCGTGCTGACCGTGGTGCTGATGTTCGTCAAGCCGCTGGTTTCTGCCGTGTCGGTGGAAAGCGGCGGCGACGGCGGCATCTTCGGTCCCTCGCTCTTCACGGGGGCGTTCCTGGGCTACGGCATGTCGAAGTTCCTGAACCTGACCGGGATCGCGGTGATCGACCCGGTGAACTGCGTGGCCGTGGGCATGGGCGGCGTGCTGGCGGGCGTCATGCACGCCCCGCTGACCGGCATGTTCCTGATCGCCGAACTGACTGGCGGCTACCGGCTGTTCGTGCCGCTGATGATCGTGGTCGCGCTGTCGAGCTACATCTGCAAACGCCTGGTCAAGCACAACGTCTACAAATCCATGATCGTAATGAAGGGCGGCATCCCGGAACAGCGTGACGACGAGGTCATGCTGACCACCACCCATCTCCGCGACCTGGTCGAGACCGATTACACGACCGTGCATGAAAACGATACGCTGCGTTCGCTGCTGAAGACGGTCATGCAGTCCAGCCGCAATATCTTTCCCGTAGTGAATGATGAAAATCATCTGGTCGGCGTGGTCCGCGTGGACAGCATCCGGAAACTGCTGTTCAATTCCGAGCTTTACGACATGATCCTGGTTTACGACGTGATGACCGACACCGGCCCGGTGCTGGACTGCAACGACACGCTCAACGACGCCGTGCTGCTGTTCGACCGTCTGCGCCTGTGGAACCTGCCGGTCACCGAGGACGGCAAATACCTCGGGTTCGTCTCCAAGGTCGGCGTTTACGACAATTACCGGCGGATGCTGCGGGAAAAACATGATCTTTTCTGAGGGAAACATTCGACTTTCAGCCGATCAGGGTGTATATTACGACTTTTGAATGAAATTCAAATTCAACATAAGGAATACAGAAAATGTTCAAAACCAGAGCCGGACAGGTCAAATTCCCGGAACTCGAAAAGGAAGTGCTGGAGTTCTGGAAGGAGAATCAGACGTTTCAGAAATCACTCGAAAACCGCAAGGGCAAAGATGAATTCGTGATCTACGACGGACCTCCGTTCGCCACGGGTCTGCCCCATTACGGACATCTGCTCGCCGGCACCATCAAGGACGTGGTGCCCCGCTACCAGACCATGAAAGGCAAATACTGCGAACGCACCTTCGGCTGGGACTGCCACGGCCTGCCGGTTGAATACGAAATGGAAAAACAGCTCAACCTGTCCGGCAAGAAACAGATCGAAGATTACGGGATCGACAAGTTCAACGAAGCCTGCCGCTCCATCGTGCTGCGCTACACCGCCGAATGGGAAAGCATCGTCACCCGCATGGGCCGCTGGGTCGATTTCCGCAACGGCTACCGCACCATGGATGCCAAATACATGGAATCGATCTGGAACGTCTTCAAACAGCTCTGGGACAAGGGCCTGATCTATGAAGGCTACAAGATCCTGCCTTACTGCGCCCGCTGCTCCACTCCGCTTTCCAACTTCGAAGCGAACCAGGGCTATAAGGAAGTCACCGATCCGACCGTGACGGTCCGGTTCAAAGTCCTGGAACAGGAGAATACCTACATCCTCGCCTGGACCACCACTCCGTGGACACTGCCCTCCAACATGGCATTGGCCGCCGGTCCGGACATCGATTACGTCAAGGTCAAGGACGGAGACGATTTCTACATCATGGCCGAGGCCCGGCTGGGCGCTTACTACAAGAAAGACGCCATGCCCGAGATCGTCGAACGCTGCAAAGGCAAGGACCTCGTCGGGATCAAATACGAACCGCTGTTCCCGTATTTCCTCGGCGAAAAAGCCAAGGGCGGATTCATGGTCAAAGGTTCCGAATACCAGTATGTCAAGGAAGGTTTCGACTTCTATGCCAACGGCGCGTGGCGCGTCATCAACGCCGATTACGTCAGCACAGAGGACGGAACGGGCATCGTGCATATCGCGCCTCTGTTCGGTGAAGACGACTGCATCGCCGGCAAAGCCAACGGGCTCCCGGCGGTCTGCCCGATCGACGCCGAATGCAAATTCACTTCCTTCGTCACCGATTATGCCGGCATGTTCGTGAAAGATGCCGACAAACTCATCATGGACCGCCTGAAAGCCGAGCGCAAACTGGTCCACCGCGGCACGGTCAAGCACAGCTATCCGCATTGCTGGCGCGACGATTCCCCGCTGATCTACAACGCCGTCACCACCTGGTTCGTCAGCATCGAACCGATCAAGGCCAAAATGCTCGCCGCCAATGCGCAGATGAGCTGGGTGCCGGATCATATCAAGGACGGCCGGTTCGGCAAATGGCTGGAAAACGCCCGCGACTGGGCGATCAGCCGCAACCGTTACTGGGGCTGCCCGCTCCCCGTCTGGCGCAATCAGGAAACCGGCGAAACGGTCTGTGTCGGCTCCATCGCCGAACTCGAAAAACTGTCCGGACAGAAGATCACCGACATTCACAAGCATTTCGTGGACAAGATCCAGCTGCCGGGCAGGAACGGCACCGTGCTGACCCGCGTCCCCGAAGTGCTGGACTGCTGGTTCGAAAGCGGATCCATGCCTTATGCACAGAAGCATTATCCGTTCGAAAACAAGGAACATTTCGAAGAGAACTTCCCGGCCGACTTCATCGCGGAAGGTCTCGACCAGACCCGCGGCTGGTTCTATACCCTGACCGTGCTGGCGTCCGCCCTGTTCGACAAGCCCGCCGCCAAGAACGTGATCGTCAACGGCCTGGTGCTCGCGGAAAACGGGCAGAAAATGTCCAAACGCCTGAAGAACTATCCCGATCCGATGCACGTGGTCGATACCTACGGCGCCGATGCGCTGCGTCTCTTCCTGCTCGGTTCGCCGGTGGTGCGCGCCGAGGACCTCAAGTTCTCCGAAGAGGGCGTCAAGGAAGTCATGCGCGCGGTGATCCTGCCGATCTGGAACTCCTTCAGCTTCTTCACCACTTACGCGAACGTGGACAACTGGACGCCGTCCGCCGACGGCGCGGCTCCGGAGAATCCCTCCAATCCGCTGGACCGCTGGATCCTCTCCTCGCTTTCGGACATGATCGCCGAGATCCGCGAGGCCATGGATGCGTTCCAGCTGCAGAAGGCGGCCAACCGCTTCGAGAAATTCGCCGAGGACCTGACCAACTGGTATATCCGCCGCAGCCGCCGCCGGTTCTGGAAGAGCCAGAACGACACGGACAAGAATGAGGCGTATGCCACACTGTATCACGTGCTGCTGACCTTCGTCAAGTGCGCGGCTCCGTTCATTCCGTTCATCACGGAGGAAATTTACCGCACGCTCCGCACGGATTCCATGCCGGAATCGGTGCATATGTGCGACTTCCCGCAGCCGGAAGCGTCCCGCCGCGACACCTGGCTGGAAAAACAGATGGAAGCGACCATGAAAGCGGTTTCGCTCGGCCGTTTCCTGCGCACCCAGCGCAACCTGAAAGTGCGTCAGCCGCTGCAGCGTGCGATCCTTGTTTCGGGCGAAGCGGATATCCGCAAGATGCTCGAGGAAACCGCCGACATCGTGGCCGAGGAACTCAACGTCAAGAAGATCGACGTGCTGGCCGATGAAGAGGAACTGGTCAAACTTTCCGCCAAGGCCAACTTCAAGACGCTGGGCCGCAAGCTCGGCCCGCAGATGAAGGAAGCCGCGGCCATGATCCAGACTCTGGCCAGTTCCCAGATCGCCGCCGTCCTGCGCGGCGAAACGGTTTCCCTGACCCTCAAGTCCGGCACCGTGCTGGACCTCGGCAAGGACGACCTGAGCATCCAGCGCGAGGAAAAGCCCGGCATCGCCGCCGCGTCCGAAGACGGTGTCACCATCGCGCTCAATACCGAGCTCACGCCGGAACTCATCACCGAAGGGTACGCCCGCGAATTCGTCAGCAAGGTGCAGAATCTCCGCAAGGAGATGAACTTGGAAGTGACCGACCGGATCGCCGTGACTTACACCGCCGATCCCGAAGTTGCCGCCGCGCTGAACTCGTTCCGCGATTACATCACCAACGAAACGCTCTGCAGTTCCTTCGATGCCGCCGCCGATGCGGAACACGCATTCGACCTCAACGGCAAGGACTGCAAAGTCACAGTCAGAAAGGCATAACATCATGTCGAAACGGATTTTGACGGGAATACAGCCTTCGGGCATCCTTCACATCGGCAACTATTTCGGCGCGATGCGGTCCGCCATCGAACTGCAGAATCAGAATCCGGGCAATACGTTCCTTTTCATTGCCGATCTGCATTCGCTCACGGTCAATCCCGATCCGGCGGATCTGCGGATGCGGATCCAGCGCCTGGCCCTGGATTTCCTCGCCTGCGGCCTCGATCCGGAAAAGACCGCGTTCTTCCGCCAGTCGGACATCAACGGCGTCTGCGAACTGACCTGGATCCTGAATACCATCACCAATCTGGGCCTTCTCGAACGCGCCCACAGCTACAAGGACAAGATCGCCAAAGGTTTCGTGCCGAACAACGGTCTGTTCTCGTATCCCGTGCTGATGGCCGCCGACATCCTCATCTACCAGTCCGACCTGGTGCCCGTCGGCAAGGACCAGAAACAGCATCTGGAGATCACCCGCGACCTCGCGATCCGGTTCAACCAGATGTATAAGAAGGACGTGTTCAAGATCCCGGAACCGATCATCAGCGAAAGCGTGGCGGTCGTGCCCGGCACCGACGGTCAGAAGATGTCCAAGAGCTACAACAACACGATCGAACTTTTCGGCGAGGAAAAGGCGATCCGCAAGAAAATCATGTCCATTCCGACCGATTCCACCCCGATGGAAGCGCCCAAGGATCCGGATAAATGCAACATTTTCGCGCTGTATAAGCTCTTCTCCACGCAGGAGCAGATCGATGCACTCGCGGCGAAATACCGCGCCGGCAATTTCGGTTACGGTCATGCCAAACAGGCTTTGTTCGAGGCTTACATGGAATTCTTCGCTCCGATGCGGAAACGCCGTGAAGAGCTGCTCAAGGATCCAGGTTACCTTGACGAGGTCCTGCGTAAAGGCGCCGAACGTGCCAATGCCGTCGCCGCCGTCACCATGGACAAGGTCCGCCGCACCGTCGGCCTGAAATGAACTGAAAGGAACCCTCATCATGGCCAAAAGTTATTATGTCACGACTCCGATCTATTATGTCAATGACAAGCCGCATATCGGTCACTCCTACACGACCGTGCTGGCCGATATCCTGACCCGTTTCCATGCGCTGTTCGGGGAAGATTCCTACTTCCTGACCGGCACCGACGAACACGGCCAGAAGGTCGAAAAGGCTGCCGCCAAACGCAATATGTCCCCGCTGGAACACTGCAACGAGACCGTGGTCCGGTTCCAGGAACTCTGGAAGAAACTCGGGATCAGAAACAGCGATTTCATCCGCACCACCGAAGAACGCCACATGAAGATCGTCCGCATGATCCTGCAGGACCTGTATGACCGCGGGCTGATCTACAAGGCCGAATACACCGGCCATTACTGCGTGCCTTGCGAACGCTATTTCACGGAAAAGGACCTGCTCGAAGGCGGGCTCTGTCCGGATTGTCACCGTCCCACCAATGAACTGGTCGAATCCAATTATTTCTTCAGGATGGGTCAATACCGCGACTGGCTCGTGGATTACATCAGATCGCATCCGGGCTTCATCCAGCCGGAATTCCGCGCGAATGAGACATTGGGATTCCTGCGCAAGGAGCTCGGCGACCTGTGCATTTCCCGTCCGAAAGCCCGGCTTTCCTGGGGCATCGAACTCCCGTTCGACACCGATTATGTCTGCTATGTCTGGTTCGACGCCCTGATCAACTATATTTCCGCCATTGGTTACGGGTCCGACCAGGCCAAATTCGAAAAATGGTGGAGCGTGGCGCATCACATCGTCGGCAAGGACATCCTGACCACGCATACGGTCTACTGGCCGACCATGCTGCATGCGATCGGACTGCCGATGCCGCAGAGCATTTTCGCCCACGGCTGGTGGCTGAACGGTTCCGAGAAAATGAGCAAATCGCTCGGCAACGTGGTCAATCCGATGGATATGATCGATGTCTTCGGGGTGGATGCGTTCCGTTACTGCCTGATGGCCGAAATGGTGCTGGGGCAGGATGCCTCGTTCACCGAAGAATCTTTCGTGAAACGCTACAACAGCGATCTGGCCAATGACCTGGGCAATATGCTCAGCCGGGCGGTGAAGCTCACCATAAAGAATTTCGACGGCAAAATCCCCGAACCCGGCGAATATGAGGATGTGGACAAGGAACTGATGACGCTGGTCCAGGCCGCACCCGCGGCTCTGCGCACGGCTGTTGAGAACATGCGGCTCGACCGCGGCGTCGACGAGGTCATGAACGTGGTCCGTGCCGCCAACCGCTATATGGAAAAGACCGCTCCGTGGACCCTGGCCAAACAGGGCAACACCGCGCGTCTGGGCACCGTCCTTTATACCGCTGCCGAAACCATGCGCGTGGTCTCCGGTCTGCTCCTGCCGGTCATGCCGGAGAAGATGAAGGAATTGCGCATGACGCTCGGCCTGAGCGAGACGGATGCCGCCTGCGGCGATTACGAAAAACTCTCCAGCTGGGGTGTGCTCACGCCCGGCACGGCGGTGAAGGACATCACCGCGCTGTTCCCGCGCATCATGCCCAAAGAGGAAGCGAAGGCCGACCCGCCCAAAGCCGAGAAGAAAGCGGAAAAGAAAGCCGAAAAGAAGACTGAAACCGTCGCGGTGGCGGGCGATCAGCTGGTCACGATCGACGAATTTTTCCGCAGTCAGCTGAAGACCGCCAAAGTGCTGGAAGCCGAAAAGGTGGAAGGCGCGGACAAGCTCCTCAAGCTCAGAATCGAAGTCGGCTCCGAGCAGCGCACGCTGGTGGCGGGGATCGCCAAAGCCTATACTCCGGAACAGGTGGTGGGCCGCACGATCGTGATCGTGGCGAACCTCAAGCCGGCCAAGATCCGCGGCATCGAGTCGCAGGGCATGCTGCTGGCCGCCAAATCCGGCGACACTTTGCGGCTGATCGCCGTCGACGGCGGAGATTTCCCCAGCGGTTGTTCCGTCGGATAAGCGGTTTTTCAACGAAAAGTGCGTTTTTTTGACAAAAAAAAAGAAATTGCACTTGAAAAACGGGGGGAGTGCGTGGTATATTACGCATTTATGAATGAACAGTTTATTTCTGAATAAAATTCTCAGATGAAGAAAGGGATTGAAGAATGGCTGAACAAGAAGAAAAAAAGGCAAAAGTGAAGATTCCGTCACGGGCGAAGAGCTTCCGCAAAAGCGAACAGGCTCGCATCCGTCATAAATCGCGCCGCAACATGATCTTCACCATGGAAAAGAAACTCCGCGCCGCGGTCGAAGCCAAAGATGAGACGCTGGCGAAAGATCTGCTGAACAAGCAGTATTCCGTGCTTGACAAGGCGGTCAAGGGCGGCACATTCAAGAAGAACAAAGCGGACCGGAAGAAATCCCGTCTCGCCCTGCTGATGAAATCGCTGAAAGCACCGGAAGCCAAAGCGGAATAACACCAGTCGGTTTTTGATTCGTTCCAGGGAAGGTGCTGAAAACGGCATCTTCCCTTTTTTTACTTCCGTCCTGCCGGACAGTTCACGAGGTGTCCAAATGTTTATTCAGACTCTGTTCAAATCGCCGGTCCAGTTCCTCACGATCTGCGTGATCCTGGTGTTTTCGATCTGTCTCCACGAGTATTGCCATGCCTGGATGGCGTATCGGGAAGGCGATGACAGCGCGTCCGAATACATGACGCTGAATCCGCTCAGACAGATGGGGCTCATGTCCCTGCTGATGATGGCGATCATCGGCATTGCCTGGGGTGCGGTCCCCGTGGATGTTTCCCGCTTCCGCGGCCGCTGGAGCCGTCTCAGAGTCGCCCTGGCCGGACCTGCCGCGAATCTGTTCCTGTTTCTGCTGGCATCGCTGGTTTTTATTCTCTTCGGAATTTTCAGACCGGACGGTCTGAATCATCTCATCGGTCCGGTGATGGGAGTCACTTTTCTCCTGGGGATGTATAATTTTACTCTGATGCTGTTCAATCTGCTCCCCGTTCCGGGGCTGGATGGCTGGATCGCCGCTTCCGAATTGTTTCCCCGGCTGAAAGCCGTCAGTTCCGAATTTGCCAAAGGCGCTATGCTGTTTCTGATCCTGCTGGCATTTTTCGGCGTGCAGTATCTCTTCGCCGCCAGTGCATGGGTCATGCAGATGATGATCGCGCTCGGCGCCCATCTCGGAGGAGCCTGATATGCCGCGCGGAGAACAGCCTCATATCTGGAGCGTCACCGAGCTCAACGGCGCGGTCCGCGACCTGCTGGAGGGCACGCTGGTGTCCGTCTGGGTCGGCGGCGAGGTCGGCAACCTGACTCTGCACCGCAGCGGCCATGCCTACATGACGCTCAAGGACGCCAATTCCCAGATCAAGGCCGTGTATTTCGGCGGGGCTGCGGTGTGCGCCAGAATGCAGATCCGCGAAGGCTCCAAAATTGAAGTTACCGGCCGGATCAACTGCTATCTGCCCCGCGGCGAATACCAGATCAATATCCGTTCCATGCGTCCGCTCGGGGTAGGGGACCTGCAGCGGCAGTTTGAGGAACTGAAACGCAAGCTCGCCGCCGAAGGTCTGTTCGACGAATCCCGCAAAAAACGTCTGCCGTTCCTGCCCACCCGGATCGGTGTGGTGACTTCGCCCGAAGGAGCCGCACTGCAGGATTTCCTGAAAATTTCGCTGGCCAGGTTCCCGATGCTGACGATCCGCATTTATCCTTCGCCCGTCCAGGGGAAGGGCGCCGAACTCCAGATCGCCGAAGGGGTCCGGTATTTCAACCGCCGCCGCAATGTGGATGTGATCGTGGTCACGCGCGGCGGGGGCAGTCTGGAAGACCTCTGGCCGTTCAATGAGGAAGTCGTCGGCCGCGCCATTGCCGAAAGCCGCATCCCCGTGGTCAGTGGTGTCGGACACGAGGTCGATTTCACCATCGCGGATTTTGCCGCCGATCTGCGTGCGCCCACACCTTCCGGCGCGGCCGAACTGATCGTGCCGGAAAAAGCCGCCATCGATGACCTGCTGTCCACCCAGAAAGGCCGGATCCTCGCGGCCATTTCCTTATATTATGAACGCGCGAAACGTAATCTGGAAACGCTGATCAATGCCGAACCGCTGCGCAAGCCCGCTTTCTTCGTCATGGAAAAGAGCCAACAGGTCGATCTGCTGGTCAAGGACATGGAACACTCCCTGCAGATCGCCGCGGCCGATTCGGAACAGCGTCTGGTGCGGACTGAGGAAAAACTCCAGACCATCAGTCCGTTCGCGATCCTGAATCGGGGTTATTCGATGATCTTCGGGCCGGACGGCAGGACGCCGCTGACCGATCCCGCCCAGGCCCCGGCCGGGGAACTCCTGACCGGCCGGCTCGCCAAAGGCACGCTGAAACTGCGTTCCGAGGGAACGGAACAAGACTGAACCCGCGATTTACGGACGATTCTGCGTGAGCCGGTGATGCTGGGCGAAACAAAAAATAAGTCCTATAAGACCTATAGGTCCTATAAGTCCTGTTTTACCTATCCAGCCTATTCTGAAAAAACGTAAAATAGTTCCTTGCAATCACTGTAAACCGGAATTATATTACACAATCTGCACCAGACAAAAACCAATCAAACAGGAGACAAGTATGGACTACAGGACGTATTTCAGGGATTATCCGGACAAGAACGGCCGTTTCGGCGAATATGGCGGAGTGTATCTGCCGCCGCAGCTGGTTCCCGTTTTCGAAGAGATCACCAAGGCTTACAATTCGATCTGCCATTCGGCGAAATTCATCAACGAACTGCGCCGGATCCGCAAGGAATTCCAAGGGCGTCCGACCCCGGTCTACCATTGCGACCGCCTGTCGCAGAAGATCGGGACCGGCTGCCAGATCTATCTGAAACGCGAAGACCTGAACCATACGGGCGCGCACAAGCTCAACCACTGCATGGGCGAAGGTCTGCTGGCCAAGTTCCTGGGCAAGAAAAAACTGATCGCCGAAACCGGAGCCGGACAGCACGGCGTGGCGCTCGCCACCGCCGCTGCTTATTTCGGTCTGGAATGTGACATCTACATGGGCGAAGTCGACATTGCCAAGCAGGCTCCGAACGTGGCGCGGATGAAGATCCTCGGCGCCCGCGTGGTGCCCGTGTCCTTCGGACTCAAGACCCTGAAGGAAGCCGTGGACGCCGCCTTTGACGCCTACCTGAAAGAATATAAGGATGCGATCTACTGCATCGGTTCGGTGGTCGGCCCGCATCCGTTCCCGCAGATCGTGCGCGATTTCCAGATGTGTGTCGGGATCGAGGCGCGCGAACAGTTCCTGGAAATGACCGGGATCCTGCCGGACGTGGTCTGCGCCTGCGTGGGCGGCGGCAGCAATTCCGCCGGCATGTTCTCCGGCTTCCTGAACGATCCGGTCGAGATCGTCGGAGTCGAACCGCTGGGACGCGGCGAGAAGACCGGCGACCATGCCGCCACCATGACCTACGGCAAACGCGGCGTCCTGCACGGCTTCGAAAGCATGCTGCTGCAGGAAAAAGACGGTTCGCCGTCCCCGGTCTATTCGATCGCCAGCGGGCTGGATTATCCGGGCGTCGGTCCGGAACATGCGTTCTGGCGCGACCTCGGCCGTGTCAAATACGTGACCGCCTCGGACAAGGAAGCGATCGATGCTTTCTTCAAGCTGTCCCGTTACGAAGGCATCATCCCTGCGCTGGAAAGCTCGCATGCAATCGCCTACGCGATCCGTCGTGCGAAAGAGATGTCCGGCGGCGCGATCCTGGCCAACTGCAGCGGACGCGGCGACAAGGATGTCGATTACGTGATCGAACATTACGGTTACGGTGAAGATGCCAAATTCTGATAAAGTGTTTTGAAAGGAAATCAGTTCGTTATGTATATTGGAAGAATCGTGGCGGCGGGGATGACCCGCGACGGACGTGTTGCAGCTGGTTACCGGGTGAGTTCCCGTTCGTTCCCGAACCGCACCGCGCGGCTGACCGGGGACAAGGTTTCGATCATGCCGCGGGCCGGTTTCGAGAGTGACCTGTCAAAGAACCCCTATATCGCCTATAACTGTCTGCGTCTGTGCGGCAAGACCGCGCTGGTCACCAACGGATCCCAGACCGATCCGATCATCGAAAAGATCATCGCCGGAATGAATCTGCGGGATGCGTTCGCGCTGCCGCTGCTGGCGATGGATTACGAGAAGGATTCCCTGAACACGCCCCGGATCGCGGCG
>Ga0265298_10006579_pt1 | contig 14315 bp, 14 predicted proteins | sample AusTroGonzalo_MG_3_FD_193486 | JGI IMG/M metagenome (GOLD analysis project Ga0265298, IMG submission 193486) | Bovine rumen microbial communities from tropical cattle in Woodstock, Queensland, Australia - Gonzalo_01 | ecosystem: Host-associated > Mammals > Digestive system > Stomach > Rumen ...
ATTCCAGGCGTTCCGGCGGGTAGGAAGGGTCCAGCGGAAGGTAGGCACAGCCGGCTTTGAGCGCGCCCAGCGGGGCCAGCATCATATATTCGTTCCTGCCCAGCATTATGCCGATTACGCTCTTGGGCGGGACTTGCGACTCTATATACGCCGCCAGGTTATCTGACAGTGTATCAACTTCTTTGTAGCTTAGCGAAACGTTTTCGTAGATTAATGCAGGGTTATTGGGATGCAGTTCCACTTGTTGGCGGAAGGCATCCAGAACGGTGGTTAGTTCCATAGTTTTAGTGCTTATAATATACAAATATAGACAAATATAGAATTTTAGTTTGATTTTTCCTCTATTATATTGTTTTGAGTTCTCAAAAACAAATGATAACTTTACAAACCGGAATGCATTTGTGATGGATAGTTCAAAAAAGAACTGGATGTCCCGAATTGGGATTGTTGTTATCGCCGCCCTTATGGTGGAGGCCATTTCCGTTGTGCAGTACCATCGCTTGCGAAAAATCCTGGATGAGGAAATGGGTGTGCGCACCCAGGTGATCATGAGCACCCTTACCCACCAGATCCGGCATTCCCTGGAGCGGACGGAAGCTACCATGCGGGAGAATCTGTGGGACGTGAAGCAGAGCATGGCCCATCCGGACTCGGTCTTTCCGGCCATGATCCGCCTCATAGACGACAATCCCAACGTGCTGGGCGGCTGTCTGGCCTTTTCTCCCTACTATTATCCATCCAAAGGCCGGCTTTTCGAACCCTATTCCAGCCGGAACGAGGACGGAACCATCGAGGCCAGCCAAATTGCAGGGCCGGATCATGATTATACCCAGAACGAGGAATATCTCTGGGTAGTGGAACACCGCTGTCCCAGCTGGACGGATCCCTACAAATATGGACCGGATTCCCTGTCCCTGGCTACTTATTCCTATCCCATCCTGGGTTCGGATGGCCGGGTGGTGGCTGTCTGTGGCCTGGATATAGACCTTTCCTGGCTGGGAGATACGCTCAACGCGCGGCAGCCCTACCCCTCTTCCTTCGGCCTGCTGCTCACCGAAGAGGGAGACCTGGTGGCCGGTCCCATGGAGAGCCGGACCCCCCGGGCCGATGTACAGCAGGTGCTGGACATCGTGAACGGGAACCTTCCTGCATCGGCCAATCCCCGCATCTCCATCCATAAGAGCCGGCTGGACGAAGATCCTTATTGGCAGCTGATCCAGGTGTACAGGACCGATGAGACCTTTGCCCAGGTGCGGCGCTTGCGCAGGCAGCAGATGCTGCTTATTCTGCTGGGTCTGGCCATCCTGGCCTTCATGATCAACAGCTATGCCCGAAACGAGAAGAAACTGCGTCTGGCGTCGGAGGAGCGTGCGCGCATGAGCGGAGAATTGGAAGTGGGGCACCGGATCCAGCAGGAGATGCTGCCGAAGAACTTCCCGTCCTTTGTCTATGGCACCCTGGACCCTGCCCGCGAGGTGGGCGGAGACCTTTTCGACTTCATCATGCGGGATGGAAAAATCTTCTTCTGTATCGGCGATGTTAGCGGCAAGGGCGTTCCGGCGGCCATGCTTATGTCCATGGTCCATTCCATGTTCCGCATGCTTTCCAGGCGGGTAGAGAGCCCATCGGCCATCCTGTATTCCATCAACGAGGAGCTGTCCAGTGGAAACGACAGCAATATGTTCGTTACCTTCTTCGTGGGGTGCTTGGACCTTTATTCCGGCGTTCTCAAATTCGCCAATGCCGGCCACGACAAGCCTTTTGTCCTGTCGGATGAGATTGCTTTGCTGCCCACCAAGGCCAACCTGCCCCTGGGTGTTTTCCCGCAGACGCGCTTTGAGGAACAAACCCTTACCCTGGAACCCGGCACCACCCTGCTGCTTTATACCGACGGCCTCACCGAAACCAAGAACCTGAAACGGCAGCAGTTTGGCCGTAGCGGGGTGCAGGAGGTGTTGCGCTCCTGCCTTGCGGAAGGGAAGGTTTCACCCGTCCAGTTGGTTTCCGCCCTCTGTGACGCGGCCGATTCTTTTGAGGGCGAAGCCCCTCAAAGTGACGACCTTACCCTCCTTGTGGTGCGGTTCGCCCCCGAGAATTTGCTCAGGGAACAGCTTACGCTTAACAATGACAAGGCCGAGGTTTCCCGCCTCAGCGAGTTCGTCAAGGAGTACCTTGGCAAGCTTCCCATTGAGAAGAAAGTAGCCGCCGGATTACGCCTGGCGCTGGAGGAATCGGTGGTGAACGTGATTTGTTACGCCTATCCGGCCGGAGAAAGCGGCACGGTGCAGATTTTTGCCGACAGCAACTACGAGGAAGTCCGGTTCACCATCATCGATTCCGGTTTCCCCTTCGACCCCACCACCGTGCTGGAGGCCGATACCACGCTGGATGCGCAGTCCCGCCCTATCGGCGGTCTGGGCATCCTGCTCACCCGCAAACTGGTGGATTCCATTTCCTATACCCGCCAGGAAGGAAAGAATGTTTTATCATTAACTAAATCTATACTATGATTACTACAATTCAGGAAACAGACACCCAGCTTATCGCTGTCCTGTCCGGAGAACTTGACACCGCCGCCGTTCCGGAAACGGAAAAAGCACTCCAACCCCTGCTTGACAGCAAGGGAAAGGATGTCATCATTGATTGCACCGAGCTGGAATACATCTCCTCCAGCGGTCTCCGCGTTTTGCTCAGCATCCTGAAGCAGGCCAAATCCGTAGGCTCCCGTGTGGTGCTGAAGAATGTGAACGAGGTTATCAAGGACGTTCTGGAGCTTACCGGATTCGTTTCCATTTTTGAATTCGAATAAGATGGTTTCCTACTTTACGGAAGATATCAACTTTAACTTCAAGGAAAAGCGCCGTACTTCCCGTTGGCTCAAGCTGGTGGCCGAAAGTGAGATTCGCCGTCTGGGGGATATTTCCATCATTTTCTGTTCGGATAACTATATTCTGGACGTGAATATGAAATACCTCCAGCACGACTATTTTACGGATATCATCACTTTTGACTACTGTGAAAAGGACCGCCTTTCCGGCGACCTTTTCATCAGCATCGACTCCGTGCGGGAGAATGCCCTCACCTACGGAACCGAATTCGCCGATGAGTTGAACCGGGTTATCGTGCACGGCGTTTTGCACCTGATTGGCTATGACGACCATACCAAGAAGGACATTGCCGTGATGCGGGCCAAGGAGAATTATTACCTTTCCCTGCGGGAACTTGTATGACGGGAAGTTTTGATATCATTGTTATCGGGGGAGGGCATGCCGGCTGTGAAGCCGCCATGGCGGCCGCCAACATGGGCTCATCCGTTCTGCTCATTTCGCCGGATTTATATGGACTTGCCAAGATGTCCTGCAACCCGGCGGTGGGCGGAATTGCCAAAGGACAGATCGTAAGGGAGATTGACGCACTGGGTGGTTATACGGGTTTGGTTACCGATGCCGCCACCCTGCAGTTCCGGATGCTGAACCGGTCAAAGGGGCCGGCCATGTGGAGCCCGCGTGCCCAATGCGACAAACAGCTCTTTTCCCGTACCTGGCTTAATTTTTTGCTAAGTAATTCTAAATTAAGTATTTACGCGGATTTTGCCGCCAATTTTCTCTTTGAGAATGAGAAAATTATCGGTGTTCGTACAATTACTGGGGCAATTTTTCACGCTCGCGCCTTTGTTTTAACCGCCGGCACCTTCCTGAATGGGCGGATGTACATCGGCGAGCAAACCTTCGAGGGCGGGCGCATCGGGGAGATGGCCTCTTATGGAATCTCCGACCAGCTGGCCGCTTTGGGCGTTCCCACCGCCCGGATGAAAACCGGCACCCCTCCCCGGATAGACATCCGCTCGTTGGATCTTCCTTCCCTCACCCCGCAAAAGGGCGATGAGCAGCCAGACCGTTTTTCCTATATGGACATTCCTTCTTCCGTACAGGAAGGCCGGCCCCAGATGGACTGCTATCTCCTGCATACGAACGAGAAGGTCCACGCCATCCTGAAGACGGGTTTTGACCGCTCTCCCCTGTTTACCGGCCGAATCCACGGACGCGGTCCGCGGTATTGTCCCAGCATCGAAGACAAGCTGCGCACCTTCTCCGACAAGGATTCTCACCAACTTTTCCTGGAGCCGGAGGGACACAACTCCCCGGAATATTACCTGCAGGGCTTCTCCTCCTCTTTGCCTCTTGAAGTGCAATTGGAGGCACTCCACGCCATCGAAGGCCTGGAAAAGGCCGTGATCTTTAAGCCGGCCTATGCGGTGGAATACGACTACTTTGACCCGCAGTACCTGCACTATTCCCTGGAATCCAAAGTGGTGGAGAACCTCTTCCTGGCGGGGCAGGTGAACGGAACAACGGGTTATGAAGAGGCGGCTGCGCAGGGGATTATTGCCGGTATCAACGCCCACCTGAAGCTGCAGGAGGCCGATCCTTTTGTCCTGCACAGGGACCAGGCCTATATCGGCGTCCTTATCGACGACCTGATTAACAAGGGGGTGGATGAGCCGTATCGGATGTTTACTTCGCGCGCCGAATACCGCATTCTGCTGCGCCAGGACAACGCCGACTTCCGGCTCACGGAGCTTTCCTACAAGATAGGACTGGCCTCTGAAGCGCGCTATCGGCTGTTGCAGCAAAAGCTCTCCTCTGTGAAGGAGCTGGAGAGTCTGGCCTACCGGGTGAAGCTTCGTGCCGAAGACATTAATCCCTTCCTCCAATCGGTAGGCTCTACGCCCATTTCTGAATCCAAGCACGTGGCAGAACTGGTTTCCCGTCCGGAGCTCTCATTGGCCGATCTGCTGCAGTTTGTTCCACGTGGAACTTTCTCTCCCGATGTAGTTACCTCCGTGGAAGTTTCCATGAAGTATGCCGGCTACATTGAGCGGGAAAAGCTGCAGGCCGAAAAGAATAATCGGCTGGAGTATATCAAGATTCCCGCGGACTTTAATTTTGAAAACATCCAGGGTCTTACCATTGAGTGTCGGCAGAAGCTGGCAAAATATAAGCCCGAGACCATTGCTCAGGCTTCCAGGATTTCCGGAGTTTCTCCGGCAGATATTTCGGTATTGCTAGTTTATTTCGGCCGATAATGTTCCACGTGGAACTTTTACAGCTTCTTTAGTGCAGCCTTAATGATTTCCTCGACCTTCGCGTCGGGGTTTTCTTTTAGGATAGCAGGCATCACCTTGGCAATATTGGCTTTGGAGAAGCCCAGCATGACCAGCGCCGTAGTGGCTTCATCCACCAGGGCCGAGTTGTCGCTCTTCAGCAGGACGGTGGTGTCGCTCCCTTCTCCCTTGACCACCTTGTCCTTCAATTCCAGCACCAGACGCTGTGCACTCTTGAGGCCAATTCCCTTCACGCTCTTGATCCGGTTAATGTTTTCCGACAGGATGGCCTGCCGGATTTCTTCCGAGGTAAGGGTGGACAGCATCATCCGGGCCGATGCCACGCCAATGCCGGATACGCTGATCAGGAGGCGGAACAGCTCCCGCTCGTCCTTGGTGGCAAAGCCGTAGTACAGCTCTTCGTCTTCCCGGATATAGTGGTGGATGTAGGCCACTGCCTGGGTTTTCATCTGGAAAGCCTCGTAGGTTTGCAGGGAGATGAGGATGGAATATCCGATACCGGCGTTTTCCAGGATTAACTCCGTAGGCGTCAGTTCAATGATTTGTCCTTTAATATAGTCTATCATACAGATTTCGTTGTTAACGCTTGATGTACCAAATTTTAACAAATTTATGTAAATTTGCACACTTATCCAACAAGCGATGACCGTTAAAGAAATACGCGACCAATTCCCCGCCCTGTCCCTCAAGGTGTACGGGCGTCCCCTGGTGTATTTGGACAATGCGGCCAGCTCCCAGCGTCCGGTCCAGGTAATCCAGAAATGGTCCGGGCTTGCGGAGGGGGCCAATGCCAATATTCACCGCGCCGTCCATTATCTGGCCGGCCAGGCTACGGACGCCTATGAAGGGACGAGGGATTTTGTGAAGGAGTACCTGAACGCGTCCTCCCGGGAAGAGATCGTTTTCACTTCCGGCGCTACCGCCTCCGTGAACTTGGTAGCCTTCTCCTTCGGGGAGGCTTTTGTGGGAGAAGGGGACGAGATCATTGTTTCCACCGCTGAGCATCATTCCAACATCGTTCCCTGGCAGATGCTTTGCCAGCGCAAAAAGGCCGTCCTGACAGTCCTTGACATTAAGGAAAATGGTGAGCTTGCGGTGGACCAGTTGGAAAAACTCATTTCTCAGCGCACTAAAATTGTAGCTATCTCCCACATTTCCAATGTGTTAGGCATAGTTAACCCCGTACAGGAAATCGTTCGGATCTGTCACGGGAAGGGTGTTCCGGTGCTGGTGGACGGGGCGCAGGGCATCGTGCACGGCCGGGTGGACGTGCAGGCGCTGGACTGTGACTTTTACGTGTTCTCCGGCCACAAGGTGTACGCCGCCACGGGTACCGGAGTCCTGTATGGAAAGAAGAAATGGCTGGAGGCCATGCCGCCTTACATGGGCGGCGGCGAGATGATAGAGACAGTGCGCTTCAGTGGAACCACTTACGCTCCCCTGCCGGAAAAATACGAGGCCGGCACGCAGAACTTCAATGCGGTTCCCACGCTGGTTCCTGCCCTCAGCTTGCACCGCAGCATGATGGAGGATCCGGAAACGGCCGATCGGCAAAAGGCGCTTACGGAATTTGTTTACGCCAGCCTTTCCGGCAATCCCCTGCTCACCCTGTATGGAAAACCGGATAGCCCGCTGGACAAGATTCCGCTGTTTTCCTTTACCGCCCGCGGTGCGCACCACGAGGATCTGGCCTTGATTTTGGATAAGATGGGCATCGCTCTGCGCTCCGGCCAGATGTGCGCCGAACCGCTGATGGACCGCCTGGGCGTCACCGGTATGCTCCGTGCTTCCTTTGCACCTTATAATACTATGGAGGAGGCAGAGTATTTTGTAAAGTGCCTGAATAAGGCAATAGCTATGTTAGCATGACGTTAGAAGAAAAGAAACAGCAAGTGACAGAGGACTTCTCCCTGTACGAAGAATGGCTGGACAAATACGAGTACCTCATTGAACTGGGAAAGGCTTTGGAGGCCTATCCGGAGGAGAAGAAGACCGACGACCACCTCATCAAGGGGTGTCAGTCCCGCGTTTGGCTGGACAGCGAACTGCGGGAGGGAAAGCTTTATTTCAAGGCCGATAGCGACGCCATCATCACCAAGGGCATCATCTCCCTCCTGATCGACGTTTATTCCGGCCGCACGCCGGAGGAGATTGCCGGGGACGATTTCGGCTTCATTGCCGATATCGGCCTGAAAGACAACCTCTCCCCTACCCGCGCCAACGGCCTGGTCTCCATGATCGATACCATTAAAAAGACCGCCGCCCAGTCTTTCTGAGCGAAGCGAAGAATCTATGGAAGAAGAGAAGAAAGAAATACTTACCGCCGAGGACGTGAAGGAGCTGCAGCCCCTTTACGCGGCCGTTATCGCCGCCCTCAAGGAGGTGTACGACCCGGAGATTCCCGTGAATATCTACGACTTGGGCCTTATCTACGAACTCACCATCAACAAGGCCCGGGAGGTTTCCATCCTCATGACCTTCACCGCCCCCAACTGTCCCATGGCCGACCAGGTGTTGGCCGAAGTCCAGCAGTTCGTGGAGGATGTCCCCGGTGTGAGCAAGTGCTCCATCGAACTCACCTTCGATCCTGTCTGGGACCGGAGCATGCTTTCGGAGGAAGCCCGCGTGGAACTGGGGCTGGACTACGAAGAAGACAGTTACGGATCGCTGGAGGAAGGGTAATGGAGCGGGTGGACGTTTATTTCGGCCTGGGGTCCAACCAGGGAGACCGCGCCGGGAATATCCGGCAGGCCGTGGCCCTGATGGACGAGGCCTTCGGACGTCACAAAGCTTTGTCGGCCCTGCTGGAAACGGAAGCCTGGGGATTCCAGGGCCCGCCTTTCCTGAACGCCTGCGTTCGCTACCGGATTCCCCGGAAAGGTTCCCCGCAGGAACATGCCACGGAAATACTGCACCAGGTAAAATCCCTGGAAAAGGCCCTGGGACGGGCCGATGAACCCCTTTTTGATGCGAAGGGAAAGCGTTTGTACCAGGACCGGCCCATTGATATCGATATTCTGTATTATGGTACGCAAACAATTAATACAGAGGGCCTTACTATACCGCACCCGCGCATTGCCGAACGGGACTTTGTGCTGGTCCCCCTTCGGGAAGTGGCAAAACAGGAGCTGAAACGGTCTTTTCCGGAAATAAATGCTTAAATTTGCAGGTTATTAGATGGATAAGTTAATAAATTAGATATGACACAAGAAGAACTTTTCAAGGTACTGGTGGCCCATTGCAAGGAATATGGGTTCATTTTCCCCTCCAGTGAAATTTACGACGGCCTGGCCGCCGTGTACGACTATGGTCAGATGGGCGTTCAGCTCAAGAACAATATCAAGAATTACTGGTGGGAGGCCATGACCCGCCTGAACGAGAACATCGTGGGTATCGACTCGGCCATCTTCATGCATCCCCGCATCTGGGAAGCCTCCGGTCACGTGGGTGCTTTCAACGACCCGCTCATCGACAACAAGGACTCCAAGAAACGGTATCGTGCCGATGTCCTCATCGAGGATTATCTGGGCAAGATCGAGGAAAAGATCGAGAAGGAAGTGGCCAAGGGCCGCAAGAAGTTCGGCGATTCCTTTGACGAGGCCCAGTTCCGCGCCACCAACCCCAACGTGCTGCGTGAGAAGGCCAAATGGGAGGAGGTTCACAACCGTTATGTGGCCGCCGAAAAGGCCAACGACTTTGCCGAATACCGCCAGATCATCATCGACTGCAACATCGTGTGCCCCATCTCCGGTACCTGCAACTGGACCGAGGTGCGTCAGTTCAACCTCATGTTCTCCACCTCCATGGGTTCCACCGCCGACGGTGCCAACCTCATCTATCTGCGTCCGGAGACCGCCCAGGGTATCTTCGTCAACTACCTCAACGTCCAGAAGACCGGCCGCATGAAGATTCCTTTCGGTATCGCCCAAATCGGCAAGGCTTTCCGTAACGAGATCGTGGCCCGTCAGTTCATCTTCCGCATGCGGGAGTTCGAACAGATGGAGATGCAGTTCTTCATCAAGCCCGGCACCGAGCTGGATTGGTTCAAGAAGTGGAAGGAAACCCGTATGAAATGGCACGTGAACCTGGGAATGGGCGCCGAGAATTACCGTTTCCACGATCATGAAAAGCTGGCCCACTATGCCAACGCCGCCACCGATATCGAATTCAACTTCCCCTTCGGCTTCAAGGAACTGGAAGGCATTCACAGCCGCACCAACTTCGACCTGGGCAACCACCAGAAGTTCTCCGGCAAGAAGATCGAGTACTTCGATCCGGAAGAGAATACCTCCTACACTCCTTACGTGATTGAGACCTCCATCGGCGTGGACCGTATGTGCCTGGCCGTGCTGGCCCACTCCTATACTGTGGAGCAGCTGGAGAACGGCGAGGAGCGCGTGGTGATGAAGATTCCCGCCCCGCTGGCTCCCATCAAGGTGGCCGTAATGCCGCTGGTGAAGAAGGACGGTCTGCCGGAGCTGGCCCAGAAAGTGGTGGACGAACTCAAGTACGACTTCTCCTACCAGTACGACGAGAAAGACTCCATCGGCAAGCGTTATCGCCGTCAGGATGCCATCGGCACGCCTTTCTGCGTTACCGTGGACCACGATTCCCTGGAAGACGGCTGCGTTACCGTGCGTGAGCGCGACACCATGCAGCAGGAGCGTGTGAAGATTGAAGATCTGCGCGCCCTCATCGACAAGAAAGTCTCCCTGAACAACCTTCTCAGGAACCTGTAGTTTATGGGTCCCCTGGCGCTGTTTATCACGGCCGTCCTGGCTACCCTGGTCTTGTACTTCTGGGCCAGGAAGGCTCAATTGGAAAAACAGCTGCTGGAGGAACGTGAGGAAAACGAGCGGATCCTCTCTACGGCAGAGGATCTCCGCTCGCGCCTCCGTACCCTGGAACGCCGGCAGGACAAGTCCAAGGGCGCTCCCCTTTCCGGTCTGGGCACCCTGGACCGCCTGTGCGAGCAGTACTACGTGTACGAGGGAACCGACAATCTGCAGCCCCGCATCCTGAAGGAAGTGCGTTCCATCGTGGAGGGTTTGCGCAGTGATCCGACCGCCCAGAAGTCCCTGGAGCAGGCGCTCAACGAGTCCTCCGACAACGTGATGGCCAAGCTCCGCGAGGCCTTCCCCAAGTGGAAGGAAGAAGACTTCCTGCTGTTCCTTTTCGCCGCTTCCGGCTTCTCCTCTACCACCATTTCCACCCTGTTGGAAAAGGACAAGCCCTACGTCTATAACCGCCTCTACCGCCTCAAGGAAAGGATCAAGGTTTCCTCCCCCAAGGAGCGGGAACTGTTCCTGGACTGCCTGGAAAAGTAGTTTTTGGGGCAGTGGTAAACGGCAGGATTTTGATGGTTATCGGCATATAAAGTGCGGGTTGCGAGATTTTCCAAAAATCACACCTTTGTAACATGCTGATTATCAACAGTTTCTAAAAACCGCCTGCGAGTTTTTTCCGGGCCGATAATTTTTCTTTTTGAAATATAGGTGCGACCTTTGCATCAGAGAAAAACCAAACAAAACAATATCGCACTATGGAAGTTAAGAAGAGTCCCAAAGCCAGCCTTGAAAACAAGAAGCTGCTGCTCACCGAGGTAGGCCTGGTGGTCGCCCTCGCCGTTGTGTACGGAGCCTTCAACTATTCCTCCCGCGAGGCACAGGTGGCCGTTCTGGAAGACACCACCCAGGTGTTGGTGGAAGACGAGATGATCGCCATCCAGAACGAACTTCCCCCGCCCCCGCCCGAGGCTCCGGCCATCCCCGTCCTGTCGGACCAGATCGATATCGTGGACGACGATATCAAACTGGATGACGACATGTTCATCAACCTGGAAGACGACGCCAACCTGGCCGTGGATATCCAGGACTACCGTGAGGCGGAAGTAGAGGAAGAGGAAGTGGAAGAAGAAGCCATTCCTTTCCAGCTCGTAGAACAGAAGCCGTCCTTCAACGGCGGCGATGCCAACGAGTTCTCCAAGTGGGTTAACTCCCGTCTGGTGTATCCGGAAATCGCCAAGGAAAACGGTGTGCAGGGTCGTGTTACCCTCATGTTCACCGTGGAGGCCGACGGCCGCGTAACCAACGTGAAGGTGGTTCGTGGTGTGGACGAATCCCTGGATAAGGAAGCTGTCCGCGTGGTTTCCAGCTCCCCCAAGTGGAAGCCGGGCCGCCAGCGTGACCGCGCTGTGAAGGTTACCTACACCTTCCCCGTAATTTTCCAGCTCCGCTAAATGGCAGAGACTTTTTCCGACATAGGCAGAATCGAGGCGATAGACCAGCTCTATCGCCTTTCTGCATTTAATCCGGTAGCCGGACTCACCTATCGGGCCGATAAGGGCGGAAAGGTGACTACGGCCGCCCGGATGTATCTGGAAGGCATCGACTTCAATCTGGTCTATTTCCCTCTGAAGCACCTGGGCTACAAGTGCGTGGTGGGCGTGACCGGAGAGTTGTACGCTACCCTTGCGCACCCGAAGCTCCTGAATGTGGTGCTGGGCATATCGGCCAAACTGGATTTCCCGCAGGTCAAGGATATCTGGATGGGCATTACCGTTGCGGCCAAGGAACACGGTTACGAGGCGGTGAACCTGGAACTGCAGCCCTCCAACAACGGCCTGTACCTGAGCCTGTCGGCCACGGGCGAAACTTCCCTGCTCACCGACAAGCGCCGTAGCGCCGCCAAGAGCAAGGACCTGCTGTGCGTTTCCGGCAGCCTGGGCGCGGCCTTCCTGGGCCTGCAGGTGCTGGAGCGCGGTGCCCGCGAGTTCGCGGAAAAGGGCACGCAGACGGACATGACCCAGTACAGGATGCTGGTGGGGGACTACCTGCGTCCGGAACTGGAAGGAGGCATCGTAGGCCGATTGGAGGAGGCGGAAATCTACCCGTCTTACGGTTATTTCGTTACCCGTGGCCTGTCCGACGCCCTCAAGCGCCTTACCCGCGACAGCGGCCTGGGCGCCAAGGTCTATGCCGAAAAGATCCCCTTCGAGGGCAACAGCTTCCAGCTGGGCAAGGAGCTGGACATGGATCCCCTGTCGGCCGCTATGAACGGGGGCGACGACAATCGCCTGCTGTTCGTGGTTCCGCTCCTGTACCTGGAGAAGTTCCGCCGGGAGTTCCAGACCTTCGACATCATCGGCCACCTGGCCCAGCCGGAAGCCGGCACCGTGCTGGTTACGCCGGAAGGGGTGGAATTCCCCGTGAAGGCCCAGGGCTGGCCGGAGGAATAGTTTTTTAGAAAACGTTTTGTTGTCTTAGCATTTTTTCGTTAATTTGCTGAACGTTACCGAAGTCTATTAATTATGAAAAAATTTCTTTCCATTTTGGTCCTGGCTGCCGCACTGGCAGTTCCTGCGCAGGCCCAAAGCATTTTGGGCGGTCTTCTTGGCGGAAATTCGGACTCCAAGAACAATAACAACAGCACCACCTCTACCATCGGCTCCATCCTGGGTGGCCTGGCCGGAACGGTTTTCTCCGCTCCGGTGAGCCTCAATGGTACGTATTCCTATAACGGCGTAGCCGTATCGGCCACCAGCTCAGAAGGCGGCGTGCTTTCCAACCTGGCCGGCAGCGCCGTCACTTCCGGCATCGAGACCAAGATTGACGAGTACCTGGCCAAGGTGGGCATCAAGCCCGGTGCCATGACCATTACCTTCAACAGCTCGGACAACACCTTCACCTGGACGGTGGCGGGCATTCCGCTCTCCGGCAAGTACAAGGTGGGCGACGGAGAAAAGACCGTTACCCTCACCTTCGGCAAAACCATGCAGTACTTCTCCATGACCGGTACCCTGGAATCCAGCCTGTCCGGCGCCAGGATGCTGTTCACTTCCCAGAAGGCCGTGGCTTTCCTCAAGAAGGTGGCCTCCAAGCTGGGCCAGTCCAACAGCCAGATCGGCTCCATCGCCAAACTGGCCGACGGCTACGACAACTTCCGCATCGGCTTCAAGCTTTCCAAGTAGGAAAAAGCGCAGAAGATATTCGAAAAAGGTGGAGCAAAACTCCGCCTTTTTTGTTACCTTTGCTCTATGAGTTTCGTGCACCTTCATGTCCACACCCAGTACTCCATCCTGGACGGACTTTCTTCCATAGAAAACCTCTTCAACCGGGCCGATGAGCTGGGGATGCCTGCGCTTGCCATTACGGACCACGGCAACATGTTCGGCGTAAAGGAATTCTTCAAATACGCCAAGAAGCACCCCGCCGTAAAGCCCATAATCGGCTGTGAGATATACGTTTCCAAAGGAGACCATAAGGTTAAGGAAAAGGGGTATTACCACCTTATCCTGCTGGCGAAGAACTACCAGGGGTACCTCAATCTGGTCAAGATTGTGTCGGAGGCCCACATCAACGGCATGTATTACCGGCCGCGTGTGAGCCACCAGGTTGTGGAGCAGTATCACGAGGGACTCATCTGCTCATCGGCCTGCCTGGCGGGGGAGGTCCCGCGCGCCATCATGGCCCACGACGCCCAGGCGGTGGAAGATGCCATCCTCTGGCACAAGCGCGTGTTCGGGGAAGACTATTACCTGGAGGTGATGAAGCACAAGACGGAGGTGCCGGGCCTTTCCAACGAACTGTACGAGCAGCAGTGCTACTACACGGAGGAAATCTTCCGGCTGGCCCGGCAGTACGGGGTAAAGGTCATCGCTACCAACGACGTCCATTTTGTGCGCAAGGAAGACGGTCCCGTGCACGACCGCCTCATCTGCCTCACCACCAACTCTTATATAGATGACCCCGGGCGCCTTCGCTACACCCAGCAGGAATATCTCAAGAGCGAGGAGGAGATGGCCGCCCTGTTCCCGGAGCATCCGGAGGTGCTGGAAAACACCCTGGAGGTGGCAGGAAAGGTGGAAAGCTACTCCATCGACCGGGATCCCGTACTGCCGGTCTACGAGATAGACCCGGCCTTCATGGCCAACATAGACAGCTACCTGGAGCAGTACAAGGATGTGATCGATGCAGGCCGATGCGATAAGCACGGCACCTACCGCGGGGACGGCTTCTGCCATTCCGTGGCCTATCTGTGCCACCTCACCTACAAAGGCGCGCACGAGCGGTACGGGGAAACTCTCACCCAGGAGCAGCAGGACCGCATAGACTTCGAGCTCAAGACCATCTGCCGCATGGGCTTCCCGGACTATTTCCTCATCGTCCAGGACTATATCGCCGCCTCCCGC
>Ga0265298_10006580_pt1 | contig 14314 bp, 14 predicted proteins | sample AusTroGonzalo_MG_3_FD_193486 | JGI IMG/M metagenome (GOLD analysis project Ga0265298, IMG submission 193486) | Bovine rumen microbial communities from tropical cattle in Woodstock, Queensland, Australia - Gonzalo_01 | ecosystem: Host-associated > Mammals > Digestive system > Stomach > Rumen ...
AGCAGGAACACCAGCAGCACTATGGCGGCAACAACGGCGGCTATCAGTTGGTTGAGCTGTCCGACAGTACGGTCGAGCTGGTTGGCACGGGCTTCAAGATAGCGGTCTTGGCGCGTCTGTTCTTGCAAGTCAAGATAGTTGTTACGGTTGGCGTCGCTTAACTGTTTGTCGTTGATGGCGGCGTATGCCACCGACAGCTGTTCGCGGATGCTGGCTACAAGGTCGGGAGCCTGGTTGATGGTACTGTCTGCCAGCGACTGCTCGAGGTTATATAGCGCCGACTCGTAGTCGCCCTGCGCACGATAGCAGGAAGCCAGGGTGCGATAGGCACCGGCAATCTGATAGACATCGCCATATTCGCGGAAGGTGTCTAACGCTTTTTCGGCTAACCAGACGGGCAGCTCATTGTCGGCAACGCCTTCGGGGTTGATAAGCTTTATGCCCGCAGCATGGCCGGCCATCAGGTAGTCGCGGCTCTCCTGGTCCATCAGGTGCTCTGCCATTGCCTCGAGGGCGTTGGCTGCAAAGTAGGGATAGTTGTGCTGCTGGGCTTTCTGGTAGCATCGCAGCAGAAGATCGAATTCCTGCTGGCTGATGTCGGCTTGGGCACCTTCAGTGATGATGCCGCCGGCGCCAATGTTATAGAGATAGTTTAACCATTGGGCTGTATCATTCTCAATGTCAGCGGGTATTGAGTAGAGCGCGTCTATGCTCTGTTGCTCTAAGCCTACATAATAATAATAGGTAGAAGTGACAATGGCCAGTTCCGATTCGGCGTAAAGCAGACGGGTGCGCTGCCGGTTGGTCAGCAGGTGACGCTCTTCGTTGATGCGCTTCAATGCCTGTTGTGCCTTTTCACTGTAGTCGTAGAACTCACGGTTCTGCGAACGGCGCTGGCAAAGACGCATCTGCTGTACGTAGCATACAAGCAATTCAAGCTGGTTGTCGGTGATTTGGGCTATAGTGTCTAACTGACTGGCGGCCTTGTCATACTGCATACGTATCAGACTCACAAAAGCCTGATGATTGAGCGCTTCGGCCCTTACGTCGGCAGCCTGTGTGGCGGCACTACAGGCTTGGCGGGCGTAGTAGTCGGTAGAATCAAGATTACGGTAGTGGCAGGCGTATGCTTTGTCGTTCAGCCTGTCGGCAGCCTCTCTGTTGGAGAGGGAGCACGAGAGAAGGAGTGTAGGAAAAAAGAGAATGAGAGAACGAGAAATTGAGATAAAACAGGTACGCTTCATGTCAGTCCCCTCCTTCCCTCATTTTCTCAGTCTCCCATTCTCTTCTCTCAATCAGGCGCGAGCCTTGGCCACATAGCCCAGTGCCTCTTTGCACTTGTCGGTGATGTACTGCCAGTCGCAAGCTTTCACCTTGTCGCCGGGGAACAGCTTCGATCCCATGCCTACGCAATAGACGCCGGCCTTGAACCAGCTCTTGAGATTCTCCTCTTCAGGAGCCACGCCACCGGTAACCATGATCTTCGACCAGGGCATAGGTGCCTTCAAGCCTTTCACCATGCCCGGTCCCACCACGTCGCCAGGGAAGACCTTCGTCAGGTCGCAGCCCAGCTCCTGGGCCTTGCCTATTTCCGAAACGGTCATGCAGCCTGGGCAATAGGGCACCAGACGGCGGTTGCATACCGGTGCAATGTCGGGGTTGAACAGCGGTCCCACCACGAAGCAGGCGCCTAATTGGATGTACATGGCTGCCGTCGGGGCATCCACCACGCTGCCGATGCCTAATGCCAGCTCGGGGCACTCTTTGTCGGCCCACTTCACCAGCTCGCCAAACACTTCCTGAGCGAAGTCGCCCCGGTTGGTAAACTCGAATGCACGAACGCCACCCTCATAGCAGGCTTTCACCACGTTCTTGCAAATCTCCAGATCCTTGTTGTAAAAGACGGGAACCATGCCCGTGTCGCCGATTTTCTTCAGTACGGCTATCTTATCAAACTTTGCCATCTATTTAATTTACGATTTGTTACTTTTATCCTTTATATTCGCGCTTAAAAATGAAGGTGCCACATTCATAGGCCACAAGTTCCCAGCCTTCAAAGCCAAGCTCGTTCAGTTTCTTCTCAATACCCACGAGGCGATTGATTACCTTATACTCAAACTGTTTCATCTGTTTACGATTTATCTCTGTACACGGCCGTTGGCATTACCGCCGGCAAGACTTTCTACCTCGTCGATGCTTACCAGGTTGAAGTCGCCGTTGATGGTGTGCTTCAAGGCTGAAGCAGCCACGGCAAACTCAAGAGCCTCGCCCTGCGTGGCTTTGGTCAGTAGACCATGGATGAGGCCGCCGGAGAACGAGTCACCGCCACCCACACGGTCGATGATCGGATTAATCTCGTAGCGCTTCGACTGGTAAAACTCCTTACCGTCGTAGATTAGGGCCTTCCAGCCATTGAACGTAGCGCTGAAGCTCTCTCGCAGCGTAGAGACAACGTATTTGAATCCGAACTCTTTCATCATCTGCTTGAAGATGCCCTCGTAGCCGGCAGCGTCGGTCTGACCACCTTCCACGTCAGCATCGGGCTTGAAGCCAAGACACAACTCAGCGTCTTCCTCATTGCCAATGCAAACGTCGACATACTGCATCAGGGGGCGCATGATTGAGATGGCCTTCTCAGAAGTCCACAGCTTCTTGCGGAAATTAAGGTCTACGCTCACGGTCACCCCGTGGCGCTTGGCAGCTTCGCAGGCCAGGCGTGTCAGCTCGGCAGCCTTGTCGCTGATGGCGGGCGTGATGCCGCTCCAGTGGAACCATTTTGCACCATCCATCACAGCATCGAAGTCGAAGTCCTCGGGGCTGGCCTCAGCGATGCTGGAGTGAGCACGGTCGTAAATCACCTTCGACGGGCGCATCGACGCGCCGGTCTCGGCATAGTACAGCCCCACGCGGTCGCCGCCACGTGCCACGAACTGCGTGTTTACGCCATAACGGCGCAAAGCATTGACGGCAATCTGGCCAATCTCATGCTTGGGCAGCTTTGATACGAAATAGGCTTCATGCCCATAGTTGGCCACAGAGATGGCCACGTTAGCCTCGCCACCACCGGGGATGATTCGGAAAGACTCACTCTGAATGAAACGGTCGTTGCCCTGGGGCGAAAGGCGTAGCATAATTTCGCCTAAAGTTACAATTTTTGCCATTGTTGTTTTAGTTTAAAAAATGAATAAAGTATAAGTTTTTCTCATTTGCAGCGGCAAAGATACAACAATTATTTTGAACCGCCAAATATTTGCTGAGAAAAATAATAAGGTGGTCTCTACCCGCCTTTTTTTTGTCTGCTTCGTCATAATTATAGCGAAGATTCCCCTTCACAGCAAAAAAAAGAAAGATTTCTTTTGTTTTGCTACCGATTTTTCGTACCTTTGCACCGATTTTGTGGTTATCAGACTGTAACCGCAGGTAATAAGGACTACAAGAACCATTATTATATCATTGACAATGAACAGAGACAACACCATCTTTGATTTGATTGAGAAGGAGCATCAGCGCCAGTTGAAAGGCATTGAGCTGATTGCCAGTGAGAATTTCGTAAGCGAACAGGTGATGGAGGCCATGGGCTCCTACCTGACCAATAAGTATGCCGAGGGCTACCCTGGCCACCGTTACTACGGCGGTTGCCAGGTGGTGGACGAGGTTGAGCAGTTGGCTATCGACCGTGTGTGCCAGCTCTTCGGCGCAGAGTATGCTAATGTGCAGCCTCACTCGGGTGCACAGGCCAATGCAGCTGTGCTGCTTGCCGTGCTTCAGCCAGGCGACACCTTCATGGGCCTGAATCTTGCCCATGGCGGACATCTGTCGCATGGCTCGCTTGTCAATACCAGCGGCATACTCTACAAGCCCGTGGGTTATAACCTGAACAAAGAGACGGGACGTGTGGATTACGACGAGATGGAACAGCTTGCCATCGAGCACAAGCCGAAGCTGATTATCGGCGGTGGCTCTGCCTACAGTCGCGAGTGGGACTATAAGCGGATGCGCGAGATTGCCGACAAGGTCGGCGCACTGCTGATGATCGATATGGCCCATCCCGCCGGCCTCATCGCTGCCGGACTGTTGGAGAACCCCGTGAAGTGGGCGCACATCGTCACATCAACCACCCACAAGACACTGCGCGGACCGCGTGGCGGTATTATTCTTTTAGGCAAGGATTTCGAGAATCCCTGGGGCTACACCACACCGAAGGGCGTTGTCAAGAAGATGTCGGCACTGCTCAACAGCGCCGTCTTCCCCGGACAGCAGGGCGGACCGTTAGAGCACGTCATCGCTGCCAAGGCCGTAGCCTTCGGCGAGGCGCTGCAGCCCGAGTTCAAGGAGTGGGCAAAGCAGGTGCAGAAGAATGCCAAGACGCTGGCCGACGAACTGATTAAGCGCGGCTTCAGCATTGTGAGCGGCGGTACCGACAACCACTCTATGCTTGTCGACCTGCGCACCAAGTATCCCGACCTGACCGGTAAGGTGGCCGAGAATGCCCTCGTGGCAGCTGACATTACGGTGAACAAGAATATGGTGCCGTTCGATTCGCGCTCGGCCTTCCAGACTAGCGGCATCCGTCTGGGCACGCCTGCCATCACCACGCGTGGTGCAAAAGAGGACCTGATGGTGCAGATTGCTGCCTGGATAGAGGAGGTGCTCAACGCCCCCGAGGACGAGCAGGTGATAGCCAGCGTCCGTGCAAGGGTGAACGACAAGATGAAGGATTATCCTCTCTTTGCCTACTAAGAATAAGAAAGTATGAAGCGGGTCTGTTTCCTGATGGACTCCATCTTCTCGATTGGAGGCGTGCAAAGGGTGACGGCCGTCATTGCCCGCGAGCTGTCGGTCGACCACGATGTAACCATCGTCACATTCGATGCACCTGAGGTCGAAGACCGTAGCCTGTACGGTCTCGACAAGGCATCCATCAGTTACCAGTATTTCGCTTATCCTGCTGTTGGCAAGGTGAAGACCATGATATGCAAGGCATATAGCATAGTGTTTCGTAAGTTCTTGCCACAGAACAAGATAACGTCGTATCTCTATAGCAAGAGTTCATTCCCTTCTGAACGGCGTCAGGCACTGGCCAGATGCTTGGCGGGCGGGCATTACGACACCATCATTGGCGTGCATGCGCCGCTGGCAGCACGACTGGCCACGCTTGCTCCGCAGTTGAAAGGCACGAGACTGATAGGGTGGGTGCATAACTCATTCGAGGCACTCTACAATCCGTCATCGCTGTATATCGGCCCGGAGCTGAAGCGGCACTATGTCTACCAGCTGATGAAGCTCGACGACACGGTGGTGCTCTGCCAGCACGACGCCCGTCAGTACCGGGATTACGACGCCCGCTTCAAGCCCGTCGTCATCTATAACCCGTTGACGCTCACGCCCGGCCGGCTTTCAGAAGGACAGAGCCGGCGGTTCTTGGCGGTAGGACGGTTCTCGCCGCGCCATAAAGGTTTCGACCTGCTCATTGAGGCGTTCGCCCGTTTTGCGCAGACCGACGCTACATGGCAGCTCGACATTGTCGGGGGGGGGCCAGAGGAAGAGGCGTTGCGCCAACAGATTGCCGACTGTGGCATGAGTCAGCGTATACACCTGCATCCGTTCACTAACCGTATCCAGTCATACTACGAGGCGGCGCAGGTCTATGTGCTCAGCTCACGCTGGGAGGGGTTCGGACTGGTGCTCGTCGAGGCCATGGCTCACGGTCTGCCGGTCGTATCGTCTGACCTGCCTACGAGCCTTGAGATCATGGGTGACTTCGGCATCTATTTCCGCAATGGCGACGTAGATGATTTGGCACAGCGCCTCGCCGATGCCACCCGCATTGACTGGCCGGCGCTATCGGCTGAGGCACTCAGGCGGTGCAGCCGCTTCAGCATAGCTGCCATTATGTCGCAGTGGAGAAACATTATTGGCAGTGTGTAATGCTTTGGTACGTTTTTGGCTGTAGCATCGGCAGCATACAAATGGTTTGTGTAGTTAGTTACAAGGAAAGAAGTTAAGGATACATTAATGAATAAGGACACACTAATAGGAATTGTGCTGATGGCCTTGGTTGTCATCGCATTCAGCTGGTGGAATCAGCCATCGGCAGAAGAAGTAGAAGCCATGCGGCAGCAAGACAGTATTGCTGCTGTGATGCAGGAAAACGCGAAGCAGCAGGCAGAGACTGCACGTAAGGCAGAGGCCGCTGCCGCTGCCGAGGCCAAGGGCGACTCTTCGGCCCTCTTCTTTGGTGCGCTCAGCGGTACGGGTACCGACGTGGTGCTCCGTAACGACAAGGTGGAGCTCACCTTTTCTACTAAGGGCGGCACACTGACTAAGGCCGTGGTGAAAAACTTCAAAGACAAGGATGGCAATCCCGACGTGACGCTCTTCGACGGGAAAGACCAGCAGATGAACTTCCTGCTGAGTGGCAAGACGGAGAATATCATGACGCAGGACCTTTTCTTCACGCCGTCGAATATCAGCGACACCACCGTCACCATGACGGCTCAGGCCAATAACGGCGGCAGCCTTGTGCTCGATTACAGCCTTGGCCCCGACAACCTGCTGCACTTCTCGCTTCAGGCCACAGGCATGAGCGGCATCTTCGCGCCCACGTATAAGGAAATGGATATAGAGTGGGCCGACCATACTCGCCAGCAGGAGAAGGGCTATTACTTTGAGAACCGCTACACAGGCCTGTTCTACAAAGAGGCACACGACGGCTCCACCGACAACCTGTCGGAGACATCCGATAAGACGGAGACTATCGAGGAAACGCTCGACTGGGTGGCTTTCCGCAACCAGTTCTTCAGCATAGCCCTCATCTCCAAGGATAATTTTGCCGGAGGCTCCACGCTGAGCAGCGTGCAGGATCAGAAAGACTCCGGCTATCTGAAACAGTTCAATGCCAAGCTCAAGACAGCTTTCGACCCTACGGGCCAGAAGCCGTCGGAGTTTGAGATGTTTGTCGGCCCGAACGACTTCCGCCTCATACAGGATGTGGAGAAGCAGAGCCTGTTCGGCAAGGAGCTGGACTTAGAGCAGCTGGTGAACCTGGGCTGGTGGCTCTTCCGCATCATTAACCGCTGGTTCACGCTTTACGTCTTCGACTGGCTCGCCTCATGGGGCTTCTCCATGGGTGTGGTGCTGATTCTCATCACCTTGATATTGAAGGCCATCACCTTCCCCATGGTAAAGAAGAGTTACTTGTCCAGCGCCAAGATGCGTGTGCTGAAGCCGAAGCTCGAGGAAGCTACACGCGAGTATGACAAGCCCGAAGACCAGATGAAGAAGCAGCAGGCCATGATGCAGATGTACTCGCAATACGGTGTGAGCCCGCTGTCGGGCTGTCTGCCTATGCTCATACAGATGCCCATCTGGATTGCCATGTTCTGGTTTGTGCCCAACGCCATCCAGCTGCGCGGACAGTCGTTCCTGTGGATGGAAGACCTGGCTACCTACGATCCCATCGTGTCGTGGAGTTCCCACATCTGGGGCATTGGCGACCACCTGTCGCTTTCCTGCCTTCTGTTCTGCGGCTCAAATATTCTGTACTCGTGGTTCACCATGCGCCAGCAGCGTGACCAGATGGTAGGCCAGCAGGCAGAGCAGATGAAGATGATGCAGTGGATGATGTACCTCATGCCTGTCATGTTCTTCTTCATGTTCAACGACTACTCCAGCGGTCTGAATTTCTACTACTTCATTTCGCTGCTCTTCTCAAGCATCATCATGTATACGCTCCGCAAGACCACTAACGACGCGAAGCTGCTGGCTATCCTCGAGGCCCGCTACAAGGAGAACAAGGCCAACCCGAAGAAGCAGAGTGGACTGGCAGCCCGTCTGGCCGCCATGCAGAAGCAGGCCGAGGAGCTGCAAAAGCAGAAACAAAACGGATTCAAGAAGTAACAATACACAAACACCATGAAAATCGGATTCGACAACGACAAGTACCTGAAGATACAGTCAGAGCACATTCGCGAACGCATTGCCAAGTTCGACGGAAAATTGTACATGGAGCTTGGTGGCAAGCTCTTCGACGACCATCACGCTTCGCGCGTGCTGCCCGGCTTCAAGCCCGACTCAAAGCTGCGTATGCTTGCCCAGCTGCGCGACAGCATAGAGATTGTGCTTGTCATCAGTGCTGAGGATATTGAGAAGAACAAGGTGCGCGCCGACCTTGGCATCACCTACGACGAGGATGTGCTGCGCCTGCGCGATGAGTTCATGCAGCGCGATTTCATGGTGGGCAGTGTTGTCATCACCCATTACGACGGACAGCGCGCCGCCGACCAGTTCCGCCACCGACTGGAGCGCATGGGCATTCGCAGCTATATCCACTACCCCATAGACGGCTATCCCCACAATGTGGAGCTCATCGCCAGCGACGAAGGCTTTGGAAAGAACGATTATGTGGAGACTTCGCGCGAGCTGGTGATCGTCACCGCCCCAGGCCCGGGTAGCGGTAAGATGGCCACCTGCCTGAGCCAGCTCTACAACGAGAACAAGCGGGGCGTGCGCGCAGGATATGCCAAGTTCGAGACCTTCCCCGTGTGGAATCTGCCGCTCAAGCATCCTGTCAACATTGCTTATGAAGCCGCTACCGCCGACCTCAACGATGTGAACATGATCGACCCCTTCCATCTGGAGGCCTACGATAAGATTGCTGTCAACTACAACCGCGACATCGAGATCTTCCCCGTGCTCAACACCCTTTTCGAAGGAATCTATGGGGGTAGTCCCTATAAGTCGCCTACCGACATGGGCGTCAATATGATTGGTTTCTGTATCTCCGACGACGAGGTGTGCTGCCAGGCCAGCCGCGACGAAATCATCAGGCGCTACTACACGGCTACCAATAAACTGGCCGAAGGTGCCGACAACGAGCGGGAGATCAACAAAATCCTCATGCTCTTCAATCAGGCGAAGATCACCACCGCTTATCGCCGTGTCACCGTGGCCGCCGCGGCCAAACAAGAGCTGACCGGCCATACGGCTGCCGCCATCGAGCTGGAAGACGGAACCATCATCACTTCGAAATCGTCGCCGCTGCTCGGATGCAGCGCCGCCCTGCTGCTCAATGCCACCAAGCATCTTGCAGGCATCGACCACGATGCCAAGCTCATTCCGCAGAGCCTTATCGAGCCGGTGCAGAAGACCAAGACCGAGTACTTGGGTGCCCGCAATCCGCGACTGCATACCGACGAGGTGCTGGTGGCACTGAGTGTGCTCTCCCAGGACGACGACCTCTGCCGGCGCGCCCTTGAGCAGCTGCCAAAGCTGCGTGACTGTCAGGTGCACTCCACTGTCATGCTTGGTGAGGTCGACCGTAAGATTTTCAAGAAGCTGGGTTGCGGACTCACCTGTGACCCTGCGAGAAAGAAATAATATGCAAGCAGAAAAGACCAATATATATATATTAGGTATAGAGTCGAGCTGCGACGACACGTCGGCGGCAGTGCTGAAAGACGGTGTGCTGCTGTCGAATGTCACGGCCTCGCAGGCCGTACACGAGGCCTACGGTGGCGTGGTGCCTGAGCTGGCATCGCGCGCCCATCAGCAGAACGTAGTGCCAGTGGTCGACCAGGCCATCCGCCAGGCCGGCATCACCAAGGAACAGCTGTCGGCAGTGGCCTTTACCCGCGGACCGGGACTGATGGGGTCGTTGCTCGTGGGAGTGAGCTTTGCCAAGGGCTTTGCCCGCGCACTCGGCATTCCGCTTGTCGATGTCAATCATCTGCAGGGTCATGTGATGGCCCACTTCATTCAGGCACAAGATTCTCCCGGTTCCCCATCGGGAGAGAGTGCCGTACCACCGTTCCCTTTCCTCTGCCTCCTTGTGTCCGGTGGCAATTCTCAGATTGTCAAGGTGAATGCCTATAACGACATGGAAGTGCTGGGCCAGACCATTGACGATGCGGCCGGCGAGGCCATCGACAAATGTTCGAAGGTCATGGGATTAGGCTATCCCGGCGGTCCTATCATCGACCGTCTGGCGCGCCAGGGCAATCCCAAGGCCTACACCTTTGCCGAGCCTCATATCCCTGGTTTAGACTATAGCTTCTCTGGGCTGAAGACGTCGTTCCTCTATTCGCTGCAGAAGTGGGTGCAAGACGATGCGCAGTTCGTTGAGCATCATAAGGAAGACCTGGCTGCCTCGTTGGAGTGGACTATTGTCGATATCCTGATGAAGAAGCTGAAGCTGGCCGTCAAGCAGACCGGCATCAAGCATGTGGCCGTGGCTGGGGGCGTGAGTGCAAATAATGGGCTGCGTGCCGCTTTCCACGACGCGCAGCGCCGCTACGGCTGGACCATCTATATTCCGAAGTTCAGCTATACCACCGACAATGCCGCCATGATAGGCATTGTGGGCTACTATAAGTATCTTGACGGCGTGTTCTGCGACATTGATGCGCCCGCCTTCTCGAAAGTCACGTTCAAATAATAGTTATATGGATTTTGAAGCAAAGATCACGAGCAGGGAAATCAGCGAACTGCTCTGGGAGATGGAAAAGACCGTCAGCACGGCAGAGAGTTGTACCGGCGGCCGCATTGCCGAGGCCATCATCGCCGTTCCCGGCGCCTCGAAGTATTTCAAGGGTGGCATCATCTCTTATACCGATGAGGTAAAGGAGCAGCTGCTCGGCGTGAGCCACAGTGTGTTGGAAGAGAAAACCGCCGTGTGCGAGGAAGTGGCAGTGGCCATGGTCGAGGGGGCATGCCGTACGCTGAACACCGACTATGCGATAGCCGCCACGGGCGTTGCCGGACCCACCGGTGGCACCAAGGAGATACCTGTAGGCACTATCTGGCTGGCCTGTGGCCGTCAAGGAAAGGTCATAACACAGAAGGTGGAAGAAGACCATGGTCGCGACATCAACCTGGCCATTGCCACCAACCATGCCATGCTGCTCTTTTTGAACTATCTCAAGGACGAAACAGCACATGAAACGGCTGTGCTTGGTTAAAAAATATTAAGGTTTGGAGAATTCTTATTCCTTGATGCTTCATTCTTAATAAATTTCAGTACCTTTGCACCCTGTTTGGAATAAGTCAGTTAAAAAGAACGTAACTCAACAAAATTAAAGTAGATAGAAATGTCTAAAGTTTGTCAAATTACCGGAAAGAAGGCACAGATTGGTTGCAATGTGTCTCACTCAAAGCATCGCACGAAGAGACGCTTTGACGTCAACCTGTTCAGCAAGAAATTCTACTGGGTAGAAGAGAGCTGTTGGATTCAGCTGAAGATTAGTGCTGCTGGCCTTCGTCTTATTAATAAGGTAGGTCTTGACGCAGCTATTCGTCAGGCTGTCGATAAGGGTTATCTCAACTGGAACGAGTTGGAGAAGAAAGTTATCGGCTGGGAAGAAGTTGGGAACTAATAGATAGGAGGATATAACCATGGCAAGCAAGAAAGCAAAGGGTAACCGCGTACAGGTTGTGCTGGAGTGCACCGAGATGAAGAACAGCGGTTTGGGCGGCACGAGTCGTTATGTGACCACCAAGAACCGTAAGAATACTCCCGAGCGTATGGAGCTGAAGAAGTACAACCCCATCTTGAAGAAGATGACGATACACAAGGAAATCAAGTAATCACAATTTAACGCGTAAGACTTTATGGCAAAGAAAACCGTTGCTACCCTCCATGAAGGCTCGAAGGATGGTCGCGCATACACAAAAGTAATCAAGATGGTGAAGAGCCCTAAGACGGGTGCTTACATCTTCGACGAGCAGATGGTTCCCAACGAAGCCGTTAAGGACTTCTTCAAGAACTAAACACGAATCGTTTTTTCCCCTCAATAAACTAACGCACCCATCTCCCGCAGTCAGCGTGGAGATGGGTGCGTTTTTGGGATGGTGTCTCTTTACAGGTTGAGGCTCTTCTTGATGGCATCAATCTTCTTCAAGGCGTCAGTCTGGCAGCGGTCGTAGCAGCCGGCGCATTTGAACGACGCGTCTTTCACCTCAGTGTAGAACTTGATCTTCGGCTCGGTGCCGCTGGGGCGCACACTGACCTTCGTGCCGTCTTCGCAGAACCACTGCAGCACGTTGCTCGTGGCAGGCATGTCAATCTTCTGCGTGCTGCCGTCGGCGTTACGCTGCTCCAAGCTCTTGAAGTCTTTCCACGTCACGATTTTCGAGCCGCCCAGCTCTGTCGGCGGGTTCTTGCGGAACTGCTCCATCATGGCCTTGATCTCGTCGGCGCCGCTCTTGCCGGGCTTCACCACGTTGATGGTCGTCTCCTTCGAGAAACCATATTCGGCATAGATGTCCATCAGCAGGTCGTAAAGCGTCTTGCCCTGGTCCTTGGCCCAGGCGGCAATCTCACAGATGAGGCAGATGGCGGCAGGTGCATCTTTGTCGCGCACCTTGTCGAAGGGCAGGAATCCGAACGACTCTTCTCCGCCGCCAATGTACTTTTTCTTGCCCTCGTTCACGCGGATGCGGTAGGCAATCCACTTGAAGCCCGTAAACTCGTCGAACAGCTCCACGTTGTTCTTCTTGGCAATCTGTGCGATGACCTCGCTGGTAACGATGGTCTTCACCAGGAACTCGTTGCCCTTCATCTGTCCCAGCTTGATCTTGTTGGTGATGATATACCAGCAGAACATCATGCAGGTCTGATTACCGTTGATGATTTCCCATTCGCCCTTGGGGTTGCGTACCACGATGGCCAGACGGTCGGCGTCGGGGTCGCTGGCAATCACGAGGTCGGCATTGAGCTTTGTGCCGAGTTTCATGCCGAGGGTCATGGCTTCGGCATTCTCGGGGTTGGGGCTGATTACGGTGGGGAAGTTGCCGTCGATAACCATCTGCTCCGGCACCACATGTATGTTTTGGAATCCCCATGAGCGCAGTGCCTCAGGCACGATGACGCGGCCGGTGCCGTGCATGGGCGAGTAGACAATGTTGAGGTCTTTCTGTCGCAGAATCACGTCTTGGTCTACCATAGCCTCCTTCACGGCCTGCAGGTAGTCCCAGTCCATTTCGCCGCCGATAATCTCGATGAGGTCGGGGTTCGGTTCAAACTTCACGTCTTCAATCTTCACCTTGTTTACTTCCTCGATGATGCCGGTGTCGTGCGGCGACAGCACCTGTGCGCCGTCGTCCCAGTATGCTTTGTAGCCGTTGTATTCGCGGGGGTTGTGGCTGGCGGTCACGTTGACGCCGGCCTGGGCGCCGAGCTGGCGGATGGCGAACGAAATCTCAGGTGTTGGGCGCAGGCTCTCGAAGAGGTATGCCTTGATGCCGTTGGCCGAGAAGATGGCGGCCACGCTCTCGGCGAACATACGTCCGTTGTTGCGGCAGTCGTGCCCCACAACCACACTGCACTGCTTGCCGGGGAATGCCTTCAGGATATAGTTGGCAAATCCCTGTGTGGCCATGCCCACGATATACTTGTTCATGCGGTTGGTGCCGACACCCATGATGCCGCGCAGGCCGCCCGTGCCAAACTCCAGGTTCTGGTAGAAGGCGTCGATGAGCGCCGTCTTGTCATCAGCGTCGAGCATAGCCTGTACTTCCTTACGTGTCTCCTCGTCAAAGGCCGGAGAGAGCCATTCTTTAGCCCGTGCCTCGCACTGGGCAATGAGCTGAGCGTTGTTTTCCATAATTGTTTTAGTTTAATAATATGTTTATAGCATGTTATGTTTCCGAATGGCAAAGATACGAATAATTATGGAAAAGTGCGTGCAGTCTACCTCTGTTTTTTGTTTTTTTAGCAAACAGACCACGATTGGCATCGTCAGACGGCTGACGGCAGCCACCGTCACTTGCGAAGTGTCCGCTGTCGGGCGGCGTGTGGTTGTGTGGGCGCCAGTCATGGCTTTTCAAAAAACAAAGGTTAAAACCAAAAATTATAGTTTGTTTTTTTGTCTCATTGCGGGAAAATGCTTAACTTTGCAGCCGACTACGATTGTAATGGCAACTATAATATACATTTTTATTAATAACTAAAGTATTTACTACATCATGAAGAAAAGACTACTTATGCAGTTGTTGGCTGCGTTTTGTGTAGTGGGTGCATACGCTTATAATGCGGGTGACTACATCTATACGAATACAGCCAAGTACAAAGCTACGAGCGAAAACCTCGTGGCCAATGGTACGTTCTCTGAGGGCGCTGGTGGTTTCGACGGCTGGTTCGACGAGAACGGCAACGAGCTGAACAGCGCGGCCTGGGCGGTGACCACGAATGCCGGCCCTCACGGAGAGAACGTGCTGGAGAGCCTGACTGGTGCCCCTGAAGGTACCAACATTTGTGTCTCGAATGTGTGGACAGGTATGACGGGTTTCTATACCATCTCCTATTGGATCAAGGGTG
>Ga0265298_10006581_pt1 | contig 14314 bp, 15 predicted proteins | sample AusTroGonzalo_MG_3_FD_193486 | JGI IMG/M metagenome (GOLD analysis project Ga0265298, IMG submission 193486) | Bovine rumen microbial communities from tropical cattle in Woodstock, Queensland, Australia - Gonzalo_01 | ecosystem: Host-associated > Mammals > Digestive system > Stomach > Rumen ...
GGCTTCGTTGGGAACCATCTGCTCGTCAAAGATGTAAGCACCCGTCTTGGGGCTCTTCACCATCTTGATAACTTTTGTGTAAGCGCGACCATCCTTTGAGCCTTCGTGGAGGGTAGCAACGGTTTTCTTTGCCATAGTTTTTCTTTTTTAACGTTTAACGTTCAACGTTATTTAATCTCCTTGTGCACTGTCATGCGTCTCAGGATGGGGTTGTACTTCTTAAGCTCCATTCTCTCAGGAGTGTTCTTACGATTCTTGGTCGTAATGTAACGGCTTGTTCCGGGGAGTCCGCTGTCTTTCATCTCGGTACACTCCAGAATAACCTGAACGCGATTACCCTTTGCTTTCTTGCTTGCCATAGTTCTTAGTCTCCTATCACTTTAATATCCTTCCAGTCGACAAAACCCTTGGCAACAGCCTGCTTCAGGGCAGCGTCCAGACCTACCTTATTAATCATACGCAGACCAGCAGCACTGATCTTCAACTGAATCCAGCAATCCTCCTCCACATAGTAGAATTTCTTGCTGAACAGGTTAACGTCAAAGCTGCGCTTCGTGCGATGCTTTGAGTGAGACACATTGTTACCTATCTGTGCCTTCTTTCCCGTAATCTGACAAACTTTAGACATTTCTATCTACCTTTTATTTGTTCCTAAAAATATAACTTATTCCAAACAGGGTGCAAAGGTACAAAAAATATTAAAGATGGAAGATGAAAGATGAAAGATTTCTTTTTGCTTTAATGTTTTTTAACCTTCGTTGACGGTTTCATTCTCCGATTTCAGGAAATCGAGAAACAATTGCATGGCTTTGTTGGTGGCAATGGCCAGATTGATGTCACGTCCGTGGTCTTCCTCCACCTTCATGGTTGTCTGTCTGTCAAACGTGCCACATGCCAGCCAGATGGTTCCCACGGGAATATCCTTCGAACCGCCTGTCGGACCGGCAATACCGGTGGCAGCAATGGCATAGTCGGTGTTCATCGTCTTACAGGCTCCCTGCACCATCTCCATGGCCACCTCTTCACAGACGGCCGTCTTCTCCTCAAGCAACTCATGACTGACACCAAGCAGCGACTCCTTGATTTCATCGACATACGAGATAATACCTCCCTTGAAATACTTCGAGGCTCCTGGCACGGCAATGATAGCCTCGGCAATGCGTCCACCCGTACAGCTCTCTGCCGTACTTACAGTTCTCTCCATTTCCCACAGCAGCTGACTGACTTCCCTGCTGATAACCTTACTTTCAAAATCCATCTTACTACGTTATTAACAATATATTGAATTTATTCAACGTTCATCGTTCAACGTTCAACGTATCCAACGTTACCCTTGAGAACGCCGGGGCATCGATGCTGCAATAGTCCTTGTCCAGATACTTATAGTAGCCCACGATACCTATCATAGCGGCATTGTCGGTAGTGTAGCTGAACTTCGGGATATAGATAGTCCAGCCATAGCGCTTGGCATAGTCGTGGAAGGCGTTACGTAGTCCGTTGTTGGCACTCACACCACCAGCCACCGCCACGTGTTTGATGCCCGTCTGCTTGACGGCTAACTTCAGCTTCTTCATCAGGATGTCCACAATCGTCCATTCTAACGAGGCGGCAATGTCCTCCTTGTGGTGCTCAATGAAGTCGGGATCTTCTTCCACCCACTTGCGCAGGTTATAGAGGAACGATGTCTTCAGGCCACTGAAGCTGTAGTCCAGTCCTGGGATGTGCGGCTCAGCAAACTGGTAGGCCTTCGGATTGCCCTGACGTGCCAGCCGGTCGATAATCGGTCCACCAGGATACCCCAGTCCCATCACTTTCGAACACTTGTCTATAGCCTCGCCTGCCGCATCGTCAATGGTCTGTCCCAACACCTCCATATCGTTATAGGCATTCACCTTAACAATCTGCGAGTTACCACCGCTGACCAGCAGACACAGGAAGGGGTAAGGCGGGATAGACCCTCCTAAATCCTCCCTGTTTAGGGAGGACTTCCCTTGTTCTCCCCCTAAACAGGGGGAGTCAGAGGGGGTCTTTATAAAGTGCGCCATGACATGCCCCTGCAAATGGTTGACATCGATGAGGGGAATGCCTAACGAACGGGCAAAGCCTTTGGCGAAGTTGACACCTACCAGCAACGACCCCATCAGTCCCGGTCCCCGGGTGAACGCCACTGCCGACAGCTGTTCTTTGGTGATGCCTGCCTGCTTGATGGCCTCATGCACCACCGGCACCACATTCTGCTGGTGGGCACGGGAAGCCAATTCAGGAACGACCCCCCCGAACGACTCATGAACAGCCTGCGAAGCCGTCACGTTCGACAGCAACATCCCGTCCTTCAGCACAGCCGCACTTGTATCGTCGCAACTCGACTCTATACCCAAAATATATATATCGTTCATTCTTTCTAGTATTTCTAATTTAACTAGTCAGACTAGTATGACTAGTAACTCAGCACCTCCACGCCATGTTCCGTCATCAGCAACGTATGTTCCCATTGTGCAGAAGGCATTTCGTCGTCAGAGATGACTTCCCAGCCATACGGGTCTTCTGAGTCTATGAAGACTTTCCACGTACCCATGTTCACCATCGGTTCGATGGTAAACACCATGCCGGGCACCAATAGCATGCCATTCCCCTTCTGAGCGAAATGAGCCACCTCCGGATCCTCATGGAAGGCGTTCCCTACCCCATGACCACACAAGTCGCGTACCACACCGTAATGGTAACGCTTGGCATGCTTCTCGATGGCCTTGCCGATGTCGTTGACGAAGCCCCACGGCTTGGCAGCCTCCATGCCTATCTCTAAGCATTCCTTCGTCACCCGTACCAGCTGTTCCTTCTCTGGAGTCGTCTTACCTATTATATACATACGCGAAGCATCGGCATAGTAGCCGTCGAGGATGGTGGTGAAATCGACATTGATGATGTCACCCTCCTCCAAGATGTCCTCTGCCTTGGGGATACCGTGGCACACCACCTCGTTGATGCTGGTACACACACTCATGGGAAATGGCGGGGTTTCCTCGTCACCGCCGTAGTTCAGACAGGCTGGCGTGGCACCGTGCAGGGCACAGTAGTCACGGCATATCTGGTCAATCTCTAATGTCGACATACCGGCACAGATCTCCTTCCCCACCTCATCCAACACCCCCGTGTTCACCACACCGGCACGCCGGATACCTTCTATCTGTTCGGGAGTCTTGATCAATTCCCGTGTAGGCACCAGTACTCCCTTGTTTTCCAAATACATGATACGCTTGTCAAACTCCGTCGGCTGTTCACCTGGTTTGCAGCGCCATCTTCTTTTTGCCATAGATAATGATTACGAATTTGCGTGCAAAGGTAATACTTTTGAACCGAATAGCAAAATAAAGCATGCAAAAAAAACACCACATAAGGCTGGACAAACGGAAAAAGGTGTGCCACGTTTTGTTGTGTGACACACCTTTTCCCGTTTGTATGATAAAGTACCTCAATGCTACTCAGCCCATTTCAGTCGCAGAGACTGGAAGCTGGGCTCAAAGGACAGTCCGCTGGGTATGTAGTCGTAATATTTCCCGATACGTCCGTCCCATGTCACCTGAATGCTTTCGTATTCTTTCTTGGAACAGACCAGTACATTGTCTTTCTGGTAGCCGAAGATCTTGAACATCCGGTAGCCGTCCCTTTTCACGATCAGCACATCACGGATGATGGCGATATAGCTGTTGTAGAACACTTCGCCTTTCTTGAACTGGAACCGCTGTAGACCTTTGGTATAGCGTAGCTCGTACTGGCCTTTCTGATTCCTGAGTACATCCAGCCCCCCGATACGCTCAAACTTCGGTGTCTGTCCCTTGTAGTATTTCTTGCCAACAATATCCCACAGCGTCCTGTCGCCCCTGATGTCCAAACCACAGAGGAACTCCCCTTTCAGTTCGATATGACCGTAGAGTTGCACCTGCTGGTCCATGCCTTGCAGGTCGATGACGGTCGTCTTGTTCCTGTAGAAGTCATAGGGATAGGTTGCCAGGGCAAAGAACAGGGTATTGCTGCTGCGTCTGATACGTTCAAATACCGGCTGAGTGGTCATCTTACCGTCCTTCATCACCCCGTACCTACCGTTTTGCAGATAGACAGCCAGACCTTCCTGTGGCTCACTCTTCCTGCGGATGCGTACCATCTGCAAGTTGACAAGCTCTTTTTCATGAAGCATATCCTCCTTGATGACAATAGGATGTGCCATGCCCTGACTACCCTTACCAGCTTGCCTCCCGGTAAATGTCTGCTGCCAGTCACGCTCCTCAGTAGGTAGTCCGAACGTCTGGTACAGTCCCACCTGATCGAGTATCAGCACAGCATCCTTACCGCCAGTGATACGCATGCCGCGGCCTACCTGCTGCAGGTATTTGCTCAGCGACAGCGTCGGACGGGCCAGCTGGATAAACTCCACCTCCGGGCAGTCAAAACCTTCTGAGAAGATGTCTACATTTACCAGCACCAACAGCTCCCCGTTACGGTATTGCTCTACCAGTGCCTTGCGGCTTTCCGCAGGTGTCTTGGCGTCTATCACCGCACACCGTACCCTCTGCTCCTGATAATAGTCAGCAATGTGTCGGGCGTGCTGACGGTCGATGGCATACACGATGCCCTTCTTCCCGTCGGCAAACTGTTTGTAGGTCTTGAACAGATGGGCTATCGATTCCGGCACGTCCATCACCGTGGCCATCTCCTTCGTCTGGTAGTCGCCGTCCGCTCCCCGTTTCTTTAACTCCTGAACCAGTTGCAGTGCCATGCTGTCAGGACTGGCCGACACATACTCGAAGTCCGACAGCCATCCCTTGTCAATGAACTCCTGGATACTCCACGATTGTAGCAGCGTGTCGAACAAGTCTGTAAACGGTGCTCCGTTCAGCCGGCATGGTGTTGCCGTCAGTCCTAAGAACCTTGCCTCCGGCCACTGGTCCCACAGCATTCTGTAGGTCGCTGCCAGCGCATGATGCGCCTCATCGATGATAATGAGTGAAAAGTGAAAAGGTAAAGGTGTAGATTCTGTCTTTTCTCTGTTCTCTGTGTGACCTAATCTCCTTGAGAGCGTCTGTATGCTGGCCACCTGCACTGGTTTCGACTCATCTACCGCCTTCCCGCTGACTATCAGCCCATGTTCTATCCTGAACGCCTCTAATGTCTGCGAGATCTGCCCGATCAGCTCCACCCGGTGTGCCACTACCAACACCCCGCCGGTTGTAGTCCCTTTTTCATTGCTACATTTTCCAATGGTTACATTTTCCCTGATTTCCTCTGCCATAAGCACAGTCTTCCCCGTACCTGTCGGCATCTGTACCATCACGCTCCGGCACCTTTGCCAGGCATGATGCAGACGGTCCAGCATCTCCTGCTGGTAGTCACGAAGTGTTCCCATCATAGTAACAGTTACTCGGCGTTCTCAGATTCTGCCGCGTCTAACTCCTCATAGACAGAGTTGTTGGACTTATATTCTGGCACCATCTGCTTCATCTTCTTCACCGTGGCCATGTTGTCGTACTGCCCGGCGATGCTGATCAACTCCTCGACATCCCTGTTCACCTGCTCATAGTCGTACTCACGGACTTCTGCGATACGTATCTTCTCATGGAACGTCGGCTTGGTGCCTTCCAGTTCGTTCAGCACCTCCTCATACAGCTTCTCACCGGGACGAAGGCCCGTGTACTTGATCTCCACGCCCTTCGCGTTCGAAAGCGCTATCATCCGCTTGGCGAGGTCGGCAATCTTCACAGGCTTACCCATGTCGAACACGAAGATTTCACCGCCGTTGCCCTTCGTGCCTGCCTCCAAGACCAGCTTACAGGCTTCAGGTATCAACATGAAGTACCTGACGATGCGCTCGTCAGTCACCGTCACGGGACCGCCCTTTTTAATCTGCTCCTTGAACAGCGGTATCACACTGCCATTGCTGCCCAGCACGTTGCCGAAGCGCGTGGTTACGAACTGCGTGGTACCTACACCTTTTTCGTTCCTCAGCCGCCTGATCTGAAGCGCCTGGTTCAGACTCTGAACGTAAATCTCGCAGATGCGTTTCGAGCAACCCATCACGTTCGTCGGGTTCACCGCCTTGTCCGTCGACACCATCACGAACTTCCGCACGCCGTACTTCACACTCAGGTCTGCAATGACCTTCGTGCCGTGGATATTGTTCTCAACAGCCTCGCCGGGGTTGTCCTCCATCATCGGCACATGCTTGTAGGCGGCGGCATGGAACACATAGTCCGGACGGAAGCGCCCGAAGATAGCCTCCATGTGGCGGCTGTTGCAGATGGAGGCCACTACTGTCTCCGCATCGATGTCGGGGAAGTCTTTGGCCATCATCAGGCGGATGTCATGCTCAGGAGTCTCGGCATGGTCGATGAGCATCATGGCAGCGGGTCGGAAACGGGCCACCTGCCTCACGATCTCACTCCCGATACTGCCAGCGGAGCCGGTAATCAGCACACGCTGGCCGGTCAGCATCTCTTCTACCGACTTCAGGTCCACGCGGATTTCATTCCTCGGCAGCAGATCCTCTACACTAACCTCCTTCAGCTGCATGCCCTCGATGTCCTCGTCCGTGATCTGGCCGTCCTCTATCTTCGCCTCCTTGGCCTGCTGCGCCATGAAGATCTTACAGCCTGCGCCTATCAGGACATCCTGCACGGCCTGGTTGTTACGGAACTCACTCACGCGGAGCGGACTTACCAACACAGCTTTGATATGAAGACGCCGGACGATCTCCGCCAGATCGTCATCTACATTGTACACCTTCTGGCCCATCAGCATGATGTGACGGGAACGCTTGTCATGCGATATAAAGCCTTTCAGCACATATCGCCGCGGATGTTGGGAGCGGATGTTCTTCGCAAGCCCCACACCACCAGACAGCGCACCGTATATCAACACCCGCAGCGTCCTGGTGTCGGAGAACGAGATGTCGTACAGCGTCTTCACCACGACACGCATGGCCCACATCAGCAACGTGGCGAGGATGAACATCGTCACCGTCTCCGTTCTCGTCAGCACCGCTAACCACTCGAAGCCCTGCATCCGCAGAGTGATGGAGACAGCCAGCGCCATCAGAAGCGCTACGCCGTTGGCATACGCCACCTTCAGCAGGTCGTCGAACGACGAGTAGCGGACGATGCCCGAATAAGTGCTGAATATCCTGGCACCCACGACGCTCAGCACCACGTAGATCAACAAGCTGTAGATCACGTCAAAGCGGTGGTTCACCAGCACCATCGTCTTGTTGAACAGCCAGTAGGTGAACACACCGGACAGGAACACGATGGTGCAGTCCAACAGCAGTATGCACCAGTAAGGTAGCGACTCCTTACTGAAATACCAGTTGAGGATTAATCTTAGTCTATTCATATTGTTTCTTTTTTCTTGATTTCTTGTAGTTTAACATGCATCACGACGGCAGCAAAGGTATCAAAATACATCAACAACTTCGTGATGACATGTTGTAACGAGTCGAAAACAAATGTCAATAAAATGCCGTACTTTTACAAAACATTAACTCTCAAAAAGAACACCCCGTTTGTTAATGCCCCGCCTCGGTGAAGGCCGCTTCCTGCGCCCCACATACTACCTTCTCTCTCGTAGAGAGAAGTACGTATGGGGCCTGGAAGCCTTCACCTCGGCGACTTTCATTCTACATGATTTATACTTGAAGTATTCAGCGTGAATTCATCCCGTTTGCAGCCTCCAAACACCTCGTTTGCAGCCTCCAAACGGAAACTGCCCCAAATCCTTCTTGAAATAAAACCATATCAAAATTTGGAAAATTCAATGAAAAACCGTACCTTTGCACCCGAACATCATTAACAAGCATCTGAAGCATGAAAGTAGCCAATCCAATATACGACATTGTGTTCAAATACCTGATGGAGGATGAACGCATAGCCAAGACAATTCTCTCAGCATTGCTGAAGAAGGAGGTTATCGATGTAAAGGTTCGTCGCAACGAATATGCTAATAGCAATCGCGAGAATCTTTCCATTTTTCGTATTGATTTCGGAGCGACTATTCTTGAATCTGACGGCTCAAAGCACCTGATCCTCATAGAACTTCAGAAGACCTGGTTGGAGACCGAGACCCTCCGTTTCCGACAGTATTTAGGAGTTCATTACGCCAATCCTGAGAACATCTTGCCCGAGAGTCCAGAGGGATATGCCATTCCCATGGTCACGGTCTATCTCCTTGGCCACAAGGTCGGTGATATTGAGGAGCCTGTACTTTATGTCCGTCGCCATTCCTACGACTATAACGACAATTTGGTGACCAAGGGTCTGCCAAATCCATTTATCGACAGCCTTACTCACGACAGTATCATTGTCCAGATACCTCATTTGCGTGGTCAGATTAACAACCGTCTTGAGAAGGTGCTGAGTATTTTTGACCAGACCCACATGGATGGCAAAAACAAGCAGGTACTTGACATTGATGAAAGCCTTTATACCGGTGATGATGACATGCTTCATATCGTTCACCGTCTTTTGGCAGCAGCCTCCGACAGCAAGATGCGTCATGAGATGAATGTCGAGGACGAATATTATTCAGTTATAGAGAAACGCGATACCACCATCATGCTCAAGGATCGCAAAATTGCCGAGCAGAGTGCAGCTCTGAAGGAGCAGGATAAAACTCTGAAGGAGCAGGATAAAACTCTGAAGGAGCAGGAGTCCTTGCTTCGGTCAACGGTCAAACTACTTTTAAATGCCGGCATGACACCAAATCAGATAGCATCCAACCTTGGAGTTCATATTGATGTAGTGACTCGTCTGATTTAATTCAAGCAATCTTCATACCGCCTTTTCTGTGATTTCTGTGCTTTCCGTGTGACCTAAGACCTATCTGTGAGATCCGTGAGATCTGTGAGACCATATTTTCCATCCTTTGCCTCCAGAATCGTACTGGGTTCATGCACCTCTATCGAGTGCCATACCATGGGTGGAATCTGGATTCCGTTGTCCTTTTTTATTTAATTATTCTTAAAAATACACTTATATGTGTACATGTAGATAAATCATTTATTATCTTTGCACCGTATTAAAACGCAATATGTTATGAGTGAAAACTGAATGTTATACTTACTGAGATTGGCAGAATTCAACAGAATGGTGCTCTTGAACGTTATTTCCGCTATGAGGGAAAGATGAGTGACCATGTGATGGCACTACCTGCCTTTCAAAGTGGCCTCCGTCTGTATTGCCTTCGAATGTCAGATAGTGTACTGATTGTTGGTAATGGTGGGATAAAGAAAACCCGCACCTATGAACAAGACCCTGAATTGAATGGCTACGTCATTAATCTGCAGAAGCTTGATGCACTGCTTCGTGAGGACATCCGAAAAGGTATTGTCATTATTGAAGCAACAGAAATACACGTAACAGACGATAAAACTTTTGACTTATGAAACGTGAAGAAGGAACATGGGAATTGGTGCAGCAGCTGATAACTCGCATCCCCCCTGAGCAGAAGAAGCAGCTTGACTACTCGAACGACATATCAGAACGTCTTGATGCCATTATGAAGGATCGTGGTATTTCTCAGCGTGAATTGGCACGTATGACGGGAAAGCGTCCTTCCGAGGTTACCCGATGGCTTTCTGGCCAGCATAATTTCACATTGGCCACCATTGCCAAGCTATCTGTGGCTCTCAATCATGATTTTGTTACTGTGACATAAACAGTCAAATATCTCATTACAATACATCACCGTGACGAGGTTCTCCGTTTCCGAGAGGTTGATGATGTTGTGCGTATATCCTGGTAGCATGTGGACACACTGGATATTGTCACCTGATACCTCAAATTCCAGAATCTCATTTTCTGTGATTTCTGTGCTTTCTGTGTGACCTAAGACCTATCCGTGAGATCCGTGAAATCTGTGTGACCATATTTTCCATCCTTTGCCTCCAGAATCGTACTGGGTTCATGCACCTCTATCGAGTGCCATACCATGGGTGGAATCTGGATTCCGTATTTCTGTTCTTTAGGACTAAGACGAAAGCGAGCCACCTCCTTAAAACAGCTCTCTTCCATGACTGTCTCCCCATCATGGATAGGACCACCAGCATCCATGTTAGGCAGTTCCTCGAAGAATACCTCATCCAGGCACCCCTCTATACAGACGACCGTCTCTGAGGTGTTCACATGCCTATGGATGGGCACTCTTGTGCCAGGCTCCAGCACATTCAACATCCGCTGACTCGTATCTTCCGGTGTTGTCCTCAGGTCGAAGTTCTGCCTCAGTCGCTCATTCTCCCGTGCTTTCCAGTGTAATACCGATAGCAGGTTATCGTTAATCAGTTGTATCTCCATATAACTGACATTATATTCTTCTTAGCACCACCTCAAATGCCTCGGCATAATTACAGCCGCTTTGACTGCCACGATACGAGGCAAAGCCTTCGATGGCCTCCTTGCTTCGTGGATGTGGGTAGGGTCTCATCACACCACGATACATAGACAGCGCCTTGATTTTCGCATCCACACCATCCTTTCCCACCTCCACATAGCAGTTGGGCATGAAACGGTTCATGGCCGAGTTCACGCTCCATTCTGTAGCCGACGGCACTTCCATATACCATAGTTCCTTTACTGGCTTCACTTCTGGCCTTCGCTGGAACAAGCGCACAGCCTCCTGACAGGCCATGGAGGTCTGCAGGTGATCATTATTCGTGTCTGCCGAGTGGTGCGTCACGATGATGTCAGGCTTACTGTCAAGGATAGCCTTTTCGATGAACTGCACTAACTGAAGGTGTGGTACACTGTTCATCTCAATATTCGGGAATGAACCCTCGTATTTCTTGCTGATGCCTAAATAGGCTGCACTCGCATTCAAGTCATCATCCAGTTCCTTGTCCTCTGGACGAAACGCCCTGGCCTTTGCTTCCGTACACATAATGCACACGTCCACCTTGTCACTCTTCGACCAAGTATAAATGGAGGCCCCAGCCCCTAATACCTCATCATCCGGATGAGCCACAACTATCAAATATTTCATACCAAAACCATTAACTTTTCATTCTTCATTTTTCACTCGCGGCCGCGTCTTTGCGTAGTTCGCGCAGAATCCACGTACATTCCTTTCCCACAAGGGCATAGAGGATGCAAATTACCGTATAGACAATCATTTTCAGGTCATACAAGACACCTGCTTTCTTCACATACACATATTCCAGTTCACGCCGCGTTTCAAAGACCTTCTCCATATATTCTTTCTCGTCGGTGAACTGGTCACCATAAATGAAGTCGTAGAGAGCAGCTGGACCAGATAGACCAACCGGAACTTCCGCGGCAAGATTCCATTTCCCGGTCCTGAACAGTTCAAACTGATCCTGTGCCACAGGCCGGGGCCCGACTATAGACATGGTACCATTCAAAATGTTCAGCAACTGCGGCAGCTCGTCAATCTTGACTTTACGGATAAAATGGCCAAAGGCAAATATCCTATCTTCGTCTGGACGTAACGATGCCTCGTTGGCAGCTTTGGCAACTCTCATCGAGCGGAACTTGTACATCTTGAACGGCTTATTCCCCTTGCCTATCCGATGTGCCGTATAGAATATCGGCCCCCAGTCAGAGGCAAGGATGCCAATAATCGCAATGAGCCACAATGGACTCGTCCCGAGAACACCTATCATGGCACACACTAAATCAAATATACGCTTTACAATATTATACATAAATCATTCATTGATTATACATGCGGATGCCTGTCAAAGAAAAAAGCCCATATAGACCGCCCTAATATGTATAGCATGGAATGGTCGGAAAAAATCCGGTACTTCCATCCATATTTGAAATAACTCATAAACAGGTCAATACGAGTGGTCCAACCGTTACTTAGAGAGCCATGTCTTTCTGTCTTTAATATACTCTGTAGAAGTCTTTGTTCATCAGTATTCAGTTGTTCTTCACTTATTACACCGTCCAACACATCTGCTATATGATTAAATGCTAAGGAGAATCTCCAGAAGCCACAATCCATTGCAGTCTCCTCAAACCTCGGCCAATCCACATTTTTACCACAACTTCTTCTAAATACCGCCCAGTCACAAACATGTTTCAGACTAATCGCATGTTCGAAAAAATGACTCCAAGCATGTTCCATCAAGAATAGGGCATTGAAATCTTCATTGGGGTATTCAGGAAAATCAGATAATAATTGCTGAAGCCTTCGCTCTAACTTTTTCATCCGTCTTTTCCCCCTAATAGGCGTACAAAAGTGATGGTTTTCAACGTAAAGGTCTTTCCATGTAAAAGAACTGTTTTTGTAAAAGTCTATGTTTACATTTATTCCTTGCTTTTCTATAATAGAATTACCTTTATCAAAATCTGACAAATAGCAATCAAAGTCACATGAATATCTGGAGGAAGGATTCTTATACCACCGTCCCACGGACTCACCCTTCAACTCTACACACTCAACCCCTTCCTTGCTCCACAACTCACGCAACTCTCTTACCCTTCCTCGTTGTAGAGCATATCTGTTCTCTTGTATTGTAATTTGTCCTATCCATTCCAATCGCAATGCTTTTGGTGGAAGGATTTCTATTGGTACTTTTTTCAACCCTTCACCCGCCAAGGCAACTACTCCCTGTTGGGTAGCCAGTTCATACACCTGCCACCACTCCGTTTCTGTTATTGGGGAGTATTTTGATAAGTCTATTTTTTCTCCATATATTCCGCTTTTAAGCAGAGTCAGGAGTATCTTTGTTGTTTTTTTCAATCTTATCGCATTTTTTTACGTATCTCCAATCCCTTGATAGAATCCTCGAAACTCACCAACTGGTACTCAAAATCATACTTACTCATTTCCTGCACATAGTAGGAATCTGAGAACATCTTAGGTATGGCTGGCAAGAAAAACGACCCAAGCCACACAAATGGATTAAAAATCTTGCTTATCCATATCTTATGCCCATGCTCCTTTGCAAACTGTCGAACTATCTCAACCGTATCCGAATACTCTGCATTCTGTGGGAAGAACACCCCATTCAGTTCACGCAGAATAGTCTGTTTCACAAACTCTGCAAGGTTGTCTATATACAGCATACTGCGTTTATTGTGCCAAGCAGGGAACACAGGCACCTTCGTTGCCAACCATCCTAATCTGGGCAAATTCCCCTTATTTCCTGGTCCATAAATCATTGGTGGACGCAAAATACACACTTTAAATGAGGGGCTATCCAATTCCTTCAATCCATTCTCTGCCTGTAATTTGGAGTCACCATAGAAATCATTTGGCTGAGGTTGGGTATCAATAGTCTTCACATCACCCTTCAATGATTTCGAAGCATTATATACGATGCCACTACTCATAAAAATAAATTGCTTCACACCGTGCTTCTTTGCCCACTCAGCAATCTCTATGGTGAGATCACGGTTTACCTTATAATACAATAGTGCCATTTCTGGTTTTGGGGCCACATGTGCAATACCCGCCACATGGAATACCACATCATACAGAGTGAAATCTGCCTGTTTCCAAACATCATTCATTGTATCTACGGTATCCACCTGAAATGCCTCAGGCGTTTTCATTAGCCATTTTTCAATATTAGTGCCAACAAAACTATTAGATCCTGTTATCAATACTTTCTTCATAATCAAAAACATTAATGCGACACCCCAGCTTTGGCCTTCCTGAATTCAGGATTCATCTGTTTCTTGAAGTTACCCCAGGTTCCCCAAAAGAATGCCTTGAAATTACCACAAAGCCAGTCTTGATAGTAAACATCCTTTCCAATGAATCGGAACCATGAAGGCTTTGATTTCCACCTATCTGGCGATTTCAAGAACCAAAGCACCTCAAATCCCAGATGTCTTAGCCGTTTCCCTGGCACATAATGACACTCTCTCAACGGTAGTCCCAAAGTCATATCTGCAATCATTGTTGCATAATCAACGCCCGATTTGAATACAGACCTTATGCAAGCTGGTATTCTGGGATTGATTTCCATGATTAGAAGTTCTTTGGTATCAGGATTTTCAATCAAATCAAAATCAGCAAACCCCACCCAACCAATCTTTTTCAATACCTGACCGCAAATGATCGCAATCTCTGGATTATCTATAGTGATATTACAACAACTACTACCACCATTTACAGGGTAATAACGCTGTTTCCATATCATGGAACTATAAGCAGGCTCACCGTCTTTGTCTGTCATGATCTGTACTTTAACCTGTCGTCCACCTGCCTTGATAAACTGTTGCAAATGGCATTCGCCATATTGCTGATGAATGGCAGAATAAACAGTCTTCAGCTCTTCGTGGTCATGAATCAGTGTCAT
>Ga0265298_10006582_pt1 | contig 14313 bp, 9 predicted proteins | sample AusTroGonzalo_MG_3_FD_193486 | JGI IMG/M metagenome (GOLD analysis project Ga0265298, IMG submission 193486) | Bovine rumen microbial communities from tropical cattle in Woodstock, Queensland, Australia - Gonzalo_01 | ecosystem: Host-associated > Mammals > Digestive system > Stomach > Rumen ...
GGGCGTTTTGTGCGCGCTCGTCGTGGCGTAGTTGGGTAAGGATATGGAGAGCCTGCCGGTGGCAGTCGTCGCAGTCGGTGCGCAGCAGTTCGCTGGCGCGGTTGATGGCGGCGGCGGCGGTGTCGGGCACGTAGTCGTAGTAGATACGGATATAGCCGGAGTTACGGAGCTCGGGCAGGATGTGCTCAGAGATGTAGCACCAGGTGCTACCGCCGTCGTGGCTGCGGAGCAGGCGCTCGCGGGCGTCGGCGTCAGGAGTGCCGTCGATGATGGCGAGGGCGGCGGTTTCGTGCGCGGCGGTTTCGTGCGCGGCGGTTTTCCCGTCGCGGGTAGCGGCTTCTGCGATCAGGTCGCGGAAATCGGACCAGGCTTCACCGCCGCCGACCACATCGAAGATGGCAGCGGGCAAACCGCTGCCCACAGTGACGGCGGCAGAAGAGGGAGAAGCGGCGGAAGAAACGGAAGCAGCGGGCGTGGAGACGTGCTGCTGTAGGTATTCCTTGAGTGCTTCGGCGCGGGCGGTAGCGAGTGCTTCGTTAGCGTCGACAGGGCCTTCAATCGAGGCGAGGCCAATAATCTGTATGCACTTCACAGTCGATGTGGTGTCGGCCATCACCTGGCGGGTGATGTCGACGATGCGTCCGAGGGTGGCGGCGTTGTCGCGGAAGTTCTCGTCGAGTATGCTCTTGCCCACGGGGAAGTGCACGTAGAGTGCGCCCTTTTCCTTACGGAGTATGCGTGTGCGGTCATAGGGACGGTATTTAGAGATATGCTCCAATACGGGGTTGTCGGTTTGCAGCATTCCAGCGCGGCCGGTGTTGTCGGCAACGTCGTGAATGGCGAACAGCACGGGTGCTTCCTCTATCTCCGGTGCTACTGGCATCATCGGTACTACCGGCGTCTCGGCCTTGCGTGCCTTGTTAAGCACAATGTTCAGTCCGAGCTTCGGCACGAGGAAGGGCTTGTTGTCGCGTCCGAGGTAGGTGCCGCAGTGCGGGCAGTCGTACTTCTTGCTCCAGGCGTAGCCCACGCCGAGCCCCACCTCTGCCTCAAGGCGCAGCCACTTGCTTAGCCTCCAGTTGTAGCCGTAGAAGGCGCCGATGGCAGCGAGGTCGCCCTGCAAGCGGTGGTCGCGCACGGTCTTGTAGAGTCCGAAGGGGAAGGTGATGTTGCCCACGTTGTAGTGGCTGTAGATGAGGTCCAGCCCCCAGAAGCTGCTGCGGTGCTTGTAGATGGAGTCGTTCCAGTGGCGTAGTTCGGGCGCAATGAGCAGATGGCGCAGCTTCTTGTTCTTTTGCTTGTCGATATCCCAGGCATTGATGCCGGCATTGGCACCTATCGACCATTTGGAATCCAAGGCCCATTCCACACCGATGTTAGGCGTGAGCGTGGCGTCGTAGATGAGATTATTGCGCACTGATAGAGGCTGAGCTATACACTCAACCCCATCCCATACTGTGGTGAGTACGAGCAACAATATCGTTTTAGTTCCGATATTCGCCATGCTTTTTGTTATGATTATCGCGGCAAAGATACTAAAAAAAATTAAATGTACAATATTTTTTAAGAAAAATATCATAGAAATAATGGAAAAACTGACAAAAAGCAATGTTTTTGTCAGTTTTTCTGCCCTCCCCATAGGGGAGGGAGCGTTATTTGAGGTGATGTTCTATTCGTGCCGTATTGCTTCTATCGGATCCATGTTGGCGGCCTTCTGTGCTGGGATGTATCCGAAGAGGATGCCGATGAACACACAGACGAGGAATGATACGTAGACCGACCATGCCGGCACGATGGACGGCATGCCGAACATGGGCACCAGGAGTTGGCTGGCGCAGATGCCGACGATGATGCCGAGGAGTCCGCCGGTGAGGCTGATGAGCACCGACTCGATGAGGAACTGCAGGGAGATGACCGGCCCTGTGGCGCCCACGGCCATGCGTAGGCCGATCTCTTTGGTGCGCTCGGTGACGCTCACCAGCATGATGTTCATGATGCCGATGCCGGCCACGAGCAGCGAGAAGGCTGCAGCAACTACGAGGATGATGGTGACGGTGTCCATGGTGGTCGACATGGTCTCCATCATCTCTGCCTGCGACCGGATGGTGAAGTCGTCGACGGCTTCAGCTTTCAGCTTATGGTTGTCGCGCAGTATTTGCGTCAGCTCCTCGATGGCGGCGTCGCTCAGTTCCTCGGTGATGGCCGAACAGACGATACTCGAGAAGTAGGTCTGCGAGGCGATGCGTTTCATTACCGTGGTGTAAGGAGCTATTATGACGTTGTCCTGGTCCATACCCCACGAGTTGGAGCCTTTCGACTTGAGCATTCCCACGATGCGCATGGGTATAGACTTGAAGCGGATAGTCTTGCCTATGGGGTCGGTATTATTTCCGAACAGCTCCTTGGCCACGGTCGATCCTATGATACACACCTTTGCGGCCTTCTTGATGTCTTCTTCGGTGAAGCACTCGCCCTCCTCAATGGTCCATAGGCGGATGTCGAAGTAGTCCATCGATTCGCCGTACATAGAGGTATTGGTATTGTTATTGCCGTAGATGGCCTGGCCGGAGGCTGTGACTTCAGGTGACACCTTTGTCACGAACTTCTTCTCACGTACAATGCGCTCGTAGTCGGCCATCTTCAGAGTCTGCATAGCCGACGGATCCTGCCTTACGCCGCCGCGCATGTCGGCACCGGGGCGTATGGTGAGCAGGTTGGTGCCCATGGTGGAGAGCTCACTTCGGATACTCTCTTTCGAGCCTTGTCCGATGGACATCATGATAATGACGGCTGCCACGCCGATGATGATTCCGAGCATCGACAGGAACGACCGCATCTTATTGCTGGCCACCGCCTTCAGGCTTACTTTGAAAAGGTTTAATATGTTCATATACTTGGTGTTGTTATGCCTGCCTTCTTCATTTCATATTCCCTTCTTTTGCGAGGGTATGGGTAGGCTTCATCAGTCGTCTTGCTGAACTGGTAGTGCAGCCAGGGCTTCGGCAGCCGACTTGATGTTTTCGTTATGGGTGTCTTCGCGAATCTTTCCGTCGAGTAGCACAATATTGCGCGAGGCATATTCGGCAATTTCGGGGTTGTGGGTGACGAAGATGATGGTGTGGCCCTGCTGGTGCAGCTGCTGGAAGAGCACGAGCATCTCGAACGACGTGCGGGTGTCGAGGTTACCTGTGGCCTCGTCGGCCAGAAGCACGGCTGGGTCGTTGACCAATGCGCGGGCGATGGCTACGCGCTGCATCTGTCCACCCGACATCTGGTTCGACTTGTGTTCCAGTCGGTCGCCCAGTCCCACGGATTGCAGGGCACGGATGGCTCTCTCGCGTCGCTCCTTTGCCGTGTACTGCGAGTTGTACATCAGCGGCAGCTCCACGTTTTCCACGGCAGTGGTCTTGGCCAGCAGGTTGTAGTTCTGGAACACGAAGCCGATCTTTCTGTTGCGCAGGTGAGCACGCTGCGTCTTCGACATGGTACGCACGGAGATGCCGTCAAGGAAGTACTCGCCGCTGGTGGGCGTATCGAGGCATCCTAACTGGTTGAGCAGCGTCGACTTACCCGAGCCGCTGGTGCCCTGGATGGTCACGAACTCGCCCTCGTAGATCTTGAACGTGACGCCTCGCAGCGCCTTTACCGTCTCCGAGCCTACCTGGAAGTATCGCTTCACATTCTGAAGCTCAATGACCACATGGGGAGACCCTCCCCCTTGCCCCTCCTTGTCAAGACCTACCCCCGGCCCCTCCCTGTGAGGGAGGGGAGAGGTTACCTTGTTGGCGGTAGTGGCGTCGGTGTTATTCATATTGTTCTCGTTCATCAAAATAACTGGTTATCTGTTCTATAACGTTTTCTGTATCAAAGAGTACCTCTTCATTGCTAAAGCGAATGATATGGTATCCCATCTGTTCCAATTCCTGCTCCCTCTCATGATCATCGTCTTGCTGGCGAGGCTCTGCGTGATAACCTCCATCCACTTCTATGATAAGCCCATTTTGGCGGGATACGAAGTCAACGATATAATCGCCGATTACGTGCTGGCGCAGAAATGTCACTCCTATTGCGTTGTTTCGCAGAAGGTCCCATAGTACGGTCTCCGCAACGGTGGCGTTTTTCCTGTTCTCACGCGCATACGTCTTAAGCAAGCCGTATCTGTCGGGAGCTGCCGTCTTATATCCCATAGTCTAAATTACTTTTCTGCCTTTAGTACTATCTGCTCCCCTCCCTATAGGGAGGGGCTGGGGGTGGGTCTCTACTTCCTCTGCTGGTTGTTCTGTCTGTTGTTTCCTCTCGGACGGGGCATGAATGGGTTCTGTCCTCCCTGCTGCGCGGCGCCCGGCATTTCGGGCATGCCACCGCTGATGGTGAAGTCAACCAGCACGTCGGTGCCTTCGTCCACACCGCCCAGAATTTCGGTAGTCATACCGTTGGTCATGCCGGTTTGCACCTTGTGGGCCTTGAAGGTCTGTCCCTCGAGTGTCCACACCTTTGGTCCGCCCTCGCAGTCCTCAATGGTCTGCCCCTTGCTGAGCAGGGCCTCGTTGGGCGTGAAGCGCAGCGCCTTTGTCGGCACGGCGAGCACGCCGTTCTTCTCCATGGTATAGATGGTAACGTTGGCCGTCAGACCGGGCTTGAGTTTCAAGTCGCCGTTGGGTGCCGAGATAACCACCTCGTAGGTCACCACGTTGCTCTCGGTGGTAGCCTGCTGGCGCACCTGCTTCACCTGTCCGGAGAACAAATCGTCGGGGTAGGCATCTACGGTGAAGGTTACGCGCTGTCCATCCACCACGCCGCCGATGTCGGCCTCGTCAATGTCGGCGATCACCCGCATGTTCGTCAGGTCCTGGGCGATGGTGAACAGCTCGGGTGTGTTAAATGATGCGGCCACGGTCTGACCCTCTTCCACACTCTTCGACAGCACTACACCGTCGATGGGGCTCGTGATGGTGGCGTAGCCCAGGTTGGTCTGTGCCTTCTGAACACTCTCTCGCGACGTGTTCACCTGCTCCTTGGCTTTCTTATACGACAGCTGTGCGTTCTCAAACTCGTCGGCACTCACCAGCCCTTTGTCAAAGAGCGTCTTGTAGCGGTTGAAGTTGGCCAGCTCGTAGTTGGCCGTGCTCTCTGCGCTTGCCAGGTTGGCTCTGGCTGTGTTAAGCTCGCTGATGAGGTTGGTTTTGTCGAGCTCGGCAATCACTTGCCCCTTCTTCACCACCGAGTTGTAGTCTACATAGAGCTTCGATACGATGCCCGACACCTGTGTACCCACGGTAACGCTTGTTACCGGCTCGATGGTGCCGGTGGCTGTGATGGTGGTGTGAACGTCCTGCGTCTCTACCTTTGCCGTCTCAAACGACACCTTCTCTTCTTTCTTTCCGCCCGAGAATAGCCAGACGGCAATGGCGATGGCCGCGATGACGGCCACGATAATCCAAATCTTCTTGTTCTTCATATTGTTGTTATTTCTTAATTTCTCCTTGATAGAACTTAAGCATCTGCAGGTTGAGTATGGTCATGTACTTAGATTGCAGCTGGTTTTGCTGGGCGGTGAGCAGCTTATCCTTACCGGTCATCAGTTCCACAATGTTCTTCAATCCTAAGCGGAACTGCTCTTGCAGCAGGTCGTAGCTCTGCTGCTCGCTTTCCACGGTCTGCTTGGCGGCGCGGAACTTCTGCTGGTTGGTCTGCGCGTCGAGCCAGAAGCCCTCGATGGTCTGGTAGAGCTGTTTCTGATGGTCCTGTAGGTCGAGTAGTGCCTGCTCCTGCTGCAGCCGTGCCTTGTTCACGTTGGTACGCGTCTGGCGCTGGTCGAACAGGGGAATGCTCAGCGAGGCGCCTAACGAGCCGTCGAAGTTATACTTCAGCTGCTTGCCCCAGTTATTGTTCGACAGAGAGTTGGTGCTGGTGCCCAGGCCGCCGGTCATGCTCACGGTAGGCATCCTGCCCGCCTTGGCAATGGACAGGCTCACGTCGCTGCTCTTAATGGCGAGCTGCGCGTTGGCAATTTCCGGACGGGTGGCCAGTGCCTTCTCGTAGACGTTCTGCAGACCTGGAATCTCTGCCAGAGCCTGCGCCTCGGTGGTCTCAGGCACCACGATGTCGAACGGCTCGTCGCCAGTGAGCTCAAGCAGCTGCTTGAGCTGCAAGCGGTAGTTGGCTAACTGCGTCTTCGCTTCCACAAGGTTGTACTCGTCGGTAGCGCGCTGTGCAGCGAGCTGGGCCACGTCGGCTTTCGACATCTTGCCCACCTCGAGCATCTGCTGACCGCGTTCCTCGGTGGCGCGACTGGTTTCCAAGCTGGCCTCGTTCACGCTGATGGCCTCGGTAAGGTAGAGCAGCTGTACATACAGCTGTGCTATCTTCTCCTGTATGGAGTTGGCGGTCTCCTGTGTGCTCAGCTCGGCCTGCTGTTCGCTCAGCTGGTTCAGCTTCACGGTGTTGCGGTTCTTGTTGCCGTTCCACACCGTCCACGACGCGTTCACACCGTAGCTGCCGTTGTAGTAGCTCTTGTTCACCTTCGTGTTCACCTGGCCATTGGTCACCGTAGTCGTGCCGGTATCCTGCCACGGACGGTAGCCTAAGCTCTGGTTAGTCGAGGCGCTGAGCGAGGGCAGCAGCTGTGCCTTCGAGCTTTGCACGTCTTCTATGGCCGACAGCTGGCTCAGTTTCGATTTCTTGAGGGTGATGTTGTTCTGCATCGCATAGTCGATACACTGCTGCAGCGTCCACTGTCGTTGGGCAGTGGACGTCAGGGGCAGCAGGCCTGTGGTTATGATAATCCAAATCTTTTTCATTGTCTTTTTTGAGGGAATGATGGAGTAAGGAGTTAAACCGGTACTATTCGTTGTCTTCGTCCTCGTCATCGTCGAAGACGGAACGGTTGGCACGCACGCCGTTGCCGTTGCCGCTGATGCCGGGATTATCCATAAAACCGGCGCTGGGGCCTCCGCTTTGTTGACCGGTAGCGGCGATGATATTGGCTGTCTGGATGTGAACCACGGTGATGTGTGGTGCTTGATAGCTGTTTTTCTGTATCATGGTGTTTGTTGTGATAACTGTTGTCGGGTTATTTGCCAATGTATTTCTTTCCGCTGTTGATGTAGATACCGCGGGGCTTGGTGGTGAGGCGGCGTCCCTGCAGGTCGTAGATGTCGGCGTCAGTAGCTGTGGGAGCGGCTGTGGGCATGCTGATGGACACGGGCAGTCCACTGCCGATGGCCAGGGCGGGTTGTGTGAACGAGCTGATGCTTACTGAGCTGATCCAGGCGCGGAAGGCGCCGATAGCCGTTGCCTCCGAAATCTTGGCGAAGGTGCTGCCTATGTCGTTGAGGGCGTAGCCATCGTTGAGCGAGGTGGCAGCAGTTTTGCCGAAGAACTTGTAGTTGTTGCCGCTGATGGAATGCTCTATGGTAGCAGCGATATAGGAATTCTCGCCGTAGAAGGTGACGGGCTTATTAGTCATCTGCCACTCTTCACCCCAACGGTCGTCGGGCACGGCGATGATATAGGGCGTGTTGGCATTCATCGCGGTGGCGTAGTCGAAGTAGACGGTGGTATTGTTGTCGCCGGAGAAGGTTTTCAGCCAGAAGTTCTTGCCGGTGTCGTCGGCGCTGTGGAACCAGTCTACTGTTTTGCCGATGGCAGAACCATCGGCCACAGTGATGCGGGTAACGTCGAAGGGGAGCATGATGGTGCTCCAGCCGGAAGAACCGTTGGCGGCGAGGGTGAACGTGCGGGTGTAGGTAATCTCGTTGGCCGTGAAGGCGATGGGGGAGTAGAAGTCGTAGTTGTCGGTGAGCGTGATGCTTTCAGCCGTTTCCCCGTAGATGACATTGCGCCCTTCAAGGCTATTGGGCGCCGTGGCCGTTCCTCTCGTTGCGGCGGGCTGCTCTGGCAGCCGGTAGAGACAGTTGGGGTTGGCGCTCGGTGTGACGGTTATCCCGTCGAAACTGCTAATGGCGGAGAGATCGACGAAGGTGGCCACATGATTGTCCTCATCAGCGGTAATCGTTCCGACTACAGGTTTGATAGTCACAGTGCCGTCGGTATTGTAGGCTATATAGCCGGCGCCCATCTCGTAGCAGGCGGAGATGGGACCGCTGGCGGTGGTGGCATTCCCGTTTTCGTCAGCCTTCGTATAGCTGAAGCGTAGACGGTAGAACTTACCCGGCTCCACGCCGTTGAACTCGAAGTTTACGTCGATAAAGCTTAGGTTTTCTCCGCTTTCGCTCTTTGCTATGGTGATGAACTGGTGTTGCACAGTGGCGTCGACATACTCGCCTTCGTGACCATTTTCGTTCATACTGTCGTATTTCCGTAATGAGCAGTTCAGCTGGCTGGCGTAGCTATAAACCGTAGAAGGATTGTACACCCTGATAGAGGCGCGCACGGCATTGCCGTAGAGCTTTGGATTGTCGCCTGTCGTCAGGTTGGTGAATACAGGGTCACCGAAGGTCAGTTCCTGTGTGTTAGAGGCATCGCTGTCTGTAATGTTAATGACGGTGGAGGTGCCGATTTGTGTCCCTTTTGACTTTTTGTTATAGATGGCAAGTGTATTTTGGCCCGACTTGGTTGGGGTGTACTTGAAGTGTACATCCACGGTTTGACCGGCGGGGATGTCAGCCTGTCTGCCCATGACGGAGGTACCGTTGACGCGCAGGTAGAGATCATCGTGGTAGTCGGAGGCGCCGCCGGTAATGCTGGCAATAACTTCCTGCTCGTAGCCCTTGGTCTTGTTTCCATTAACCCTGAAGGTGGCAGCAGTAGGCGTGGTGATTGCAGGTATGGGTACGTTGATAGTCAGACTATTGCCGCTGATCTCTGCTGAGAGCTGGAAACGGTCGGCCATGTAGCACTCCTGCCAGTCGGCGGTGCCCACATGCCTACTCATCACCTTAATAGTATAGGTGCCGTCGGCCACGTCCGAGGGGATTGCGATGGAAACTTCGCAATTGAAATTTATGTTAAACGACATTGCCAAGTTTTCTTCTGTAGCAAGTGTATCCACCACGCTGCCATTGCTGTTCACAAGTTGAATGGCATAGTCGAAACTATTTTCGCGGAAGCGGTAGGAGCAGATGGTGAAGGAAAGGTTGATGCCGGTGAAGCTATTGGTTTCGGCGTCGCGGGTGAACGTCTTGGTTGTAGCGTTGGCATCGGGTGAACCGAAGTTCAGTCCTTCTAATGAGAGGCAGTAGCTATTCGTACTGACCGTGGGCTTCTGTATGCCGATGACGGCAGCTTGCCCGGCACTGAAGCCGTCGCGGGTGGTGGAGCCGCCAATACCCTGGTCGTAGGGGTTGAGAAGCGAGAGTCGGAAGTATCCGTCGCTGCTGCCGCTCCATCCCCAGTTGATATGGAAATAGTCGTCGGTATCGTAGCCGTCGCAGATAAACGAGTGTCCTCCGCCTGAGCTTTGGGCACCCATTATCACGGGACGCTCGTCAATCAGCTCATCATAGATGAGACTGATCCACTCTTGATAGCTGTAGAATTTGCGGTAGACCACCCTGGTGTCGTTGTCATAACCGAAGTAAGTCTTCAAGGCATCGGGAATGCAGGGGGTGTAGGTTCCGGAGCCGCCATTGATCGACAAACCGTAAATCATTTGCAGCGACCAGCCGCAGTACTGCATCAGTTCTGCCACGGCGTCAGCGGGGTCGCCTGTGCTGGCAGAACTATAGGTGAGCGTCATGTTGTTCCAGTTGAAGGTGGTGGCGGGCAGCTCATGCAGCACTTCGCTGCTAATCGTGATATCTTGTTTATTTTGGTCCTTCGTCTTTATTGAGTAGGCAGGGATGGCGGTTGTCACAGCGGGCCACCTGTGATAGTACATCACCTGAGCCATGCTTGTGGCCACGCAGCCCGTGACGGTCTTCTCGCTATTGATATACGGGCAGTTGTTGTTGTAGGGTTGGCCTTGGTCCCACCGCGTTTGAATAAGCGGAGCGATGGTCGAGCGTATGGCAGCATGGGCGGGAGCTGCTGCCCTGGCCTGTGCGGCGGCGTCGCTCTCTTCTTGGCTTTCCAGCCACTCCATCTCCTCTGCATACCCATTCAAGAGATATCGCAGACCGTCGGGCATGTTGTCGAAGCTGATGCTTCCGCTGTCGGCGTAGCCTAAGATGGCGGGGGTGCGGTCGTCGCCGCTCACAATGACGAAGCCCTCGTCGTGGCCAATGTTAAACAGATAGTAACGGTCGGTACCAGTGGCTGGCGCACCTGCGCGCCGGCTGGTCTGTCCAATACGTGTGGTAGCTGCCGCAGTGGTGCGGTGGCCGCGTGTTGCCATAAAGTCAAGGGCTTTTTGCTTGGCTTCCTGCTCTGTGACGATAGCGGCGTGCATAGTGCTTGCCATGAGCCAGAAGAGCATAGATAAAAATAATACTCGTTTCATCCTTTTTAGTCTTGTTATGAATTTGGCGACAAAGGTACAAAAAAAAAATAAAAATGCCCCCATTTTTGGGAACATTAACGCAATTGTAGTTTATACGATGAGTTGTGCAAGCTGGAAAAAGACGGCAGAAACTACCCACGCCACGGCTGTGGTATAGATAGCGGCCAGTGTTGCCCACCGCCAGGAGCCCGTCTCATGCTTGATAGCCACAATAGTGGCTATGCATGGAAAATAAAGCAGGATGAAGAGCAGGTAGGCGTAGGCTGTGATGGGCGTGATGCCGTCGCTCTGCATGAGCAGTTGCAGCCGGCTGTATTTGTCGGTATCGTCGCTGTAGGTGTCGTCGCTGGCAAACGAGTCGTCACCGCTGTAGAGTACGCCGATGGTTGAGGCGACAATCTCTTTGGCGCCCACACCCGCAATAAGACTTACATCGAGCTTCCAGTTGAAGCCCTGAGGAGTGAAGACGGGCTCCACGGCCTTTCCTAAACGTCCGATGTACGACTGTTCCTGCTGTTGCTGTTCAGACAGCGTGTCGTCGTGGGGGAAGTATTCGAGTGCCCAGACAATGATGCTGGCCACGAGAATGATGCCGCCCATCTTCTTCAGGTATTCCTTGCCTTTCTCCCAGGTATGGCGCCCGATGGCCTTTGCCGTAGGCCAGCGGTAGGGTGGCAGTTCCATGACGAAGGGTGTGTCTTCGCCGCGTATCACCAAGTGTGAGAGCACGTTGCTCACCACCACGGCTATGACGATGCCCACGACATAGAGCGACAGCATGACAGCCGAGCGCTGTGTGGCGGCAAAGAAAGTGCCGGTAATCATGATGTAGATGGGTAGCCGCGCCGAGCACGACATGAATGGCAGTATGAGCATGGTGATGATGCGCGAACGCCGGCTCTCAATGGTGCGTGTGGCCATGACCGCCGGCACGTTGCATCCGAAGCCCATGATGAGCGGTATGAACGACTTGCCGTGCAGTCCCATCTTGTGCATCAGGCGGTCCATGATGAATGCTGCTCGTGCCATGTAGCCCGAGTCTTCCATGAAAGAGATGAAGAAATAGAGTATGAGTATCTGTGGCAGAAAAACGATGACAGCGCCCACGCCGCCAATGATGCCGTCGACAATCATGGAGCGCAGCGGCCCGTCGGGCAGTGTGCGTCCTGTCCACTCGCCCAGCTTGGCCACGCCGGCATCGATCCAGTCCATGGGATACTGCCCGAGGGTGAAAGTGGTCTGGAACATGATGTAGAGCATGAGGAAGAAGATGGGGAAGCCTACCCATCGGTTCGACAGCACATTGTCAATGATATGGGTGACACGGTAGGTGTCTTCCTTCGTGCCCGTGCGGTAGCCGGCCTCGGTGAGCGCACCGTTGATGAAGCCGTATTTGGCGTCCATGATGGTGGTCTCGGCGTCGTTGCCTGTCTCTTCGAGCACACGTGCGGCTGCCTTGTTGCGCGCAGCCATCAGCCGACGGCGGTCGTCGGGGCGGTTCTCGTCGGCAAAGTGCTGGCTTACGTATTGCGTGGCGCTGGTGTCGTTCTCCAACAGCTTGATGGCTAAGTAGCGTGTGGAGTAGCGCTGCCTGATATGCTCGTCGGCCTTGAGGTACTGCTGTATGTGGCTAATGCCGTTTTCTATCTCGTGGCCGTAGTTGATGTGCAAGTGGCGTGAGGCGCCGCGCGTGCCCTCGTACACCTGGATGACGGCACGGAACAGCTCTTTCACGCCGCGACCTGTCTTGAACGAGGTGGGAACCATGGGCATACCTAAAAGTGTGGATAGCGTCTTCACGTCAAGCTGGTCGCCGCGCCGCTCAAACTCGTCGTACATGTTCAGGGCGCACACCACGCGCACGTTCATGTCGACCAGCTGCGTGGTGAGGTAGAGATTGCGTTCTAAGTTGGAGGCGTCGACCACGTTGATCACCACGTCGGGCAGCTTCTCCGTCAGATGCTGCCTCACGTACAGCTCTTCAGGCGAGTAGCAGGTGAGCGAGTAGGTGCCTGGCAGGTCGGTCAGGTTGAAGGTGTAGCCGAAGTATTCGGCCTTGGCTTCGGTGGCATCGACGGTCACACCACTATAGTTACCTACACGTGCATGAGCGCCAGAGGCAAAATTGAACAGCGACGTCTTGCCGCAGTTCGGATTGCCCACCAGCGCCACATTCAGGTTGCGCCGCTCCTTCAGGGCAGCACGGTAGAGATGCTTTCCGAGAGCATCCTCGTTCAGCGTCTCTCCAGTCCCCTCCGAGGAAGAGAGTGGCTGATTACTTGGTGCGACGGCATGAAGTGTCTCCTCTTCCCCTCCTGCGGAAGGGCTTGGCGATGCCCCGGCCTTTTTAGCACCCACCACCTCAATCCTGTCGGCCTCCTGCCGGCGCAGTGACACCTCGTAGCCCATGATGCGGTATTTCACAGGGTCTTGCAGCGGGGCGTTGAGCAGCACCTCCACCGTCTTGCCCTTGATGAAGCCCATCTCCACAATGCGCTTGCGGAAACCACCGTGTCCCGTCACCTTGACAATGACGCCACGCTCGCCGGTATGTAGGTCTGACAGTTTCATTGGCGCAAAGATACGCTTTTTCAGTTAAAATACTACTATTATTTGTATGGTTTTTCTTCTGATTACCTAAAAATGGGGATGGTTGTCGATTTTTTCGGCAAAAATACCGTATTTCTTTTTGCTCTTCATTTATTTTTTGTATCTTTGCCGCGAAATTAGTAAAACCAGAAAGAGAATAGCTGTCAAGACAAGTATGAAACAAACCATCTTAGTCACTGGTGGCACCGGCTTCATCGGTAGCCACACCACCGTAGAACTGCAGGAGGCAGGCTACGAGGTGGTCATCATCGACAACCTGTCAAACTCTAATGCCAACGTGATTGACGGTATTGAAAAGATTACCGGCACGAGAGCCGCCTTCGAGAAGGTGGACTGTTGCGACAAGGATGCCGTGGAGGGCGTGTTCAAGAAATATCCCAAGATAGAAGGCATCATCCATTTCGCTGCCTCCAAGGCCGTGGGCGAAAGCGTGGAGAAGCCGCTGATGTACTATCGTAACAATCTTGTTTCACTCATCAACCTGCTCGAGCTGATGCCGAAGTACCAGGTGAAGGGTATCATCTTCTCCTCCAGCTGCACCGTCTACGGACAGCCCGCTCAGGAGAACCTGCCCGTCACGGAGAACGCTCCTGTGCAGAAGGCCATGTCGCCCTACGGCAACACCAAGCAGATTAACGAGGAAATCATCCAGGACTACATCCATTCGGGCGCTCCCATCAAGAGCGTCATCCTGCGCTACTTCAATCCCATCGGCGCACATCCGTCGGCACTCATCGGCGAGCTGCCCAACGGCGTGCCTATGAACCTTATACCCTTCGTTACACAGACGGCCATCGGCATCCGCCAGCAGCTGAAAATCTTCGGTAACGACTACGGTACGCCCGACCATACCTGCATACGCGACTACATATACGTGGTCGACCTGGCCAAAGCCCATGTGAAGGCCATGGAGCGCGTGCTTGACAAGCCCGATACCGACGCCGTGGAGATTTTCAACATCGGCACGGGGCGCGGACTCTCTACCTTAGAGGTGGTTGAGGGCTTCGAGAAAGCTACAGGGGTCAAGGTGAACTGGACCTATGCACCGCGCCGCGAAGGCGACATCGAGCAGGTGTGGGGCGACGTGACGAAAGCCAACGAGGTGCTCGGCTGGAAGGCTGAGACTCCCACCGATGAGGTGCTCCGCTCTGCCTGGAAATGGCAGGAGAAACTGCGCGACGACGGCATACAGTAGACCTATACAGTCACATTTGTGACTGATTTTGTGTTTGTGTTGTTATGGGCTCCCGATGTGAAATCGCGAGCCCATTTCTCGCATAATAGCCGCAGTGCCCGCAGGG
>Ga0265298_10006583_pt1 | contig 14306 bp, 13 predicted proteins | sample AusTroGonzalo_MG_3_FD_193486 | JGI IMG/M metagenome (GOLD analysis project Ga0265298, IMG submission 193486) | Bovine rumen microbial communities from tropical cattle in Woodstock, Queensland, Australia - Gonzalo_01 | ecosystem: Host-associated > Mammals > Digestive system > Stomach > Rumen ...
ACGGTCATACAGCCCCTTGGTGCGGGCGTCGGAGTCATATACAGGAATGCCCCGCTCACGGAGCAGGGCGCATACGGCCGATTTGCCGCTGCCGATCAGACCGGTGACGATGACGGTTTTGCGGCGCATTACAGTTCCACGCAATCGAAGACCTCCGGTTCCACCCGGTATTCCAGCACGCCGGCGGGAAGTCCGTTCGCGTGCGGGGCGCAGCGGCCGGTCAGGGAATTGGCGAAGTCCCTCCAGTCCACATAGAGGCGGAAGGTCGGGAGCGGATCCTTGGCCAGCGGGAAAGCGCAGCGGAGCACCACCTTGGCGGTGGCGGGATACACCTGCAGCTGACGGCCGGCAGGGACATGGCGCACTTCCACGGGAAGCGTCGCCTGCAGTTCCACGTAACGGGAGACGGGAACCTCATAGCTCACCTGTTCCGCCGAGAGACGGGTGCCCTGCGGGGTATTCAGCTTGAGAACACCGTGCTGGGACACCGACAGGTCGTTCATGACCAGGCGGGGTGCGGTCACCTTTTCGATCCCGGCCAGGACGGAGGCTTCCCCATAGACCGTGACCGTATCCGGAGAAACGGAAACCGGCCCGCCGAGCATGTACTGCGAACGGTAGGTCAGCGAATGGGGCACCTCTACGGGAACCCGTTTGTGGTTCTCTACCGGGAAGACGAACTTGAGGGTGTCGGTAATAAACGCCTCCACCTGTACGTTTTCCCCGAAGAACTGCGTAGTATAGGAGTTTTTAGCGCCGCCGATGACGCCGTAGGTATCCTGACCCAGACGGCGCATGTCGCCGCGGTCGAAGCGGACTTTCACCACTTTGCGTTCCTGACGGCTGCTTTCCCGCACCAGACGGAAACCGTCCGTGCGGCAGCGGGCGCTGACGAGCACCGTGTTCGCGGACTCCACGCCATGGCCTTCGATGTTGCACTGGGCCACGACCGGAACGCTCACGGTACCGGAGTAATCTTTGGAAAGGTTGATGAGCACCCAGACGAGGAAGGCTAAAACGAAGGACAGGACCAGGAAGATCCATTCCCGGCCCAGTCCCCCTTTCTTCGGGCTGATGTGCTCGATCACGGACATGGCAGCCTACTGCTGGCCGGCCTCGCTGTAATCTTTGACGAGTCCCTGTTTGTCCACGCGGAGCTTGACGTCTCCGTCCACCTTGATCAGGCAGGTCTTTTCGTTGACTTCCACGATTTCACCGTAGATACCGCCGACGGTAACTACCTTGTCGCCTTTCTTGAGGCCGTTGCGGAAGTTCTGGAGTTCCTTCTGCTGCTTGCGCTGCGGGCGAATCATGAAAAACCACATCACGAGGATGATGGCACCGAACATGATGATGGTGGGCATGGCGCTGCCCTGCTGACCTTCAGCGCCGGCAGGAGCACCTGCGGGGGCCATGAGGAGGAGTGTGTTGATTAAGTTCATAAGCTTTTGTTAATGATACCCTGGGCCATGCGTTCTTTCACGAGGCGGTCCAGCAGACCGTTCACGAAGCCGTGGCTCTTGGGCGTTGAATAATATTTGGAAATTTCTACGTATTCGTTGATGGTCACGCGTACGGGGATGGCCGGGAAGGTTTCGGCCTCGGCCAGGCCCATGGCGATGAGCACGATGTCCGTGGTGTACAGACGGTCGCGGTCCCACTTGGAGACGGAGCCTGCGATGAGGGCATCGTACTCCTTGAGGCGGCCGTAGGTGGCGGTCACCAGGGAGCGCACGAAGTCACGGTCGCTGTCCACGCCGGTCTTGCCGCGGGCGGTAAGGATGTCGCTCTGGTACAGCGGAGGGAAGCTCCAGCGGCCGGTGCGGGCAATCTCGTCCATCGAGTTGATGCACGTATTCAGCACGTACGGGAGCTCATCGGCCCAGTGGATGGAGGAATCCTCGAGGATGGCCGACAGGGCCTCGTCGTCCTCGAACTCGTTGGCGAAGATTTCCTTCCATAGGGCGGCGTCTGCGGCGAGGGAACTTTTTTCATCGGCCATGTAAGCCGTGTAGTACTCCCGCGTCTTGAGGGTCTCGTACAGGTTGTGGATGAAGGCGTCCTGCTGCTCCCAGGAGAACTTCTTCTTCTCGATGAGGCGCAGGAAATCGGGATCCTTCTCCAGGAGGGCCGATACGCCGTTGTTGACAAATTTAAGGTTGGGATTGAGGTCTTCCTCCGTGGGATTGAACTTGCCGCGGGCAGCTTCTACCCTTTTGGCGGCCTCCGCCGTGAGGGCGGGCACCACGGCCAACATATACAGATACAAATCACGGGTAGCCTCGGCTGAGAGCTCCAGGCTCGCGAGTACTTCCTTCAGGGAGAGGTCCGGATTTTCCGCGTAAGCGTACAGGACCTTGAAGGCTTTGACCCGTAGGATGCGTCGATTTAACATAGAACAAATAAATTTGTGCAAAGTTAGCGTTTTTTAAATAATTTCCCTACATTTGTGTTTACTAAACACACAAAAACAGATAAAACGAATTACGTATGTACAGTGAAGATTACGAGCGCGGCCACAACGTGGAGCGCAATGCAGAAGATGTTTATTCCAAACCCGTACGGGCAGGAAAACGTACGTATTTCTTCGACGTCAAGAGCACGAAGGGAAACAACGACTTCTATCTAACCATCACGGAAAGCAAGCGCCGCCAGGAACGCGACGGTTCTTTCACCTTTGACAAGCACAAGATTTTCCTGTATAAAGAGGATTTTGAGAAATTCCAGGAAGGCCTGCAGGATGCCGTCAAGTACATCATGCACGACCTCCTTCATGACGCCCCCATCCGCACTTACGCCCCCAAGGATGAGGAAAGCGCCGAAGACAGCTTTTAAATGATTCTACTGAAGAACGCGCTATTCCAGGATCGTCCCACCCACATTCTGGTGGATGGAAACCGGATCGCGCGCGTTTCTGAGGACCCCATCACCCTCCCCGGAGCCGAAGAGATCGACTGCACGGGGAAGGCGGTCATCCCCGGTTTCGTCAACATGCATACCCACGCGGCCATGATCCTGCTGCGGGGCATCCACGAGGACCTGAGCCTCTACGACTGGCTCAACAATATCTGGAAGATCGAAGCCGGCCTGGACCGGGACTTCATCTACTGGTCCACCAAGGTTGCCTGCCTGGAGATGATCCGGAGCGGCACCACCACCTTCAACGACCAATACTGGTTCTGCCCGCACGCCCGCCTCGCAGCGCGTGAGATGGGCATCCGGCCCGTCGTCTCCTTCGTCTTTCTGGACGCCCACAACCCGGAGATGGCCCAACGCCAGCGGGAAGCCTGCCAGCGTCTGTACCGGCGCACCGTGGACGAAGGCTGGGAGCCGGGCAGTTTCGCCATTTCCATCCACTCGGTCTATACCGTTTCGGAAGAGAACGTCATCTGGGCCAACCGTTTCGCCCTGGAACACGGCCTCAAAGTACACATGCACCTGTCGGAGACCGCGCAGGAGAACGAAGACTGCCGGAAAGCCCACGACGGCCTCTCCCCCACTGCCTACTTTGACAAGCTGGGCATCCTGGGGCCGCACGTGATCGCCGCCCACTCCCTGTACCTGGACGACAAGGACATCGAGATCCTGGGCAGGCGGCAGGTCAACTGCGTCCACAACATCAACTCGAATCTCAAACTCGCTTCCGGCTTCCGCTTCCGCTACAACGAGCTGCGGGATGCCGGCGCCAACGTGTGCCTGGGCACCGACGGCGCCGCCTCGTCCAACAACCTGGACATGCTGGAACATATGAAAAACACCGCCCTGCTGCAGAAAGCATGGCGCGGCAATCCTGCGGAAATGCCGCTCGGAGAACTCTTCGACTGCGCCACGGAGCACGGTGCGCGGGCCCTCGGCCTGAATACCGGCGTCATCCGCGAGGGCGCCCAGGCCGATCTGTCCCTGGTGGACACCACCGGCGTCGCCTTCCTCTCCCCCGGCTCCGTCGCCGCCAACCTGGTCTATGCCGCCCATTCGGACGTCATCAGCGACGTCATGTGCGACGGCCGCTGGGTCATGCGCGGCCACGTCATCCCCGGCGAAGAGGCCATCCTCTCCGGCGCCCGCAGCGTCCTTTCACAAATCTAACATTTCCATCCTATGGATCCAAGAATCGAAACCATCAACAGGCTTGCCAGCATTATCAAGAGCCGCATCGGCGACAGGAAGCCCGTCCTGGGTATCGTCCTGGGCAGCGGTCTGGGCAGCCTGGCCAATGACATCCAGGACCCCATCGTCATTCCTTACCGGGAGCTCCCGGACTTCCCCGTCTCCACGGCGGTGGGCCATAAAGGCAACTTCATCGTCGGCACCCTGGGCGGCAAGACCGTCATCGCCATGCAGGGCCGCATCCATTATTACGAAGGCTACGGCATGGACCAGGTGGTCCTTCCCATCCGCGTGATGATCGGCGTAGGCATCAAGACGCTCATCGTTTCCAATGCGGCGGGCGGCACCAACCTCGCCTACCACGTGGGCGACCTGATGATCATCCGGGACCATATCAACCTCCTGCCGAACCCGCTCATCGGCCCGAATTTCGACGACTTCGGCCCCCGCTTCCCGGACATGACGCGCCCCTACGACCCCGCCCTCATCAAGCTGGCAGTCCAGGTGGGCGAAGAGCTGGGCATCAAGCTGCACCGCGGCGTGTACGTGGGCGGCACCGGCCCCTCCTACGAGACTCCGGCCGAATACAAGTATTTCCGCACCATCGGCGGTGACGCCGTAGGCATGTCCACCATTCCGGAGGTCATCGTCGCCCGTCATGCCGGCGTGCCCGTCTTCGGCATCTCCGTCATCACCAACGAGGCGCACGACGATTATGCCGATGATTTCGTCAACGACGGAGACGATGTCGTCAAGGCCGCGAACGCCGCCGCCGAGCGCATGAGCCGCCTGATCGTCAACATGATTGAACGAATTGAACTATGAGTTACTCCGAAACCATACATCTGGCCGCCGACTGCGTAAAGGCACGCCTGGCAGGCCGTCAGCCAATGGTCGGCATCATCCTGGGCAGCGGCCTGGGCAAACTGGCCGACCAGATCCAGGACCCTATCGTCATTCCCTATAAGGAAATCCCCGGTTTCCCCGTCTCCACGGCCATCGGCCACAAGGGCAATTTCATCGTGGGTACGCTTTCCGGCAAGTGCGTCATCGCCATGCAGGGCCGCATCCACTTCTATGAGGGCTACGGCATGGACCTCGCCGTCCTGCCCACCCGCGTCATGGTATGCCTCGGCATCAAATACCTGTTCGTGTCCAACGCGGCCGGCGGTACCAACCTCGCTTTCAAGGTGGGAGACCTGATGATCATCAAGGATCATATCAACCTGCTGCCGAATCCGCTCATCGGCCCGAACCTGGACGAGTTCGGCCCGCGTTTCCCGGACATGACGCGCCCCTACGACCCGGCCCTCATCCGCCAGGCCGTGAAGATTGCCGCCGAGGAAGGCATTTCCCTGCAGCGGGGCGTGTATGTCGCCGTCACGGGTCCCTGCTATGAGACGCCGGCCGAGTACCGCTACTTCCGCGGCATCGGCGCAGACGCCGTGGGCATGAGCACCACGCCGGAAGTCATCGTGGCCCGCCACAGCAGCATCCCCTGCTTCGGCATCTCCGTCATCACCGACGTCGCACACGCGACCGACGACGATGACTACGTGACCGACGGCGAAGCCATCGTCAAAGCCGCCGACGCCGCCGCCGACAAGATGACCACCCTCTTCAAACGAATGATTGCCGAATTGTAAAAAACGGCGTAATTTCGTCAGGAATAGTAAAAAAACTTCCAAAGTCCGTTTACTCTTTGGAAGTTTTTTTGTACATTTGCGAAATAGGGAGATAACAAACCGGCCATGCTGGAAGGTATCAGAGAAAATATCAAACAGCTGATTGCACGCTACGAGGCTGAGAAAGCGGAGAATGAACGCCTTCGCCAGGAGTTACGTACGTGCGAGGAAACCGGCGCTTCCCTTAGAAAACAGATAACTGAACTGGAGTCCGAGATAGAGACCCGAAAACTCACCGCAGCTTTTTCCGCCGGGGCGCCGGCAGAATCCAAAGCCAAGGTCGATAAACTGATTCAGGAGATCGATAAGTGCATCTCCTATTTGGAGGAAGTATAATGGACCAGAAGATCAGCATCAAAATTGCGGGACGTGTCTTCAACCTTACGGCGTCATCACCGGAAGCGGAGGAGATTTACCGTCAGGCCGCGGATGCCATCAACAACCGTTTTGCATCCTTCACCCGCAGCCACCCGGGCCGCACGGTCAACGACCTGCTCTCGCTGGTCGCCCTGAACGAGACCGTCGTCCGCCTGAACATGCAGCGGGAACTCGACCAATACGTCAAGGGAGAAAAACAGCTGGAGTCAGACTTGGAGCGCTATATCAAGGACCTCGACAAGCAATAGCCGTCAACCATCGAAAGCTGAAATCAACACGTTTCAACGCGCCGGGTTGACTCAGGCCGCAGATGGCGGGCCCAGGTGACCTTAACAGGGATTTTGCCTCTGGCAAGACGGGGGATACCAGCAAGCGGCCGGAACCCAAATCTTATTCCCATAAGATTTTCTGACTAGATGCTGACGGCTTTTTTAAAAACACAATGTCTGTTTTCGCAAGAGAACAGACATTTTTTGTTGAACATAAAACACTACAACATATATACTATGGATATCGTAAGCATTATTATCGGATTCGTCGCCGGTGCCGCCATCGCACTGGCCGTGTACATACTCCTCCGCAAGAGCATGCTCAAAGGAAAGCGTGACGAGATTCTCGAAAAGGCCGAGATCGAAGGAGAAAAGATAAAGAACGAGCGCATCCTGCAGGCCAAGGAGAAATACCTCTCCTTGAAGGCCGAGCACGAGAAGACCGTCAACGAAAAGAACGCCCAGATCCGCGACGCGGAGAACCGCGTACGCCAGAAGGAAAATACCCTGAACCAGAAACTCTCCGAGGCAGACCGCAAATCCAAGGAACTGGAAACCCAGATGGGTGTCGCCAAGGCCCGCGAGGAAGCCATGCAGGAGAAGGAGCAGGAATACGAGCAGCTGCGCGCCCAGGTCATCCGCCAGATCGAGACCATCGCCGGCCTCAGCGCCCAGGAGGCCAAGAACCAGCTCATGGAGCAGATGAAGGCCGAGGCCCGCACCGAAGCCCAGGCTTACATCAACGACACCATGGATGAAGCCCGCCTGAACGCCGCCAAGGAAGCCAAGCGCATCGTGATCAACACCATCCAGCGTACCGCTACGGAAACCGCCATCGAGAACGCGGTTACCACCTTCCCCATCGAGAACGACGAGATCAAGGGCCGCATCATCGGCCGCGAAGGCCGTAACATCCGCGCCCTGGAGGCCGCTACCGGCGTTGAAATCGTGGTGGACGACACCCCGGACGCCATCCTGCTGAGCGCCTTCGACCCGGTCCGCCGCGAAGTCGCCCGCCTGGCCCTGCACCAGCTGGTCGTCGATGGCCGTATCCACCCCGCCCGCATCGAGGAGGTGGTCACCAAGGTCCAGAAACAGCTCGAAGAAGAGATTCTGGAAACCGGTAAGCGCACCTGCATCGACCTGGGCATCCACGGTCTTTCCATGGAGCTGGTCCGTCTGATCGGCCGCATGAAATACCGTTCCTCCTACGGTCAGAACCTGCTGCAGCACTCCCGCGAAGTGGCCAACATCTGCGCCATCCTCGCCTCTGAGCTGGGCCTCAACCCGAAGATCGCCAAGCGTGCCGGTCTCCTGCACGATATCGGTAAAGTCTCCGAGGACGATCCGGATCTCCCGCACGCCCTGCTGGGTATGAAACTGGCCGAGCAGTACAAGGAAAAGCCCGAAATCTGCAACGCTATCGGCGCTCACCACGAAGAGACCGAGATGACCTCCCTCTACGCACCGCTCGTGCTGGTGGGTGATGCCATCTCCGGCGCCCGTCCCGGTGCCCGCCGTGAAGTGATCGAAAGCTATATCAAACGTCTCCGCGGCATGGAGAACCTGGCCGGCGCCTATCCGGGCGTGACCAAGGCCTATGCCATCCAGGCCGGCCGTGAGCTGCGCGTCATCGTAGGCGCAGAGCAGGTCAGCGACCAGGAGGCCGAGGTCCTCTCCGGCGATATCGCCAAGAAGATCCAGGACGAGATGACCTACCCGGGTCAGGTAAAGATCACCGTCATCCGCGAGACCCGGTCCGTCGCATACGCCAAGTAAATGGGCGAACTAGCCCCATTAATTGCCGATCTGGCGCTGATCCTGATCTGCGCCGGTGTCATGACGCTCGTCTTCAAGAAGCTGAAACAGCCTCTTGTGTTGGGTTACATCGTCGCCGGATTCATCGCCAGCCCTCACTTCGCCCTCACCCCGTCGGTGATTGACACGGCCAGCATCCACGTCTGGTCCGACATCGGCGTCATCTTCCTGCTCTTCGCCCTGGGACTGGAGTTCAGTTTCAAGAAGATCATGAAGGCGGGCGGCCCGGCCATCATCACCTCCTTTACCATCATCTTCGGCATGATGGTGCTGGGCTTCGTGGTGGGATCGGCCTTCGGCTGGAGCAAGATGGACGCCCTGTTCCTGGGCGGCATGATCTGCATGAGCTCCACCACCATCATCTACAAGGCCTTTGAAGACCTGGGGCTCAGCAAAAAGAGTTTTTCCGGCCTGGTGATGAGCGTCCTCATCCTGGAGGACATCCTGGCCGTCGTGCTCATGGTGGTCCTGTCCACCGTGGCGGTTTCTTCCAATTTCGAAGGTTCGCAGCTGGTGATGAGCATCCTCAAGCTGGTGTTCTTCCTGGTGCTGTGGCTGGTGGTGGGTATCTATCTGATCCCGCTCATCCTGCGCAAGACCCGTCCCCTGATGAACGATGAAACCCTTCTGGTGAGCGCCCTCGCCCTCTGCTTCGGCATGGTGGTGCTGGCGGCCAAGACGGGCTTCTCGGCCGCGTTCGGCGCCTTTATCATGGGTTCCGTCCTGTCGGAGACGCTGGAGGCGGAGCATATCGAGCGCCTGCTCAAACCCGTGAAAGACCTCTTCGGCGCCATCTTCTTCGTTTCCGTAGGCATGATGGTGGACCCGGCCATGATCGGCCAGTACTGGTTCCCCATCCTCATCATTACGCTGACGGTCATCGTCGGCCAGCCCCTGTTTGCCATGGCGGGCGTGCTGCTCTCCGGACAGCCCCTGAAGACGGCGGTCCAGAGCGGCTTCTCCCTGTCGCAGATCGGTGAGTTCTCCTTCATCATCGCCACGCTGGGCGTGTCCCTGGGCGTGACCAGCAGTTTCCTCTACCCTATCGTGGTGGCGGTCTCGGTCATCACCATCTTCCTTACGCCCTACATGATCCGCCTGGCCGAGCCGGCCTACGACCTCCTGTACAGAAACCTTCCGCAGCGCACCCGCGTCTTCCTGGACAACTATACCGCCACGGAGCCTGCCGCCGCCAAGGACAGCCCCTGGAAACTGTATCTGGGCGCCCTGGCCCGCATCGTCTTCGTCAATGTGATCCTGAGCGTGGCCGTCTGCACCCTGGGCATGAACGTCCTCCTGCCCCTGACCCGGGAATACATCCCCGACATCTGGGCCCGCATCGCCACAGCCGCCATCACCATATCGGCCATGGCGCCTTTCCTGAGGGCCATCATGATCAAGAAGAACAAGTCGGACGAGTTCCGCACGCTCTGGGCGGCCGACCGCACCAACCGCGCCCCGCTGGTGGCCAGCATCGTCATCCGCGTGATCCTGGCCATGGGCTTCATCTTCTACGTGCTGGCGCGCCTGTTCCGCCTGTCCGTGATCCTGATCATCCTGCTGGCCTTCGTGCTGGTCTCCTTCATGCTGTTCAGCCGCTGGACCAAGCGCTACTCCCGCCACCTGGAGAAGACCTTCCGGAACAACTGGCGCTCCCGCGACATGCGGGAAGAGTACCTGGGACAGAAGAAACCGGAATACGCCTCCACCCTGCTGGACAAGGACCTGCACCTGGCCTACTTTGACATCCCCGCCCAGGTGGAATGGGCCGGCGGAGAACTGCGGGAGCTGAACTTCGGCCAGCTGTACGGCGTGCACGTCGTCTCCGTCCTGCGCGGCAACAAGCGCATCAACATTCCCAAGGCCACGGACCGCATCTTCCCCTACGACCGCATCCAGGTCATCGGCACGGATACGGGGCTGGAAAGCTTCGGCCAGGCGTTAACGCAGGGCGAGACGTCCCTCCCGGAAGACCTCACCGCCGAAGAGATGGTCCTCCGCCGCCTGCCGGTGGGCGCAGCCTCCCCCTTCCTGGGCAAGACGCTCAAGGACAGCGGCATCCGCAACCGCCACCATTGCCTGGTAGCCGGCATCGAGAAGGCCGATGGCAACCTGCACGTCCCCGACGCCCACCTTCCGCTGGAAGAGGGCGACATCCTGTGGCTGGTAGGCTGCCACAAGGATCTGGACGCGTTATTTGCTGCCGAAAAGGAGCGCTAAATCGGACTGGATGGCGGGAACGGCGATGTTCTCGGGCACGAAACGCCAGGCGCCGATGAACTTCTTGTCGCCGACGACGGCAGGATCGATGGCGCCGTTCTCCTTCAGATAATCATAGAGAATATTACGGATCTCCGGATAACGGGCCACGACACGCTCGTCGATGTTGTCGGTATCGATGCCGATTTCCTTGAGCAGGTTACCGCCGCCGCTGGCGCGGTAGGAAGTCATGGCCACGTTGTACGTGCGGGCCGGGTCGAAGGCGCTGCCATCGGCCATGGACTGCACGCGGATGCGCCCTCCGCGGGGCTGGGTCACATCCACGGTATAGTTGATGCCCGCCACGGAGTCGAAGTTGTACGGGAGTCCCTCGAAGGACCAGCCCATCTGCTGGGTTCGGAGGTTGTCCTTGGGGATGATGCGGAGCACGTGGTCTCCCTTCCTGGTGGCGGTTACGATCCAGCGGTCGTAGGAGGCTTCCATGTAACGGACCACTTCCTCACCGGTCATGGTCACCACATACAGCTGATTCTCGAAAGGATAGATGGTGAACAGGTCGTTGAAGATGAGCTCACCGGCCTTCACGGTGCCGTTGTAGGTGAGCGGAGCGGCGATGGACAGCTCGGCGGGAGCCTGCGACAGGCACAGCGTATGGATGAGGTTCATGTATTCGCTCATGCCGGCGTAGGCGTCGCGCGTGCGGAGATCGGCCTTGAGGAGGCCGACTTTCTGCAGGGTGAAGGCACGCACGGCCTCGAAGTCCTTGCGGAAGTGCTCGCGCATGACGGGATCGGCCTTGGCGGCATCCACGGGGATGAGGTCCGTCTCGAAGGTCTTCTCCACGACCCGGCCCTTCTCCACTTTCAGGTGCATCTTGCCGTGGGCGACGAAGCGGCTGTGGCTGCCGGAGTTCAGCAGGGCCGTTGTGTCACGGTTTTCCACGTAAGGCCGATGGTCGTGGCCGCAGATGAGCCAGTCCACGCCTTTCACCAGGTTGAAGGCATCCAGGGCCTCGGCCTCCAGGATGGTGCCGTCTCCCTGGCCGCAGGCGGAATGCATGGCGGCGACCACCACGTCCGGTTGCTCGCGCTGGCGGACGTAGTCCACGTCCTGCTGGATGCGGGAGGCGATGGACTCGAAGTGCATGCCGCTCCAGAGTTCCTCGGAGAGCCAGGCCTTGATGTTGGCGTTGTTGTAGCCCAGCACGGCGATGCGCAGCCCGGCTTTCACCACCATACGGTAGGCGGGGAAATAGGACTTGCCGTTGTCGTTGCGGACGGCGTTGGCGGCCAGGAACGGAGCGCCGGCACGGGTGAGGTCCTTCTGGACCCGGTCGTACACGGGATGGCCCGTCTCGATGTCATGGTTACCCATGGCGATGGCGTCGTAACGCATGTATTCGATGAGCCGCGGGAAGAGGTGCGGCGTCACGGTATCTACGTAATTATAATAGTAGGCGGCGTTGTCTCCCTGCAGGCAGTCACCGGCATCCACCAGCAGTACGCTGTTGAAGCCGTCGGCCGTACGTACGCTGTCGATGTAGTAGTTCATGGCGAAGAGGGACTTCTTGATGTCCCCGCCCGCATAGGTGGAGTCAAACCAGGTGCTGTGCACGTCGTTCGTAGAAAGCACGGTGAGCGAATACTCCCCGTCCCTCAGGCGGTGTCCACAGGAGAAGAGAAGCAGGCAGGCGGCCGAGAGGGCGAAAAGGCGTGTTTTCATAGGAATTAGCGTCTGAAATTTTTCATTTGTTGCATGAGGCTGCCGGTCACGGCGCCCTTCATGAGCTTGCGGGTGCCTTCGAACTGTTTCAGAAGGCGGTTCACTTCGGGGAGCGAGGTGCCGGAACCGTCGGCGATGCGCTTGCGACGGGAGCCGTTGATCACTTCCGGATGTTCACGCTCATAGGGGGTCATGGAGAGGATGATGGCCTCGGTGGACTTGAAGGCGTCATCGGGGATATCGACATCCTTGATGGCTTTGCCCACACCGGGGATCATGCCGGCGAGGTCCTTGATGTTGCCCATCTTCTTCACCTGCTGGATCTGGTTGTAGAAATCCCACAGGGAGAACTGGTCCTTGGCCAGTTTCTTCTTGAGTTCGCGGGCCTCTTTCTCGTCGTACTGCTCCTGGGCCTTTTCCACGAGGGAGACCACGTCACCCATGCCCAGGATACGGTCTGCGATACGCTCGGGGTGGAAGACATCCAGGGCCTCGAGCTTTTCGCCGGAGGAGACGAACTTGATGGGCTTGCCGACGACGGCCTTGATGGAAAGGGCCGCACCGCCGCGGGTGTCACCGTCCATCTTGGTGAGCACGACGCCGTCGAAGTCCAGGCGGTCGTTGAAGGCGCGGGCCGTCTCGACGGCATCCTGACCGGTCATGGCATCCACCACGAAGAGGGTCTCCGTAGGCTGCACAGCCTTATGCAGGGCCGATATTTCATCCATCAGCTCCTGGTCCACGGCCAGACGGCCGGCGGTATCCACAATGACGACGCTGTAGCCCTCGGCCTTGGCCTTGGCGATGGCGTCCCGGGCGATCTTGACGGGATCCTTCTCCCCTTCTTCGGTGAAGACGGTCACCTCGATGCTCTCTCCCAGCACTTTCAGCTGTTCGATAGCGGCGGGACGGAAGGTATCGCAGGCGGCGAGCAGCACCTTCATGCCCTTCTTGGACTTGAGGTACAGGGCCAGCTTGCCGGAGAAGGTGGTCTTACCGGAACCGTTCAGACCGGCGACCAGCACGATGCCGGGATTTCCCTTGACATTGATATCCTGTGCGGTGGAGCCCATAAATTCCGCCAGCTCGTCGTGCATGATCTTGATCATCATCTGCTGGGGCTTCACGGCGGTGAGCACATTGGCGCCGATGGCTTTGTCCTTTACGCGGTTGGTAAAATCCTTGGCGACTTTATAGCTGACGTCGGCATCCAGCAGAGCTTTTCGGATGTCTTTGACGGTTTCGGCAACGTTGATTTCGGTGATTTTTCCCTCACCCTTCAGTATTTTGAAAGACCGTTCCAGTCTTTCGCTCAGATTCTCGAACATAGGGGTAATTTTGGGTGCAAATTTAATGTTTTTTATCAATCGGCTAAAAAATTATGTCGATTTTTATCTGTTTTAGCCGATTGTCAAAATGAGTACATGCGTTTTTTTACGCATTTGGACAAGCGCCCCGTGGAAGCTGCCTAACTTAGACATCACGCCGGACAACGGAGTCCGGTCCTAAAAACTAACTGCTTATGAAGCTTTTAAAATGGCTGGGGGCGCTTATGCCCCTGATGCTCGCGCTCGCCGCGTGCGACGAATTTTCACCGGAAGGGAGCGGAAGCTCCGGAGAGCTCCGCTGGGTGCTGGACCACGGCAACCTCACAAAGGGGAACGCAGAAGAACTCCCGGACACGAACGACTTCATCCTGAGCGTACGGGACGCATCCGGGAACATCCTCTATGAAGGGAAGTACGGAGACTCCCCCGCCGTGTTGAACGTAGAGGAAGGCTACTACACGGTGGGCATCGTTTCCCAGGTCTTCTCCACGCCCGCCTTCTCCGTGCCCCAGTACGGAGACGAGCAGGTGGTCAAGGTCCCTTCCGGGAAAAGTATCACGGTCACGCTGCACTGCAGCCTGCTGAACGCCGGCATCCGCCTGAGGACCGGCACCGACTTCCTCACTGCCTACCCCGACGGCATCCTCTTCGTCAAACAGGGCGGCACCAAACTCAAGTACCTGTACAGGGAGACGCGCGTCGCGTACGTGAAGCCCGGGTCGGTCTCGGTCCTGCTATATAATGAAGGTCAGGACCAGACCCTGTTCAGCCGTAACCTG
>Ga0265298_10006584_pt1 | contig 14306 bp, 11 predicted proteins | sample AusTroGonzalo_MG_3_FD_193486 | JGI IMG/M metagenome (GOLD analysis project Ga0265298, IMG submission 193486) | Bovine rumen microbial communities from tropical cattle in Woodstock, Queensland, Australia - Gonzalo_01 | ecosystem: Host-associated > Mammals > Digestive system > Stomach > Rumen ...
AGGCCACACCTTGCGCTACACTACCCAGAAGCTCCGCGACCTGAAGGCCGCCGACGTGCGCATCGCCACGCTGTTCTTCAAGCCGAACAACTTCCAATACACCTACCCCATCGACTACAAAGGCATGGACATCGGCAACGAGTTCATCGTGGGCTACGGATTGGATTATGACCAACAGGGGAGAAATTTACCGGATATTTACAAAATCATAGAAAACTGAATGCGGAATTATGAATGCGGAATGCGGAATAGCGCAAAGCGACGCTGGGCTTCGCCCCCTTATTCCGAATTCAGCATTCAGCATTCCGAATTAAAAATCACAACACTATGCTAAACATCATCCTATTCGGCCCTCCCGGGGCGGGCAAAGGAACGCAGTCGCAGTTCCTGCGCGAGAAATATAACCTAACCTATATCTCCACCGGTGAAATCCTGCGCGAGGAAATCGCTGCAGAGAGCGAACTGGGCTTGCAGGTGAAGGAAATCATCAGCCAAGGCAACCTCGTCTCCGACGAAATCGTGGCCAAAATCATCGAGAAGAAACTCTCCGAGAACATGGACTCGGCCGGCTTCCTCTTCGACGGCTACCCGCGCACCGTGCGCCAAGCCGAGATTCTGGACGAGATGATGGAGAGATTCGGCATGTCGTTGACCGGCGTCTTGAGCCTTGAAGTGCCCGAGGAGCTGCTCATCGAACGCATGCTGGAACGCGGCAAGACCAGCGGTCGCGCCGACGACAACATCGACTCCATCAAGCATCGTTTTGTGGAATATGAAGAGAAGACGCGTCCCGTGCTCGATTTCTACCAAGGCAAGGACAACCTGCACGCGGTGAACGGCGTGGGCGAGATTCCGCAAATCTTCGAAAACCTCTGCGAGGTTATTGACGCGCTTTAATGTTCCCAGCGAACATCATTTTTCAGGACTGACGGTGGATTGCCGCCAATCACCTGATGCTCGCCACTGAAAGATGAGGTCAGCAGTGTGCCTGCCGCTACGACTGTGTTGTCAGGCACCTCAGCACCTTTCAGCAACACACACTTGCAGCCAATCCAGACGTGGTTGCCCACGACGATGGGCTTGTCGGGATTGATGCGTTCATTTTCCTTATTGTACAAGGGATGCTCGTCGGTGTTCATCACCAGGATGTCCCAAGCCAGCAGGCAGTCGTCGCCGAAACGGATTTCCTTGGCACAGACGATGGTGCTTTCTGCCGTCACGTTGAACCCTGCGCCCATCTTCAAGTCACCGCGGACTGAAAGTTTTGAGCCGTGACCAATGCACGCCTTGCCGCCGAAACTCACCGTGCCGCTCACCTGCCAGATGCCACGGGAGCGTTTGCGATCATAGTGGCCCACATCACCAAAGCCGATTTTTATCATGGCCCGGTCCACCTTTTCGGGAAGTTCCACCTTACCGTGCAGCTCGCGCAGATAAGTGCGGTGCGACACGACCACAGGCAGCTTCAAGGCCGTCTTGAACGGAAAATAATGGAAATTGAAGCGCAGGGTCTTCGGGATAGAGCAGACGATATTGAAGAAATCGAACGATGTCATAATAATCAATTATGGCGCAAAGATAACAAATTTGATTCATTGAATTAAAAACGCAAAAAGTTGCATTAAAATAAACAAAAATATATTTGAATTGAAATATTTTCTATTTTTGTCTAGTAAAAAGAGCTCAAAAACATGAAAAAAATTGCCATACTCTTAATGTTTTTCGGCTTCGGCATAGCCATTCAGACCACAGCCCAAGAGCGAGCCATCATACAAGGTTACTGCAAAGACGAGAACGGCAAAGCCATCGAAAATGTGAGCGTCTACGTGCACGACTCGCTGCTCGTGTCAGTCACCGACGAGCAAGGCCGATTCACTTACGGCTATGCCAAGGCAGGCGAAAAACTCCGTTTTGCCCACATGGTCTTTGAGCCAACCTATTACACTGTCAAAGAGAAGGATGTCAATGGCAAGAACTTGACGATCAAGATGAAAACACGGAGCCACGAGTTGCTCGAGGTGGAAGTGACCGCCAACGCACCCCACATCGCCTTCGACAATCCCGTGATGACCGTTCTTGACTATACCATTAGCGAAGATGGCATTTTTATGATTGTGTATCGTCGCCGAAACTCAACATTGCTTCACCTCTCTTTCGACATGGACACGTTGCATGAGATGCCGATTTCATCGCGATACAAGTACATCACCAAAGACGCTTTCGGAGACATCCATGCCATCAACGACTATCAAGCCAGCCAAGTGGGATTTATGGAGCTGGACAACGGAAAGAAAATAATGATGAACTTCTATCATTCCATGCCAAGGAAGGAGTTCTACGACAAATTTTCCACCATTGTGGCGGCTTCTGATAGCGTTTTCGTCACAGGACGTTACTTCTACTACAACAAGGAAATGGGCTATTACTGCAACATTCTCGGCAGCGACAAGGAGCCTTACCTGTTGCATTACATCGTAGATGAGGAGGGCCGCGACGACATTTGGCTGCTAACGCATACAAGAGGGGGTATCGGTGCCAACTTTTGGGTTGCCGACCCCATCTACAACCCGATTTACGCCATCGACAACAAATTCTACCTCTTTGCCTACACCGACCATGAGACCATTGTCTTCGACGCCATCGGCAATGAATTGGAGCGTTATCCCCTCTCCTTCCACGAATATCGCAAATGGAATGGCAAGATGGAACCTGACCGCCGTTGGAAACAGAAAATGTTGTATGACGCAGCAAAGAAGGAATTCTATACCTTCTTCGTCAACGACGGCATTTACACCTTAAAGCGCATCGACCTAAAAACTGGAACGGCCACCGCTGTCATGGACTTGAACAGGTATCCTTTCGCGCAGAACATGAGAATCCACGACGGCGTTTTGTATTTCATTTATCCGACGGGCATCAACCATAGGAAGGCATTGTATCAGGTGAGAATCGAATAAGATTTTGAGTGATTTCCTATCAAAATCGGTATGATTTTTGTAGTATTTAATCCGTTTTTTGCCCAGTTAAATCCTTAAAAATCTTACTCTATGAAGAAAATTTACTTTCTAATGCTTTTGTCAGCATTAACTTTTCAAAGCGCTTTGGCGCAAAACGACAATCTGAAACAACCTTTTGAAATTGCCAAAGAAGAGGGTTTTGGTTACCGCGGATTGAAGAAATTGATTAGTATGGACAGTGTTTATGCTGGTACTTTTTTTGAAAGCACTTACCACGATTTTCTTAGTATCTTGTATTCGCAGGTCGGACGATACAAAGAAGCAAGGCATGAGGCCGAATCAGTGGGAACTATGTTCGTTAACCATAAGAGATACGCCCATAATTACAAGAACGCGATAGCCATTCCTTTGTCCAAAGTGATGGACAGCATCATCGAGAACAACCGAGTCATCATGTTGAACGAGATGCACTTTAATCCACATAGTAGGGCTTTTGTCATCAGTTGGTTGGAGAAATGCTATGAAAACGGCTACCGTTACCTTGCTGCCGAAACGTTGTCTGAACAAGACTCTTTGCTCAACGAAAGACGCACCCCATTATTGAGAACAACGGGATTCTATAGTGACGAACCTGTTTTCGGCGATCTATTAAGGATAGCTCTTAACATGGGCTATACATTGGTACCATACGAGAGTTATGATTTCAACAAAAGAGAGGAAGGCCAAGCGGATAACCTCATAAATAACATTCTTGAGAAAGACCCCGAAGCGAAGTTTCTGCTTTTAGGCGGTATGGGCCATATCACCGACCGAAACGGTTGGAACACGATGGGTCGTTATTTCAAGGAAAAATCCGGCATTGACCCATTCACAATGGACTGTGCACTGTATTTTGACGACCCTTATTGGGAAGCAGACTCTTTGCAGGCAATCTATTTCGATCTTATTGATGCCATGCCCCTCCGTGAACCCGTAATTATTTACGACACAGCAAAGCATATCTACATCAACTTTACGGGTATGGATGCCACTTGCTGTCTACCCTGCACTCGCTTCATCGAAGACAACATCCCCGACTGGAAACTCTACAACGGCAAGGTGCTTTACACTATCAACCGCCGTTTTATTAAAAAGAACGGCTTCCCCGAAGGCTGTGTGAGCGCATTCCTGAAATCGGAGGGTGAGCAATGCGTCCCCATCGACCAATATATGTACGGTAAGGACGAGAAGGAATTCAAGTTAGCGCTTTACAAGGGCGAGTATTTGTTGCAGTTTGATGACGGGAAGGCATATAAACATGCTACAATCACCGTAAAATGAGTGCGTTATGAAAAAGAACTCTGTTTTTGCTTTGCTATTGCTATTCTTTGCTTCTTCGCTTTTCGCCCAAACCAGAACCACCGTCCACGGCAACCTCGGCGTGGAGAACGTGAACATCAGCATCGCGAACACGCCTTACGGCACCAGCACCGATGCCAAAGGGCGTTACGAACTGCCGCTTTTCGACCGCTCGGAGACCGTCAACCTTTATTATTCCTGCATCGGCTATCAAGACTCGGTGGTGAGCCTCACACCGAAGCAGTTGCAGCGCGACTCCATCAACATCAGCTTCAAGATGCGGAAAATGAGTTATGACCTTCAGGAAGTGGGCATTTCGGCCTATAGCGACTTCTACCGCACGGGAACCAATCGCAACATTACGGACATGGCGTTTTTGGACGGGAAAATCTACTTGCTTGAAAACAAGCCCAAGACTTCCTCAATGATTGTCTTAGACACTGCTGGCGTGGAACAAGCTCGCAAGGACTTTGACCAACTCTTTGAAAAACTGCACATTGACGCATTCAACGACCTTATCCTTGTTGGGCAAGACAGTTGTCTGCAAGTCTATCTTGATGAAAAACAAGGCATTCAACCTGTTTCCACCTTCTCGCGCGACGACTATCGTAATAAACTGCTTAAAATCGTGTGCGAGTATAACGGAGCTTACATCGTCAGGACCATCGTTCACGACCGAGGACTTTACTGGCTCAAATTCAACCACGGCAAAAGCCAGGATTTCCTTTACATGAAAAAAGACGGCTCCATGGAGAAGCCCCAATATTTATGCAGTTTCATCGACACCCTCGGCTATCGAGCATGCCAGTCGCAATGGATGAAGATACAAAACGAATACCATCAAGCAATGGCGGAAAACTTCACCCTCGAGTCCTTCTACGATGAGAACGGGGACGGGCATCCGGTGCGCGAAGGAGAAAGCATAACCTCCATTAGCATCAAAAAAGCGGAACGAGGAAGTCCAGGCATCGACCTCATCAACGAAGGAACTTGGGACGGGAATTTGGTACGCTTGGCAGAAACCCCTACCTTGCTTGGAATGATACAATGGTATTGCTCCATGATGGCCAAAAAGGAACTCCAGATTGTCCCCTTGAAAGTCAACGGCATGCTTCAATTCGTTGGTCTTGACAACCGCGAAATCGTGGAAATCGGCCCCGACTTCAAAGTGGCGAAAAGACAGCAACTGAAAATCACTTCGGGAGAGCAATACTTCAAAAACGAGTTCCTCATCGACAAAGCCACGGGCAAAACTTACGGTCTTTTTGTGGAAAACGGGATGAACCACATCGGTCTCTACGACCCCGAAGCGGGCACAGTCGGCATGGGACAAAAAGCCAGCAAGAAGATTTATCCAAGGGTATTCAAGGTGCATGGCGGCTATGCCTACAGCGTGTTTTTCGATTCGGGAAGCAATCGCGGAGTGATTAGTCGGATGAAGATAGAATAGGTTTCCAGGGACAACAATAAGGTTTTTATCTATATTTGCCCCGTCAAACCAATCAAATCCATTTCATCATGAAAAAACTATTCATCTGTATCACCATGGCAACCATCGCATTCGCCATGATGGCATGCAACAGCAACGGAAACAACAACAAACAAAACACTGACAACAAAACAAGCACAGAGAACACTGTCAGCACACCAGATGCCTCGGTAGAGTTGGGCAAAACATTCTTGGAGAACTTCTACCAAGGGCTGGAGAAAGCATTTGACCAAGAGCAAGAGGAAGCCTATCAGCATGTATATAAACATATTACACTAAAAGCCAAGCAGTTTCTGATAGACCAATACGACTACGACTGTGATGGCGAATGCATGGCAATATGGCTCTTCCTTTATCAGGGAGGCGGTGATGTGATCGGCGACTGCCAGCGCACTATTGAACCAGCTGACGGGCTTTCGTACAAGGTTACCAATACCTATTATTATGAAGGTAAAAAAAGCTACGAATATCACGTGAAACTTGGACTTGTCAAAGACGGAGACTCTTTCAAGATCGATTCCATCACCCCGGAAGACGAAAAGTATTACGATTAACGAATCATGACTTCCTTATTCCGATTACGATACGACAGCCGCTGGGGCGAGGAATTGTTCCTCACGGGAAACAGCGCAGAATTAGGCAATTGGAATCCGAACAAGGCCGTTCCGATGGAATATGTGGGGCCTGGGATTTGGTCGGTTTCCGTAGAGACGCGGCGCGCCACGTCTCTACAAACAATCGAATACAAATATTTCATCCGCGAAAACGGCCAAATCCGTTGGGAGGACGGTCCCAACCGCATTCTGCCCGAGGGCAAAGAACGCATATGGGATTGGTTCGGCCTCACTGAACGCCAAACGATAAGGGGCGTGGCCGTGCCTCTGTTCAGCCTGCGCACTGAGGATGACTACGGCATCGGCGAGTTTGCCGACCTGCCGAAACTGGGTGACTGGTGCGTGGCCAACGGCATGAAAATCATCCAAATCCTGCCCATCAACGACACGACGGCGCACTATGACTGGCACGATTCCTATCCTTACAATGCCATTTCGGCCTTTGCGCTGAACCCGATTTATCTCAACCTCGAACAATTGATAGTTTTTTCCCCCATGTCATTCCCTTGGGAATCTATGGGGGAAAAAACTTTCAAGCGGACAAGGACTGTGCTCAACAAAACCGATTTCGTCAATTATCCCAAGGTGCTGAAAGCCAAATGGAAGTATTTCCAGATTGCCTTCGAACAGCAATGGGAAACACTGAAAGAAACCTCTGATTTCCAGCAGTTTGTCAAGGAGAACGAAGACTGGCTCCCCGACTATGCCCAATATTGCGCCGAGCGCGACGGCAACGGCACGGAGATTCACCTTTTCCTGCAATACCACTGCGACAAGCAGCTGCGCGAGGCCGTCAAGGCCTTGCACGACAAGGGTTTGCTGCTGAAAGGTGATATCCCCATCGGCGTGAATCCTTCTGGAGTAGACGTGAAATCGCATCCCGACCTATTTAACCTCGACGTACAAGTCGGTGCACCACCCGATGACTTCGCCGCCGAGGGACAGAACTGGGGCTTCCCGTCCTACAACTGGGACGCGATGGCCAAAGACAATTACGCCTGGTGGCAACGCCGCCTGCAGGTGATGGCGCGCTACTTCGACGCCTACCGCATTGACCACATCCTGGGCTTTTTCCGCATCTGGGAGATTCCCAAAACGGCCAAGTCGGGCTTGCTGGGACATTTCAGCCCTGCCCTGCCGCTCAGCGTGGAAGAGATTGAAAATCAAGGCTTCCATTTCGTCAAAAGCAAACACTTGAAAAAAGGTGTCGATACGCTTTTCATCCCCGCTCCCAACGAGAAAGACAAATACATCCCCCGCATCGAGCTGCAAAAAACCAAAACCTACCAAGCCCTTAGCGAGGAACAGAAGCAGGCTATAGACAGCATTTATGAGGATTTCTATTTCCATCGCCACAACGATTTCTGGAAGCAGAAAGCCTTGGAGAAACTGCCTGCTCTCATCAATGCAACACCTATGGTTGCCTGCGGCGAGGACTTGGGCATGATTCCCGCCTGCGTACCTGAAGTGATGCAACAGTTGGGCATCATGAGCCTTGAGGTGCAGCGTATGCCCAAGGTGTTCGGTCATCAATTTGTGCAGACTGAAGACCTGCCCGAAAACTGCGTCTACACCACCGGCACCCACGACATGCCCACCCTGCGCGGCTGGCTGGCCGAAGACCGCGTCCGCACCCGACAGTTCCTCGATAGCCTCAACCTCGATGACCGCAAAGTCACGGCCAAGACGCTCAAGAAGATCATGGCCAAACACTTGGACAGCCCCTCGAAGTGGAACATCTACCCCTTACAAGACCTCTTGGACTTGGACGAAAAGAATTGGTCGCCCAACCCGATGGACGACCAAATCAATGTCCCTGCAAACGCCAAAAACCAATGGAAGTGGCGGATGCGGATGACGCTAAGTTATTCCTGATAATACACCCGCTTCACCCGTTGCGACACGCGCGTCATGATTTCGTATGGAATCGTCTGGCAAGCGCGAGCGATGTCATTGATGTCGTGCTCGGCATCGAAGATGACGACCGTGTCGCCTTCGGCAGCCTCCACATCAGTCAAATCCAGCATACACATGTCCATGCAGATGTCACCGACAATCTTTACTGGTTTGTCGTTCACAAAGAAAGTGCCGTTACCATTGCCTAACAAGCGTGAAAGGCCGTCGGCATAGCCGATGGGCACGATACCGAGGCGCATGTCCTTTTCGGCATGGCCGTGACGATTGTAGCCGATGCTGTCGCCCGCTGGAATGAGCTTGATCTGGTTGATGGTCGTCTTAAGCGACACCACCGGGTGCAACAAACCCTTGTCGGCCGCACAGGTGGGCACACCATACAGGCCGATGCCCAAACGCACCATGTCGAACTGATACTGCGGGAAGCGCGAGATGCCCGCCGTGTTGAGGATGTGGCGCAACACGTGCGGGAAGGCCTCCACAATCATCTGACTGCCTTCCTCGAAATTGTGAATCTGGCTCAGGGTGAATTCATCCTCGGCAGGGTTGTCGGCCGTGGCGAGATGTGAGAACACACTCCTCACGTGCAGCATGGGGTTGGCTTGGATGCGACGAATCAACTCGGGCAACTCGGCTTTCGAGAAGCCCAGACGGTGCATGCCCGTGTCGAGCTTGATATGCACATTCAGCGGATGCGCCTCGGGCAGGGCCAGGTTTTCTATCGCCTTTTCGATGAACTCCAGGTTGCGGAAGCTGAACACCTCAGGCTCAAGGTGGTATTTGATGATGTTGTCGTAGCTATTCACCTCGGGACTCATCACCATGATGGGCAGGTTGATGCCCGCACGGCGCAACTCCACGCCCTCGTCGGCGAAGGCAACCGTCAGATAGTCAACATTATGGAATTGCAAGATATTGGAAACCTCAAGGTTGCCGCTGCCGTAGCCGAAAGCCTTCACCATCACCATGAGTTTGGTCTCAGGCTTGATTTTCGCGCGGAAGTGGTTGAGGTTGCTCACCAAGTGGTTGAAATTGATCTCTAACACGGTCTCATGCGCCTTCTCCTGCAATTCCATGCCGATCTGCTCGAACTCGAAGGCACGGGCACCTTTCAGCAAGATGGTCTGGTTGTTGAATTTGGAGAAAGGAAAATGCGCCAGAAAGTCGGCCACGTTGGGGAAGAAGTGGCTTTCCATGTCGAACTTGCTGGCCTGGCGCGAGATGCTCTCGCCGATGCCAATCAGCATGTCGACGCCCTTGGTCTGGAGCAGCTGGGCAATCTCGGCGTAGAGGTCCATCTCATTGCGTCCACTCTGAAGGATGTCAGACAGGATGACCACGTTACGCTTATGCTGGCGCTGCTGCTTCATCACATCCAAGGCGATGGAGAGCGAGTTGATGTCCGAGTTGTAGTAGTCATTGACGATGGTGCAGTTGTTCATGCCCGCCTTGATTTCAAGTCGCATGGCAATGGACGTCAGTGTCATGAGACGGCTGGCAATGAGTTCGGGAGTCATCTTCATCATCAGCCCGACGGCGATACAATGGATGGCATTCTCGATGGAAGCGGCATCGGCAAAGGGGATGGTAAACGACAGTGTAGCGTCTTGGTAACGGCATTGCACCTGCGTCTGTTTCTCGCCCATCGTCACCTCGCTGATGAAGAGATCGGCCTCGTCAAACTTGCGGCTCCATGTGAAGAGTTTTACCTTAGAAGCCATACCCGAACGCATGACAACCTGCTGAATTTCAGAATAATCCATACAATACACCATGGACTCGGCTTTGGTGAAAAGGTTCATCTTCTCCCCCACTTTCTGGGCGCGGCTGATGAAATTCTCCTCGTGGGCCTGCCCAATGTTGGTGAACACGCCAATGGTCGGGCGGATGATGTCTTGCAGCGCCATCATCTCATCGGGCTCGGAAATGCCAGCCTCGAAGATGGCCAACTCGTCGTGCTCGTTCATTTGCCACACCGACAGCGGCACACCTACCTGAGAGTTGTAACTCTTGGGACTGCGCACGATGCTGTAGTCGGGGCTGAGCATCTGGTAGAGCCATTCCTTGACGATGGTCTTGCCGTTGCTGCCCGTGATGCCGATGACAGGGATGTCGAACTGCTGACGGTGGTAAGAAGCCAAGGTCTGCAAGGCTTTCAACGTGTCGGGCACGACGATGAACGAAGCACCAGGGCAAGGCGTCTCAGGCTCTTGGCACACCACGAAGGCACGCACACCTTTTTCATAAAGGTCTTCAATATATTTGTGGCCGTCGTTGCGTTGGCTCTTCAGGGCAAAAAACAAGGTTTGGGCGGGATCCATCAGGTGGCGGCTGTCGATGAGCAAATCACTGATTTTGCGCTCGGCCATCGAGCCGATGAGCTGTCCGCCAACGACTTCCGCAATCTTCTGCAAGGAATAAAACTGATGCTGCATATAACTCTATATAATATTATACTGCAAAGATAATAAAAAATGCTGAATTTTGAATGCTGAATGCTGAATGTCTTTCACAATTCTGCATTCCGCATTCCGCATTCTGCATTCCGCATTCTGCATTCCGCATTAAAAAAAACGCTACCTTTGCAAAGAAATATAAGCAAACAAAATGTCCATCAAGCAACATATCCCCAACACTTTGACCTGCGGCAACCTGGTTTCGGGTTGCATGTCCATACTTTTCATCGCCTGCAACATGCCCGTCAAGGCGGCCATCATGATTTTTGTGGCGGGTCTCTTCGACTTCTTCGACGGCTTTGCCGCACGGCTGCTCAAGGCGCATTCGCCCATCGGCGCCGACTTGGACTCCTTGGCCGACGTGGTCGCGTCGGGTGTCGCACCCGGATTCATCATGTATTGGCTGATGGTACGCGCCACCGACCTGCCTCATGTCGAATGGCTGGGTATCAACGTGTTACCTTGCTTGGCGTTTCTACTTCCCGTGTTCTCAGCCATCCGCTTGGCCAAATTCAATGTCGACGACACGCAGAAAACCTCTTTCCGCGGACTGCCTGCCCCAGGCATGGCCATCTTCATCGCCTCGTTGCCTTTGGCGCTTTATCAAGTAGGTCACCTCACCGACGGCGTTTTGGGCTATTGGGCCTGCCTCGGCATCACGTTGTTCTTCTCCTTCCTGATGGTGAGCCGCCTGCGTTTCTTCTCGTTCAAAATGAAGTCGGCGAAATGGAAAGGCAACGAAGTGCGGTGGATTTTCCTCATCGTGGCTGTAGCTGCGGTGGCCGTCTTCCGCTTGGTGGCCTTGCCTTTCGTGATGGTGTTTTATATGTTGCTGTCGGTGCTTTTCGCGGAGAGAATGGAATAACCCTAATAGAGATTCCCGCAGGGAATCTCCTACATCTCTTTCTTATGCAAAATGAAATTATGCCCCAGATAGACCTCGCGGACGTGTTCGTCGGCAGCAAGGACCTCAGGCGAACCTGACATCAGCACCTTGCCATCGAAGAGCAAATAGGCACGGTCAGTGATGCTGAGCGTCTCATGCACGTTGTGGTCGGTGATGAGCACGCCGATGTCTTTGCGCTTCAGCTTGAAGATGATACGTTGGATGTCCTCCACGGCGATGGGGTCGACGCCGGCGAAAGGCTCGTCCAAAAGGATGAAGTTGGGGTCGACGGCCAAGGCACGGGCGATCTCGGTGCGGCGACGCTCACCACCTGAAAGCTGTATGCCCTTGCTCTTGCGCACATGCTGCAGGCCGAACTCGTCGAGCAAGCCCTCCAGTTTCTTGGCTTGCTGCTGCTTGGTGAGCCCTTTCTTGAACTGCATCACCGAGGCGATGTTGTCCTCCACCGTCATCTGACGGAACACCGAAGCCTCCTGTGCCAGGTAGCCGATGCCAATCTGGGCGCGGCGGTACATGGGCAGGTCGGAGATGTCCTGATCGTCAAGGAAGACCTTGCCGGAATAGGGCTTGATGAGCCCCACCACCATGTAGAATGTGGTCGTCTTGCCGGCACCGTTGGGACCCAACAGACCGACAATCTCTCCCTGTTCCAATTCAACGTTCACCTGATTGACCACGGTGCGCTGACCGTATTTCTTGACCAAATCTTCAGTGCGTAATTTCATCAGAATATCCCTTCCTTCAAAATATCATGTAAATGAATGATTCCCAAATATTTACCATCATGAACAACAGGCAATTGCGTGATGCTGTTCTCCCGCATCTTGTGCAGTGCATCAACGACCAAGGCCTCGGCATCGATGGTCTTGGGGTTGGAGGTCATGATCTGCGCGGCCTTCACCTGCTCGATGTTGGGGTATTTCATCAACATGCGACGCAGGTCGCCGTCGGTAATGATGCCCAACAATTGTCCGTTTTCCATCACCACGGTGGCGCCCAAGCGTTTATGCGTCATCTCGATGATGACGCGCGTGAGGTTGTCGTCGGAACCCACCTCGGGACGTTCGTTTTTGACGTAGAGGTCTTTCACGCGCAAATATAGTTGCTTGCCGAGGGCACCGCCCGGATGGAACTTGGCGAAGTCGTCGGTGGAGAAGCCGCGACACCTCATTAATATTAATGCGAGCGCGTCGCCCATGACAAGTTGCGCCGTGGTGCTGCTCGTCGGGGCAAGGCTGCCTGGGATGGCCTCCTCGTCGACGGTGACGTCAAGGACGAAGTCGGCCTGCGAGGCGAGATAGGATTGGCGGTTGCCCACCATAGCCACAATCTTGTTGCCACGCAACTTGATGAGCGGCACAAGCATCTTGATTTCAGGCGTCTCGCCGCTCTTGGAGAGGATGACCACGATGTCGTCCTCACGCACAATGCCTAAGTCGCCATGGATGGCATCGGCGGCGTGCATGAAAACCGCCGTGGTGCCCGTCGAATTCATCGTGGCCACAATTTTTTGGGCGATGAGGGCACTCTTCCCTATGCCCGAAAACACGAGGTTGCCCTTGCTTTCAAGAACCAAAGCCACGGTTTCGGCAAAGTCTTCATCCAATTTCGCCTTTAGGCTATAAATTGCACTCGATTCATTTTCAATTATTTGCGATGCAAATTGAATTATTTCTCCTTTTTTTGTCATCTTTTCTCAAAAATTTCTTGCGCCGTATGGGTGAAATGCTATAACTTTGTCAATGCTGATTGAAGAGTAAACTCTCTTTGGCAATAACGCAGTTTTTCAAAACAGATTGCAAAGTAACGCAAAAATTCGGACAATACCAAAAGGAGATCGTCATGGCAAAAAAAGCAGACCTTGAGATACACAAGCTATTAAAGAATGTTTTCGGTTTCGACCAGTTCAAAGGGAACCAAGAAGAAATCATCAAAAGCATCCTTGCTGGCAACAACACCTTCGTCTTGATGCCCACTGGTGGCGGCAAGTCGCTGTGCTACCAGCTACCCGCGTTGATGTCGAAAGGCACGGCCATCGTCGTCTCGCCGCTCATCGCCCTGATGAAAAACCAGGTCGACATGATCCGCAACTTCGGCACGGAGCTGGGCATCGCCCATGTGATGAACTCATCGCTCTCGAAGGCCGAGCTGATGGAGGTGAAGGAAGACCTGAAGAGCGGCAAGACCAAGCTGCTCTATGTGGCGCCCGAGTCGCTCACCAAAGAGGAGACGACCGAGTTTCTGCGCGGCCTGAAGATCTCGTTCGTCGCCATCGATGAAGCGCACTGCATCTCGGAGTGGGGTCATGACTTCCGCCCCGAGTACCGCCGTCTGCGCCCCATCATCAACGCTATCGGCGACAACCTTCCCATCATCGCCCTGACCGCCACGGCTACCGTCAAGGTGCAGAACGACATCATGAAGAACCTCGAAATCATGGATGCTAAGGTGTTCAAGTCGTCGTTCGACCGCCCAAACTTGTACTATGAAGTACGTCCGAAGACTAAGGATGTCATCAAGGACATCATCAAATACATCAAGCAACACCCGGGCAAGTCGGGCATCGTGTATTGCCTCAGCCGCAAAAAGGTGGAGGAACTGGCCGAGACCTTAGCCGTCAACGGCATCCGC
>Ga0265298_10006585_pt1 | contig 14305 bp, 12 predicted proteins | sample AusTroGonzalo_MG_3_FD_193486 | JGI IMG/M metagenome (GOLD analysis project Ga0265298, IMG submission 193486) | Bovine rumen microbial communities from tropical cattle in Woodstock, Queensland, Australia - Gonzalo_01 | ecosystem: Host-associated > Mammals > Digestive system > Stomach > Rumen ...
GGTCTCCTGCAAGATGAAGGCATACAGAGCACACAAGCCTTTGTGGCACTGACCGACAATGCCGAGACGAATATCCTTGCATGTCTGACTGCCAAGCGTTTAGGCGTGCGCAAGACGGTGGCTATGGTTGAGAACCTGGACTACGTAGAGATGGCTGAGAGCCTGGACATCGGTACCATCATCAATAAGAAGACGCTGGCTGCTGGCCACATCTACCAGATGATGCTTGATGCTGACGTCACCAACGTCCGCTCCCTGATGATGGTTGACAGTGACGTGGCAGAGTTTGTCGCTGCAGAAGGTTCACGAGTCACCAAGAAAGCCGTCAAGGATTTGGGACTACCCTTCGGTGTTACTATCGGTGGTCTGGTACGTAACGACCAAGGCATCCTTGTCAATGGTAACACTCAGATAGAGGCTGGCGATTCTGTGATGGTCTTCTGTCACGAACAGAACCTCAAGAAAGTAGAGAAGTTTTTTAAGGCCAACGTGCTATGGTAAATCTACGGCTGATATATAAGATTATCGGTTCCCTGCTCTTCCTGTTGGGCACATTGCTGCTCATCTGTACGGGTATATCCCTATACTACAAGGAAGATGACATGATTGCATTCCTTATCTCAGCCATTTTTACTTTCTGCGGCGGTCTTGTCCTTAAGTATTTCGGCAACGAAGCCAATAATAACCTGAGTCGCCGCGACTCATACCTGCTGGTTACCGCCACATGGATTATTTTCAGCCTCTTTGGCATGCTCCCCTTCCTCATCAGTGGCTATATCACCAATATCACCGATGCTTTCTTTGAGACGATGTCGGGCTTCTCTACCACAGGAGCCACCATCCTTGACGATGTGGAATGGCTACCGCACGCTACCCTCTATTGGCGCACACAGACCCAGTGGATAGGAGGTTTGGGAATCGTCTTCTTCACCATCGCCATTCTGCCCTCTATGGTAGGCAGTGGTAGCGTGAAAGTCTTTGCCGCTGAAGCCACAGGACCGTTACGTTCGAAGATGCATCCCCGCCTGTCAACAATGGCGAAATGGATTTGGACTGTTTATCTGGGTCTTACCATTGCCTGTATTCTGGCTTTCGCTGCTGCCGGAATGGACTGGTTTGACAGCATCAACTACGCCATGACGACCACAGCAACGGGTGGTTTTGCTACACATAACGACTCTACGGCATTCTTTAACTCGCCAACCATTGAGTATATCTCCATTCTCTTCCAATTCCTGGCAGGTATCAACTTCATGATGCTCTATGCTAGCATCTTCAAACTGAAGCCGCTGGCATTGTTCAAGAGTTCGGAGTTCAAACTGTATATCAGCATTATCAGCATAGCCACCCTTTGGATACTCTATCTGCTGATGACACGCAACGGCTACGGACTTGAACGTGCCTTCCGCTCGGCGTTGTTCCAAGTGGTATCGTTCATCACGACGACAGGTTTATTCAATGACGACGCAGCACGCTGGCCACACATTACATGGGTTATTCTGGGCTGTCTGATGTTTGTAGGCGCTTGCTCAGGGTCTACGACGGGTGGATTCAAATGTGTCCGTGCCGTCATGGTGATGAAGGTGCTGCGCAATGAGTTCAACAAGTTGTTGCACCCCAATGCCGTACTACCTGTCAAGATTAATGGAACACCTGTACCTCAGGGACAACTCAATACCCTGTTGGCATTCTTTGCCATCTTCACCATCATGGTGACACTGACGGCAACCCTAATGATTGCCGCAGGTATTGACAACACCAATGCTGTCACCATCTCACTGAGTTGTATCAGCAATGTAGGTCCTACGCTGGGTACACAAATAGGTCCAGAGATGTCGTGGAGCGAGCTGCCAACCTACATCAAGTGGCTTTGTTCGTTCCTGATGCTGGTAGGACGTCTGGAAATTATGTCCGTGCTAGTACTGTTTACTCGTGCTTTCTGGAAAGACAACTAAGCAACTGTAGTTGTCCGTTCTGTCTCAAGATATAGTTCCACATCTTGCTGGATACGCTGGAACTGTGCTGACTGCTTATAGCCCGTATTCTTTTTCAACATCTGGCGGATATCCTGCAACGAGTGTTCGTAGCAAGACATCTCATTACGTCGCTGCTCATGGTGCACGGCAGTGTGGTAGATTTCCTCCTGGCGTTCCATGCGCAGGCGGTTGCATACCTTATTTAATATAGGGACTATCACATTATCGAACAAGTGGTGGCCCTGTATATATAAATAGGTAGTCTGTGGCGTTACCCCCAGCGCCTTGATGCTGGCCTTGGTGTCAAGGTATTCTGTCTTAGCGCCAGGAAATTCTAACTGTAGCTGTTTCACCTTACGGCCAACCTTAGAGCGCAGATGGTCCAACGACGGCTGTGGGTCCAACACGTTGAATTTCCCAGGGTCTATAACACGTGCGAAATCCGTCATCGTAAAACGACCATAGTTACCTGTACGATAAGCCCACACACTCCATACAAAAAGTGGGAAGATGGCTTCACTGTATTGCATCAGGTAGTCGTCGAAGTCGAAGATACGGTGGTCGTTGAGTGTCACGCTGACGCATACCTCATGTAACGAATTCGCAAAGCACTGCATATTCTCAATGGAATAGGCATAAGTGTGGAACACATAACCGCTATTCAGCACCCGTTGAGACTGTGCCGTAGCACCTTGCAGCATGTAGTCGTAGTCGGCATCGACACAAGCTATCATGTCTGGGCCCACATTCTCGCCGACAAAGTTCATCAGCACCGACTTCTTGCCACGCTGCAACTTCTGGTGTGAAGGCAGCATCACTTCAAAATAGCGCTTGTCGTCCTCAAAACGTGAAAGCACTGTACGCCAAAAATAGATATCATCATAGCTTTCTACATAGGCTACGATGCGACGCCGTGCTTTCTTGGATTTTAACTGGTTGGCAGCTTCGAAGTAACGGCTATTGAGTTGGTCTTTCAGTTTACTAGCCATACTACTAGGGATACTAGTGATATTAGATAGTAATGTCCGACACTTCCGTCACTTTATCCATCCAGCCATTCATGATTACAGCGGGTGAATGGGTGGTAAGGATAATCTGTACGTTGGGGTTCATCTCCACCACCAAATCAATGAGACGTTTCTGCCACTCGATGTGCAAGCTGACCTCAGGCTCATCCATGAAGAGCACATAGGGCTGGTGGTCTTCTACCAGCACCGTCAACAGGATGGCCAGCATCTGCTTCTCGCCACTTGACAACTGGTAAGGCACCAGCGTCTCACCAATCTGCGTAAAGCGTATCTCGTTTTCTGTACGGACAATCTTCTTGCCCGTCTCCTCAAAGAGTTCGTCAACGATATCCTGGAAACGGGTCTTGGCCTGCGACAACTGTTGGGCGGCATCCGCATGACCGCTCTGTAGCTGCTCAATGATGCGGTTGCCGATGTTCACCTGGTAGTCCAGATATTTACGCTGCAGGTGATAGAGTTGGAAGTCAAGCGCTGAAGAAATACGCGAATCCACCAGATTGATTGTCTCGTTGTTGAGCAAGGGGGAATCCATCGAACGGATAATATCGTATCGGATATGTGTTGCATCCTCTGGCTCTACCGTCAGATGAACACCCTTGAGCAGGTGATTCAGCAGGTCACCATTGGTATTGACACTGCGAAACACCTTGTTCAAGATGGTCGACTTGCCCACACCATTGATACCACTGAGGATATTCACATGCGGGTCAAGATTCCACACGATATGTTTCTTACCGCTCCACAAGGAGTCGATTTCAATAATGCGGATATAGTCTGCGTATTTCATAGGCTTAAAAACTTGTTAGTTTAATCTCTGTCGCCTAATGTCTTGCGCCAGAAGTCTTCTAACTGCAATTCAAAGATCAGCGTACTATAGGCTGGTATGCCAGTCCTTGCCCCTGAGCCATAGCCCAACTGGTAAGGGATATAGATACGCCAGCGGTCTCCACGATGCATACACATCAGGGCAGTAGCGAAGCCCTTCACCACACCGTTAATAGCAAACTTTGACGGCGTGGCCGTAACGGGGTCAAACGTACCAGAGTAGCTCTGGTCGAATATATAACCGCGCGAATAGCTGGCAGACGGTAGCAGACGACCCTGGTAGTGCACAGTGACAGAGTCTGTCTGCAGGGGTGACGTTGTGCCACTACCCTGCTCCAGTTTCTCTACGACGATATTATCATAATAATTCAGCTTATAGCCCTCGTCTGGCATCGTATAACAAGGAATTATTTCCCACTGACTCTGCATTGATGGGATGCCGAGTTTCACTTCCGATACCAGACGGCTATAATACTCGTCGTTGGTAGCCTGCCAGTTGGCATACTCCTCCACAGCATCGTCTTCTTCCTTACAAGAAGCAAGCGCCAATACTGCCAGCAGGCACCAGATGATATTTCTGAACTTCATCGTTTATTACTGTAATTTCTTCAACAGGCTTGCAATGCTCACCTTATCTTCGATAATGCTGTTCAGGTCGCTGATGTTCACACGCTCCTGTTCCATAGTGTCACGGAAACGGAGTGTTACCTTACCATCAACGAGTGAGTCGTGGTCAACAGTGACGCAGTATGGAGTACCAATAGCGTCCTGACGACGATAGCGCTTACCGATAGAATCCTTCTCATCATACTGGCAGTTGAAGTGGAACTTCAGCTGGTCGATAATCTCACGAGCCTTCTCGGGCAGACCATCCTTCTTCACCAGCGGCATCACAGCACACTTTACAGGAGCGAGTGCTGCGGGCAACTTCAGTACTACACGGCTCTCACCATTCTCCAGTTTCTCCTCCTCATAAGCGTGACACATGATGCTCAGGAACATACGGTCCACACCGATTGATGTCTCGATGACATACGGAGTGTAGCTCTCGTTGGTCTGAGGATCGAAGTACTTGATGCTCTTGCCAGAGTATTTCTCATGCTGGCTCAGGTCGAAGTTAGTACGAGAGTGGATACCCTCCACCTCCTTGAAGCCAAACGGCATCTTGAACTCGATATCAGTAGCGGCATTAGCATAGTGGGCCAGCTTGTCGTGGTCGTGGAAACGATAGTTTTCAGCGCCAAAGCCCAGGGCCTGGTGCCACTTCATACGAGTCTCCTTCCACTTGGGGAACCACTCCAGCTCGGTGCCGGGCTGTACGAAGAACTGCATCTCCATCTGCTCGAACTCACGCATACGGAAGATAAACTGACGGGCTACAATCTCGTTACGGAAAGCCTTACCAATCTGGGCGATACCGAAAGGAATCTTCATACGACCCGTCTTCTGCACGTTCAGGTAGTTCACGAAGATACCCTGGGCAGTCTCAGGACGCAGATAAATCTTCATAGAAGCATCAGCAGAGGCGCCCATCTCCGTAGAGAACATCAGGTTGAACTGACGAACATCCGTCCAGTTACGTGTACCACTGATGGGGCAAACGATTTCCTCGTCGAGGATAATCTGCTTCAGAGCCTCGAGGTCAGGTCCCTGCATAGCCTCAGCATAGCGGGCATGCAGTGCGTCACGCTTCTCCTTGGTCTCCTTGACACGCTCGCTAGTCTCCAGATACTTAGCCTCGTCGAAGCTGTCACCAAAGCGCTTGCGAGCCTTCTCCACTTCCTTTTGAATCTTCTCGTCGTACTTGGCAATCTGGTCCTCAATCAACACGTCAGCACGATAGCGCTTCTTAGAGTCGCGGTTGTCGATAAGGGGATCGTTGAAAGCGTCCACGTGACCAGAAGCCTTCCATATCGTGGGGTGCATAAAGATGGCGCTGTCAATACCCACGATATTCTCGTGAAGCATCGTCATAGCCTTCCACCAATACTGCTTAATGTTATTCTTCAACTCAACACCATTCTGACCGTAGTCATAAACAGCTCCTAAACCATCGTAAATCTCACTTGAGGGGAACACAAAACCATACTCCTTACAGTGACTCACGATTTTCTTAAATACGTCTTCTTGTGCCATATTACTACTATTTGCTTTTATCCTTATTTTCAAATTTCCTGCAAAGGTAGTCATTTTCAATGAATAATCCACCATTTTTACACATTATTTAATATTATGCTAAGCGTTTTTCTGCGGATACAGCTGTCTTGCAGTGCATTAAAAGATTAAAAAAAGAAAAAATGACATTTTCTCTTTGTTTTTTCCTCACTTATTCGTACCTTTGCACCCGATTTATGCCCTTGAGACAAGAAAGAACAAAAATAAAACAATAAAAATGGCAACAAACAATCAGAACGCAGCTCCCGTAGAGGAGCAGCAGGTCACAAAGACCGAAGCCTTCTTCGAGAAGTACAAGAAGGCCATCGTTGGCTGCGTTGCAGCCGTCATCGTTATCGTTGTATGCGCTATCCTCGCAAACAACTATTATTTTGAGCCCCGTGCCAACGAGGCCAGCACCGAGCTTGCCAAGAGCCAGGAGCTCTTCGACATGCAGCAGTATGACAAGGCTCTGGTAGGTTTCCAGAAGGTTGCTGCTGACTACAGCTCTACTGATGCCGGCAATCTGGCTCAGCTCTACATCGGTCTCTGCCAGGCCAATCTGGGCAAGTGGCAGGAGGCTGTCAACGCACTGGAGTCATTCAGCGGTCAGGGCGACCAGATGATTAGCCCCGCAGCAGAGGGTGCACTGGGTAACGCTTATGCTAACCTGAACCAGCTGGACAAGGCTGTTGAGCACCTGAAGAAGGCTGCCAAGATGGCTGACAACAACTCACTGTCTCCCACGTTCCTCATCCAGGCTGGTGAGATTCTGGAGAGCCAGAACAAGAAGGACGAGGCCCTGAAGCTGTACGAAGAGGTGAAGGAGAAGTACTTCAACTCTATGCAGTACCAGAGCATCGACAAGTACATCGAAAGATGTAAGATGTAAGAAGTAAGACGTAAGATATGGCAACTAAAAATCTGTCTGAATACAATGCCGCAAAGGTGCCCGATGCTTCGAACATGACGTTCGGCATCGTGGTGTCTGAGTGGAACCCTGAGATTACGGGTGCCCTACTCGACGGCTGCGTAACGACACTGGAGAAGCATGGCGCACTGACGGAGAATATCCACGTTAAGACAGTGCCCGGCTCATTTGAGTTGATCTACGGAGCCCGTCAGATGACGCTCAACGACGGTTACGATGCCATCATTGTGCTGGGTTGTGTCATCCGTGGTGAGACGCCCCACTTCGACTACATCTGTCAAGGTGTCACTCAGGGTATTGCCCGTCTCAATGCCACCAACAACATCCCCGTAGTCTTCGGACTGCTCACCACCGAGAACATGCAGCAGGCACAGGACCGTGCTGGTGGTCGTCTGGGAAACAAGGGTGATGAGTGCGCCGTGGTAGCTATCAAGATGGCAAAGTTCTGAGAAACATCCATAATTACAGCAATTAATGTACCATTAAAAAGAGACCAACTATGAAAAGAATGATTCTTTCAGCATTGATGCTGGTTTGCGGCATGATGATGGCAATCGCCCAGAATCCCGCTCAGATAAAGTTTGAAAAGACAACCCACAACTTCGGTACCTTCTCGGAGGCTAACCCTGTGGTGACTTGCGAGTTCAGCTTTACCAATGTTGGCGAACAGCCACTGGTCATTAACCAGGCCATTGCCTCTTGCGGATGCACAGTGCCTGAGTACACCAAGACTCCCATCAAGCCAGGCGAGAAGGGTGCCATCAAGGTGACATACAATGGTGAGGGTAAGTTTCCTGGTCACTTCAAGAAGTCGATTACGGTACGTACCAACGGTGCGGTTGAAATGACGCGCCTCTATATCGAGGGCGACATGACAGAAGCCGAGAAGAAATGACGTTAAACATTAAACGTTGAAACAATAAAAAAGCGCTGCCAAACGGCAGCGTTTTTTATTTGCTAACAGCCAACGGCTAAAAGCTATATGTCAGTCCGATGGAACTCCACTCCTGCAACTGGAAGTAGCCCATCTCTTCATCCCAGATATTGCCGTCGTCGTAACGTGGATAGACGAACAGGTTAGCAGAGATGTACTTCGTGACCTTCAGTTCAAACTGGTTCTCCCACTCCACCTTAGTCTGATGGTAGGTAGTGTTGGCGTAAAGGCGCGTCTTCCACGACAGCTGGTCGACGATGTTCCACTTCAACTCACCCGTAAACTGCGACGCGAAGTCCTCCAAGGTATGGTGGTCGCCCTTGATACCATTGGCACTGGCCAAATCCTTACGAGCAACATAACGGAAGTTAAATGTAAAAGGCAGGAAGTTCAGCGTACCCTTCAAGCGGCCACCCAGCGCATCAACATTATACTGCATACCAATACCGATGTTGAGGTCGAAAGGTGAGGTAAAGTCAGAATAGACCTTCTCGTCGTTGGCCTTCAAGCCTCGTGCAAACTGCGTATAGGCCAACAGCTGCAGGGTATAGTACCACTTCTTATGCGCCTGGATACCCAGCTTACTGGTGAAACGCAACAGGTCGTTGTTGGTCTTGTACTTATGAACGGTATCTGAGGGGGATGTCTGGACACCTAACTTCATCTCCAGCTTGTTGTCGAAAGTAATGCGATCCTTGTCGTTGTAGTTCAGCTCCAAATTGGCAGCAGCCACAGCTGAGTAGTTGCTCTCACCACCCTTGTGCCAGTTGGTAGACACGTAGTTCTGCAAGAATTGCAGATAGCCGTCGCCCTTGAATTTCCAGAAGTTTGGCTTATGGACTACGAGCTGTATGGGCACAGCCTCAGGTTCATCAGGCACCATGGCTGCAAAATCCGTCAGTTCCACCTCCTGGGTGAGCTCCTGGTTTACGTCTTCACGGATAGAGCCAGCCTCTTGCAGATTCGTCTCGTTGTCGACCACCAGGTCTGGACGGCGCAGATAGAGATTCATCAGCGCCTCGTCGATAGCATCAGCCACCTCGTCGTCAGATTTCGGCTGCAACGATAGCGACTTCTGAGCACCAGAATGGTAGAACGTGGTAGGTGCAAACAGGCGGAAGTAGCGGCCATCATTCTGCTCAGTACGCAGCTGGTCGTTCACCTGCTGCAAGGAGTCCAGTCGCTGGCGCATCACGTTCAGCGAGTCGAGATACTGTTTCACCACCAGTGCCGTATCAGGCACGACAGCCTTAACAGGCTTCCTTGTACGGCGTTGTGCGCTGACAGTAAGCGTTGTCAGCAGCAACACGGCAATTAATAAGATGTATTTTTGCTTCATAACTGCCTGCAAAGATAATGAAAAAATTATAAAACTAAAAAATAATAAAATAAAATATGGGGAAACTAACCTTTTTTTCGTACCTTTGCATCCGTTTTATATTAATAAGGTAAAATCAACAATGAATAGAGACACCATTATCGGCTTCGTACTGATAGCATTAGTATTGATTGGTTTCAGTTGGTGGAACCAGCCCTCAGCAGAACAGATAGAAGCCGCCCGTAAGCAAGACAGCATCGCCGCCATCCAGAAAGATAGTGCCCAGAAAGCTATGCAGCAGGCAGCAGCCTTGAAGGCTGCCGCTGACAGCAGCAACATGTTGGTACTCGACACCACTTCCATCTTCCACACCGCCAAGTATGGCGTATCAGAGAAGGTAGTGCTGAAAAATGGCAAGCTGACACTGACTCTGAACAGCTATGGCGGTACCATTGAGAAGGCCGTCATCCATAATTTCCAGAGCATCGACGGTTCCAACAATGTCACTTTGTTCGACGCCAAGGACCAGCAGATGAACTTCATGCTGGCTGGTAAGCAGGAGAACATCGTGACCAACGAGCTGTATTTCACTCCTACTAACGTCACCGACTCTACCGTCACCATGATGGCCCAGGCCACCAATGGCGGACATATCGCCCTGCGCTACCGTCTGGGCAAGGACTACATGCTGAGCATGGCACTGGAGACCAAGGGTCTGGCAGGCATGTTTGCACCAGCATACAAGGAGATGGACATTGAGTGGAGCGACCACTGCCGCCAGCAGGAGAAAGGTTTCTCTTTCGAGAGCCGCTATACTGGTTTGTTCTACAAGGAAGCCAACGGTGGCACTGATAACCTGACAGAGACTGCCGACGAGGAAGAGCAGATTGAGGAGCGCCTGGACTGGGTGGCTTTCCGCAACCAGTTCTTCTCTGTTGCCCTTATCTCTAAGGACGACTTCTCACAGAACGCCAACCTGTCGAGCGTACAAGACCAGAAGGGCTCTGGTTATCTGAAACAGTTTGATGCCAAGTTGAAGACAGCCTTCGACCCCACAGGCCAGAAAGCCGCTGAGTTCGAGATGTATATCGGTCCTAACGACTTCCGTCTGATTCAGGATGTGGAGCAGCAGAGCACGTTTGGCAAAGACCTCGATCTGGAACAGCTCGTCAACCTCGGCTGGTGGCTGCTGCGCTGGATTAACCGCTGGTTCACGCTGTATGTCTTCGACTGGCTGACAGGCTTCGGTTTCAATATGGGTATTGTACTTATCCTTATCACGCTGCTGCTGAAAGGCATCACCTTCCCCATGGTGAAGAAGAGCTACATGTCAAGTGCCAAGATGCGTGTGCTGAAACCAAAGTTCGAAGAGGCCACCAAGCACCTGGACAAGCCCGAAGACCAGATGAAGAAGCAACAGGAGATGATGTCGCTCTACTCGAAGTACGGCGTATCACCCCTGTCAGGCTGTCTGCCCATGCTCATCCAGATGCCTATCTGGCTGGCCATGTTCTTCTTCGTACCTAACGCCATCCAGCTGCGTGGACAGTCGTTCCTGTGGATGGACGACCTGTCAACCTACGATCCTATCTGGGAATGGGGTACCAACATCTGGGGTATTGGTGACCACCTGTCGCTGACCTGCATCCTGTTCTGTGCCGCCCAGCTGATATACACATGGATTTCCATGCGCCAGCAGCGCGACCAGATGGTAGGTGCTCAGGCTGACCAGATGAAGGTGATGCAGTGGATGATGTACATCATGCCGTTGATGTTCTTCTTCATCTTCAACGACTACTCATCAGGTCTGAACTTCTACTACTTCATCTCATTGTTCATGTCGGCAGCCATCATGTGGACCCTGCGCAAGACCACTGACGACGAGAAACTGCTGGCCATCTTGGAAGCCAACTATCAGGCTAACAAGAACAACCCCAAGAAGCAGTCAAACTTTGCCGCACGCTTGGAGGAGATGCAGAGAAAGGCCGATGCGATGCGTGAGCAACAGCGCAACCGCCGTTAAAGGAACGAAAGATTGACACTATTACAACACACAACAAATGAAAATAGGATTTGACAACGAGAAGTATCTCAGGATACAGTCAGAGCACATACGAGAGCGTATTGCACAGTTTGACGGCAAACTTTATCTGGAATTAGGCGGCAAGCTCTTCGACGACCACCACGCCAGCCGCGTACTTCCTGGCTTCAAGCCCGATTCGAAGTTACGCATGTTTGCACAGCTGAGAGACCAATTGGAGATTGTCATCGTTGTCAGTGCCGAAGATATAGAGAAGAACAAGGTACGTGCCGACCTGGGCATCACCTACGACGAAGACGTGCTGCGACTGCGTGAAGAGTTCATGAGCCGTGACTTCATGGTAGGCTCGGTGGTTATCACCCACTACAATGGCCAGCAGGCTGCCGACCAGTTCCGCAAGCGCTTGGAGCGCCTGGGCATCAAGTCGTACGTACACTATCTGATTGATGGCTACCCCCACAACGTAGAGCTGATAGCCTCGGACGAGGGCTTTGGCAAGAACGACTATGTAGAGACCAGCCGTGAGTTGGTCATCGTGACGGCTCCTGGTCCTGGTTCTGGCAAGATGGCTGTCTGTCTCAGTCAGCTGTATAACGAGAACAAGCGTGGCATCCGTGCCGGTTACGCTAAGTTTGAGACTTTCCCCGTTTGGAACCTGCCACTGAAACATCCTGTCAACATCGCCTACGAGGCTGCCACAGCCGACCTGAACGATGTCAACATGATTGACCCGTTCCACTTGGAGGCTTACGACAAGATAGCTATCAACTACAACCGTGACATCGAGATATTCCCCGTGCTGAATGCGCTGTTCGAGGGCATCTACGGTGAAAACCCCTATAAGTCACCCACGGATATGGGTGTCAACATGGTGGGCTTCTGCATCTCTGACGATGAGGTATGTTGCAATGCCTCGCGCGACGAGATTATCCGCCGCTACTACACAGCTACCAACAAGATGGCTGATGGTGCGGACAACGAGCGTGAGGTCAACAAGATTCTGATGCTGTTCAACCAGGCAAAGATTACCACCGCCTACCGTCGTGTAACAGTGGCCGCACAGGCTAAGCAGGAACTCACGGAACATACCGCAGCTGCTATGGAGCTGGAAGACGGCACCATCATCACTGCCAAGAGTTCTCCCCTACTCGGCTGTTCGGCAGCCTTGCTGCTCAACGCCACCAAGCACTTGGCAGGCATCGACCACGATGCCAAGCTGATTCCACAGAGTCTGATAGAGCCTGTACAGAAGACCAAGATAGAATACCTGGGCGGCAAGAATCCCCGTCTGCATACCGACGAGGTGCTGGTAGCCCTCAGCGTGCTGTCAAAAGACGATGAGCAGTGTCGTGCTGCCCTGGCACAACTGCCTAAGCTGCGTGGCTGTCAGGTGCACTCAACGGTGATGCTCTCTGAGGTAGACCGCAAAATCTTCAAGAAGCTGGGTTGCGGACTGACCTGCGACCCCGTCAGAAAGAAATAAACAATAACTATCATATTTATCATGGCAATCGTTAAACCATTCAAGGGCATCCGCCCACCGAAAGAACTTGTAGAAAAGGTAGAAAGCCGTCCCTACGACGTGCTCGACTCAGAAGAGGCACGTGCCGAGGCTGGCGACAACGCCCAGAGTCTGTATCACATCATCAAACCGGAGATTGACTTCCCCGTAGGCACCTCAGAGTACGATCCTCGTGTCTATGAGAAGGCTGCCGAGAACTTCCAGAAGTTCCAGGACAAGGGTTGGCTGGTTCAGGACTCACGCGAACATTATTATATATATGCTCAGACCATGCAGGGCAAGACACAGTATGGTCTGGTAGTCTGCGCTCATACCGACGACTACATGAAGGGCAACATCAAGAAGCACGAGCTGACACGCCGTGACAAGGAGGAAGACCGCATGAAGCACGTTCGTGTGAACAATGCCAACATCGAGCCGGTATTCTTTGCCTATCCCGACAATGCCATCCTCAACGAGCTCATCATGCGCTATGCCGCTACTGAGCCTGAGTACGACTTCATCGCACCCATCGATGGCTTCCGTCACCAGTTCTGGATTATCGACGACGACAAGGATATGCAGACCATCACTGACGAGTTCAGCAAGATGCCGTCACTGTATATTGCCGACGGTCACCACCGCTCAGCAGCTGCCGCCCTCGTGGGTGCAGAGAAGCAGAAGCAGAACCCCAACCACAAGGGTGACGAAGAATACAACTTCTTCATGGCTGTCTGCTTCCAGGCTTCACAGCTGACCATCCTCGACTACAACCGTGTAGTAAAGGACCTCAACGGACTGAGCTCGGAAGAATTCCTCGCTGCCTTGAAGAAGAACTTCGACGTAGAAGACAAGGGTACCGACATCTATAAGCCTCAGCAGTTGCACGAGTTCTCACTCTATCTGGATGAGCACTGGTACAGCCTGAAAGCCAAGGAAGGCACCTACGACAATACCGATCCTATCGGTGTGCTGGACGTCGACATTTCCAGCCGTCTGATTCTCGACGAGATACTGAACATTGGCGACCTCCGCTCATCTAAGCGCATCGACTTCGTTGGTGGACTGCGTGGACTGGGTGAGTTGAAGCGCCGTGTAGACAATGGTGAGATGCGTGCCGCACTGGCCCTCTATCCTGTCACCATGCAGCAGATTATGGATATTGCCGACAGCGGCAAGATTATGCCTCCCAAGGCTACCTGGTTTGAGCCGAAACTGCGCTCAGGCTTGGTCATCCACAAACTTGTATAATGACCGACGAGTTTAAGACCATAGCAACTACAAGCGAGGGATATTACACCGAGAAACGGAGTAAGTTCCTCGCTTTTGCCCATCCCGTCAGCACCGTTGACGAGGTGAAGGACATCGTGGCACAGTACCGCAAGAAATACTACGATGCCCGCCACGTCTGCTATGCCTACATGCTGGGAGCCGAGCGCACGGAGTTCCGTGCCAACGACGATGGTGAGCCATCGAGCACTGCCGGCAAGCCCATCCTCGGACAAATCAACTCCAACGAGCTGACAGACATCTTGATTGTTGTTGTCCGCTACTATGGTGGCGTCAACCTCGGCACCAGCGGCCTTATCGTGGCCTA
>Ga0265298_10006586_pt1 | contig 14305 bp, 23 predicted proteins | sample AusTroGonzalo_MG_3_FD_193486 | JGI IMG/M metagenome (GOLD analysis project Ga0265298, IMG submission 193486) | Bovine rumen microbial communities from tropical cattle in Woodstock, Queensland, Australia - Gonzalo_01 | ecosystem: Host-associated > Mammals > Digestive system > Stomach > Rumen ...
ATTTGGGAATCGAGAGGGGTAAAAAGTAAATGACCCTATATGGGGGGTTTGTTCGGGGTAAGGTTGTCATCCTTCACCTCAATGAAGTCAACGTACTCGCCGACCTTCGGGGCCTCCAATGCCTTCGGTGGCTGGTAGTTCGGATCGTTTGCCTCCAAGAATCGTTGTCGTGCCCGTGCTTTGTTCTCAGCCACCTTGTCTTTCTTATGGCTTTTGAGTTCTTGATGGGTCAGGATGTGGCATGATACGCACAACAGGCGCAGATTGTTTGGATTAAAGAAGAGCCGTTTGACTTCTTCCATCGTTCGGCCCGTCTCCCAAGGTACGATGTGGTGGCAGTCAACGCCCGTCGTGATGTACCCGTCGGCCTTGCACCGTTCGCATAGTCCTCCAGCCCGTTGCTTGGTGAAGGCTTTGAGTTCCTGCCATGCCTTTGAGTTGTAGAGTGCCTGGTGCTCAGGTCGCCGTCGATAATCCTTCTTGCTCATACGCTTACCATTCTGCGCCCATTGGCCTAAAACCTAAGTGATCCTCCAGCCACTTCACGGTCTCGTCACCGTTGGTGGTCTGTGTCTGCTCAGGCTTGCAAGGCTCCGGCTGATAATTGTTTCCTTCGTAGTCAATCATCGTCAACGTGGCCTCGTGATAGTTCTCTGTTCAAGTCTCTGTTCACTCTCTCACCTTCCCAGTCTTCCAGTTCGGGAGCCGGTGCGCTGTGGTCAATATCTCCAAAGAGTGATGCCTGAGTCGGCATAGTGTCTGGCGTAAAATGCTTCTTGCGCTTGGTGCGCTTGCCGTAGGCGAGTGCCTTGCCGTTGGGGGCGATGTCGCCCATCTGAGGCATTTCGGCACGCTCTGCTTCGTCGAGTTCAAAGATGGTCTGAGCGTCGATCATCGTCAGCAGCGCGTCGAGTGTGCTTTCGGCTTCAAGTTTGCGCTTCAATGATTCCAGCCGCCGATAAATACCAGGCACCAACACATTCGTCACGCGCTCCAGTATATCATCAACGCACTCGGTCTGTCGCGCCTCGCCCATCCACGGCTTGTCGATCATCACAGCACCGAATCCCTTGTGACCTTCCTGTTCAAGTATCAACACCACCTGCGCTATCTTCTTGCGGTCAGGAGCCACGAGGTTGAAAGCCGTCTGCCAACCGGCATCGCTCTCCAGCAGCGTCATGAGCTTCTGAATCTCAGGAGTCATCTGGTGAAGAGGATGGGCTGCTCTGATGACCGTATAGGCGAACCATTGTAACAGGTGATAGACATCTGTTTGCAAGGCATCGCAACACGCATTCAGAACCTCCGCCATCGCTGGGTCAATCTTCGTGCCAAGTTGCTCAAAGCGTTCTTTATTGTTCTCCATATCAGAAAAGTAATAGTTGTTTGAATCTACCGTCACCGCCTTTGGAATTGACGTACTTCTCCAATTCCTCGCGCTTCTTTTTGGGGAATATCCATCCGGCACCGCAGGACAGACCATAGTTGAATCGGCCTCCCATCTTCTTCAGGTCACTCTTGAATGGCTTCGTGTCGCCTATGACAGCCAGGCATTTGTCTGAATAGTCGATGAGCTTAATCGGCTGAATTATCTCGTATTTCATTGTTAATTAGCTTTTGAATTAAAGGATGATCTTTCAATATCTCGCCAACTGACTTCACGCCTTCGATGTTGGTTGTCGGCGGTGTCGGACGGTTGCGAGACTTGTTGAAGTTGTACCGCTGACGAAGGATTTCACGCCGTCGGTGGAGTTCAGGATCGGTGAGTTCTTCAGCATCGAGGAACGGCTCATTAGCGAGTTCTGGGTGCATCACCTCGTAGTCACCGATGGACTTCATGATTTCCAGGTGTTCAAGCCATTCATCGTCGGTCACGTCGTCGGGCTTATCCGTCGCGGCAGCTTCCCCTCCTGAGTTAGGAGGGGTTGGGGTGGTCTGAACAACCACGCTCTGACTATCACTACTTCGCGGTTTGAAGTTTGGGTCTCCCATGATGCGGATGGTGATGTCGGCTGCGTCGGCCTTGTCACCGTCCTGCGGCTCCCAGCAGGTGTCGAAAAACTTTGTGTAGACTTGCACCTGTTCGCTGCCTAACTTGTCGGCCACCTCCTGCCACTTGTCGATACCGTCCTTATCGGGCCACAGCCACACCCGTCGGCCTTGGTCTATCAGCGGTTGCATGCTTTCCAGTTGTAGGAACTTCAGACCGCCACAGGCCAGCCATAACTGAGTGTCGAGCGTGCCGTAATAGTTCGCCATGATGATAGCAGTCTTCTCACTCTCGACCACGTTCACTGTGGCGTTCGGATAGCGTTTCAACAGGTGACTGCCAAAAAGCGGTTTCAGGATGGTGTGCTCGTCGGGCTTGCATATCTGTCGGCATCCGTCCTGGTTGTATATCCATCCAGGATGTTGCTCTTTGACGCGGTGGCCGTACTTCGGATGTCCCGGCTCATAGAATGCCATCAGCTTTGCCGCCCGTGGCACGCCGTCGCTGTCTATCTGCCAGAACACTACACGGTGATCTTTCCAACCGCCGACGCAATACTGCCAAAGCGTGTTGTGCATACGGCTGATCTGAGCGACTGACCACGGCAGACTGTAATACCACGTCACAAACGTCGCCATCGGAGCCAGCTTCATCGTCCGGCTCACCCACTCTCGCGGTATTTCCAACGCTGGCGGTGGTGGCGGTACGGGCTTCGGTGGCGGCGGTGTCCAGTTGACCGGCACATCGTCCACGGGGATGTTGTACTTCTTTCCGAGCCACCGAATCGCGTCAGGGAATGACATCTTTTCCGCATTCATCAGGAATTGCACTGGGCCACCTTTCGCGTCGCAGACGAAGCATCTGTATGAGTTGCGACCGACGGCCTGTGAAGAGAGCGTCGAAGGTCTTATGATCAGGTTCCCGTCGTTCTTATCGTCATGGAAGGGACATAGGCAAGTCATGTTCACGCCAGCCTTGTGAAGTCCGCCGGGGTTGTCCTGTCTCCGCTCTCCGATGATGTCCTTCACCACGTCTTCAATCTTTGCGGCATCCGTCACCGCCCTGATAATATCTTCGCTGATTTTCGGCATAGTTTTATGGTTGATTTAATACGCTACCTCATACCGTGACCACTACGGTATGATATACCGTGAGGCTCACGCATTGAGGAACCGAGTGGAAAACGACAATATGAAAAACCAAATGAATGTGCGTGCGTGCATCCGTGCGTGCGAGGCGAGGCTTCCCGTGGCACGGTGGCCCCTGTCTGTGACCGCCAACCCACAGGCGGCCACAAGGGGCGTGCCAGCCTCGCATGTGCGCATGTGCGCGTGTTGTTTTATTTTTATACCTGTATAAAAATAAAATAGAGGTCACATTCAGAACGGTAAGAAAATCTCTTCATTGAGTTTCAGTCGTGGGTTCTTCTGTCCGGCAGGCATTTCTTCTTTCGTCTGCTTTAGGAAGAAACGACGATTGAGGCAAATTTCCATCAGTCTCTTCTGCTCTTTCTCATCTTCCACGCCATACGGTTTTAAGATGTTATGATAGATGTCGGTATGAGTGGCAGGCCATTCGATGTCACGTCGCCGTTCTTCAATCCATTGCTGGATTTCTTCTGGCTTATGAATGCTCACAGCCTTCTGCTCTTCATCCTCCAGTTCACGAGGAACACCCCAGCCGTCGGCATTGTTGATCACCTCGAAGTCCCAATCACTCTGATCATAACGACGGGCTTTCTTCTGCTCAACGGTAAAGTATATCTGCGGGCGGTCTTCACGCTGTTCTTTCTTCGGCATCTTGTCCTGTTTGTGCTTGCGGACGGCAAATGCCTCAGTCACCTTGCGCTCCAGCACCGATCCGAGTGTACCGACCATCTTCTCAAAGGTGGGATTCTCATGCAACACACACCACACAGAAGCGTTGTAGTACGTCGCCATTTTCATAAACTTGCGTATCATCGGTTGACATTTCTCCTGGCTGTTGTAGTCATCCACGATGTCGAGCATACCGTCCATAAAGATGATGTTCGGCTTGGCATCCCACACTGCCTGAAGCATCTGCCGCCAGCGTTGTTCTGCCGTCTCTGTGTCACGCATACGGATGAACTTGAACTGTTCCTGTGGCTTGTTGTAGTCGAATCCTGCCAACGAACAGACGCGGTTCTTGATGGCTATTGAATCATCCTTGCCCTGCTCCGTGTCGATATAGAGTACCACGGGCTTTGGAATCTCATCACGCAGTTCATATCTCAGTCCGTAATACTCACCTTTCAGGATTGCCGCCATCACCATCGACATGAATGATGTCTTGCCGTGCCCAGATTTGCCCGTAATAACGTGTAGTTCTCCGAGGTTGGCAAATGGTACGCCGTTGTGACTGAGCGTCCATCGTGGCGGTTTATATGGCTCTGAGAAGTCAAGCCACAATTCTTTGATGTCCTCACCGAACCAATTATCATCCTTCAGGAAATCGGGTGGCTGTGGCTTCGCGTCGCTGCTGTCCGGCAGGGGTATTCCGTTGTTGATTTCTTCTGTCATAGTTCTTTCTTTGAAAGCGGCATAGCCGAGTCCTTAGTGTTAATCATACGGCTTTCCGTAGACTCTCTCAAAATCACGCTTGCGCCGTCGCTCACGGATTTGTTCCTTGTGCGTCTCTCGATAGACTTTCTGTTTGGCCAGAATGTCTTCCCTATTGCGCAGGTATCGCTGATGCTCCATATATTTCCTACGAGCTTTGCGCTCTTCTGGCGTTTTGGTCGTTCGGGGCTTTCTGAGCCCTTTCGAGGCGTAGTCCCTGCGATATACCATCGACTGATGGATTCGCGCATCACGGTCGCCCATATAGCGGTTGTGGTCGTATTCGCGCTGTGTCATACGCCGTGGCCGTTTGTGCGGATGATGTTTATGGCATCGCTGATTTCCCAGTGCTTGCAGACTTCGGACTTAAACACCACCTTCTTTGCCCCGTCGTAGGTGCAAAGGCGGTGGCCTTTATCATCGAGCGCATCATGATACTTGCAACTGGCACAGCATTTCTTGATCTGTGCGCCATTCATATTTACCGTAAACTCAGGTACGATGTCGATTACTTCATTGTCTCTCATATAGTTCCTTTTTTAGTCGTTAAAACCTTTTATACTATTGAAGGTGGTGCCTTTATTGAGGTAAAAGCCACCACTTTTAATATGGTTAAAGTTTTTAGCCCCGTTTTTGCTGCCTCTGAATCTGCCACCGGCGGTTAGGCATCTGCATGTTCTTTTGATTCCATCCCGTCGGTGTCGAGTTCGGGAAATAGTCTGGTTTAGAATGGAAGATCATCATCGCCCTCCTTTCCGCCGTTTTCATCGCCTGTGGGCGCATTCTGTTGTGGTTGTTGTGAATTAGTCGGCTGCTGAATGTTTGCGGTCTGTGTGCCCTCTGGCTCCTTCACGATGGTTTGTCCGTCACGTTTGAGAATTTCCACCTTGTGGGCAGCGTTCTCACCGAAGAAGCGACCTTCGTATTCACGACCGTCTGGATAGAACCACACTCTTACTTCGTCGCCCTCCTTGATGGCAAATTGCTTGATACGATCTTCGCCAAACACACGGAAGACAAAAAGGTTTGGATTTCTTGCACCGTCCCATACGTGGAACTGAAGCACGTACTCCTGTGACATCCATGTGTTGCCTGTTCTCTGACTTGTGCCACTCTGTGCCGGTAGCACCTTCAGGATGTTTCCTGTAATCTGTAATGCGTCCATAATCTTATTATTTTATTATTCGTCTGTATGTTCTATCTTTTCGAGAGCGTCCTGAAGCAGAGTCAGACCGTTGTCGATTTTATTTATCTTTGACTTCTTTTCTTGAATGCCTTCTTTCACCATGTTCACAGCCCGCAATAGGTCGCTGAGATAGTTCTTGCTGATTTTCTCCTTCAGCAGTTCACGCTCTCCCCGCAGACGTTCAATCTCGTCGGCCTGTTTTAATACCTTGTTATGAAGTTCCTCAATGATGGTGGCATCGTCGGCATCACCGCCTTTGCCCGTGGTGTGTGTCTCTATGAGATCGCACTTCACCCATTCAGGGGCACCGCTGATGAATGCCCGCACGCTCTTCGTGGTGAAGCACACGTTGAGCACCTTGCCCTTCACGCCTCCAGCGGTTGTAATCTGGTCGTAGGGTCGCCAGACTTGTTTTTGAAATTCTTGCTCTGTCATTTTTAATTATGAATTTATCTGTTTAAGCATGTAAAACCTTGCCTCGCCTTACGAGCGGCCAGTCATCATAACCGTTAGTGATTACCATCTCAGGGATGCTGTCGTAATCATATACCGCCGCGCTATCATTATAAAATCTATGTTTGCGCTCCTCGCGTTCGCAGTATGACATCGGCAGTCCCCTCGCATCCTGCTCTTCACTGAGGAAGTCACCAGGCGGCAGTTGATAGCTCAGACTCTCATTCGCTAATGCCCTCTCGATGTATTCTGCCGACAGCCCCTCGCAGTGCTTCACGGCATGCCGCATACGCATCACCCATTCTTTCGTGAATGGGCAGTGCCATACGCCGCCGAGTGGCGTACCTTTGTCGTAAATCATACGCCCTCAATCCGCCGGCATATCATTTCGCCGATACCCATAAACACCAGGACAACGATAGCGATGGCCGTACCGATAGCAAGTTGTTGCCAGATTCTCTTGATTTCCTCGCGGTCAATGTCCCGCTGAATGTTTGTTTGATTCTCCATGACTTTTACTTTTTGATTGTTAAACCTAATAGACACCCCTCTGCGTTAGTGGCTTGGGTACACTCACCTTTCGGTGGCCGCATTAATGTCGTGCATGTTCTGGAGGGGCTTGCCGCGCCTTCAGTGGATATAGACGTATCAATAAGGCCGATTGGCTCCGTCTTTTGTCCTGCCCGGTAGTTCCTTCTCCTTCTGGGGCCTGCCCTTCGTCTGCCTCACGGCTTTTGCGCGTGCCAATGGCTTTCGGTTGTCTACTTACCATCGCGTGGGTTCCCCTCACATCTTTTTATCTTTATCCTGGTGATTCACCAGTGTCCACGATGTCAAAGAACGTTTCTCCTTTCATTGTGTGGAAGTTGTGGGATTCGAACCGCACGTAACCCGAAGGTAACAGATTTACAGTCTGCCGCATTTGACCTCTCTGCCAAACTTCCGTATGTCTTGTTTCCTGATGTCGTTAATTGTTTCGTTGTCTTTTGAGCTTTGATGAAAACCTGCGGGCCTCACGGATGGCAGGCGATCCTTTCTAACAAAATTAATAATTCGTCGTTGTTTAACATTCGTGATCGCTATCACGGCAAAGGTTTTGTAAAAGTCGATTCCTTTGTAAGTATAACCTATCTATATATCGGATTTATGTGTTTTCTTTTAACTCTTTGATCTTCCCGCTCATGATCATCTCTTTGATTTCATACAGCGGATAGAGCCAAGCCTGTGCGTGCTCCACGCCGTCCTTGTCAGTCCACTCCACTCGCGTTCTGTTGAACATCTGGCCATGCTCTTTAAGAAATCGCGGTGTCAGCGTGCCGACATGCTCACACAGCACCTCAGCCGTCACCCACCGCTCATTCAGGCTCTTCATCGCCTTCATGATCACGGCCAATATCTTCGCCTCTAACGCCGACCAGTTCATTATTTTACACGCTTAAAAGCAATCGTCAGCGGCTCTGCCACCTTGATACGCTCAAACTCATAATGGTCGTACTTCTTCACGTCCTGAGCTGCCACACGGGCACACTCAATCGCCCGCTCGTCTGGCAATGTGAACACGCCAGTCTCGCCAACTTTCAGCTGCTTCCAGTCGTCTCTTCCTACCTTTTCCTTAATCATAGAACTTTTAATTTTACTTAAATGTTTACTTACTTTGTTACAACTTGGCAGAAAAAGCCGTATCTTTGCAATCCTAACACCTCGCCAAAAGTGTGTTGCAATGGCGGTTATCCGCTTCGAAAAGACGGCCTCCCGTCTGACGGCTATTTTCATGCCTCGTTGTTAGTTTACTTACTTACTTTCGAGTGCAAATATACAAACTTTTCCCGAACGCCGTGATTATTTATGGTGATTTGTGGTTATATTTAAGGTTATTTAAGATTAAAGACGGTTATTTGTGCTAAATGAAGACCAAAAATGAACTTTTCTTAGAGGCAGTCGATTATCTGATAGATGAAGGACTTGCAACTGACCAGGGCGACTTGGCTCAGAAAGCAGGACTCGGCCCTAACCTTATATCAAGAGTAAGGAACGGTCGCGTGAAGTCCGTCAGCGATGACTCTATCCGTGCCCTTGCCTCCAAATTTAATCTCAATATGGATTTCTTTAGAGGCAAGAGCGAATGCATCACGCGCTATGACCAAGCAAGTGCTAATCTGGATCGTGAACTTGAAGAGGCGCAAAGGCTTCTGAATAAAGACCCTTTGCCGCCATCACCGCAGCCAGTAGTTCCTGATTTCATTCAAAGGCTATTCGACGAAGCCGTGCGGATGCAGACACGTAACGAACTGCTGGAGCGACAGTGTGAGCAACTGATCGCAGAACTGCGTGACTCAAAGGATAAAAACGAATCCTTCCTTGCGGAACTCCATAAGTCGAAAGAATTTAATGACACACTGGCGGCTGAACTCAAAATCTCGCGCACTCAGAATGAAAACCTGATTACCGAACTGCGAGAGACGCGAAAAGAAAACTCTTCGCTTGCATCTCAACTCGAAACAGCCATTGAAGGCATCGAGACAATGAAGAACCAACTCGCCATGATGATGGGCCAGTACACCTCACCGCAGCCGTCAGCCTTCCCAATGTCCGTCAATGAAGACGATGGCTCAATCCGGTTTGTCATCCACGATGTAATCGGCCACGACGGGAAGAGCAAAAAGAGAACGGTGGATCAGCTTTACGCCCTTGTGCCGCAGGGTCTCATCCGTGGTGGTCGCCCTGGTGTAACGGATGAAATCGTCAAACAGGCCAAAGAAGCATTTGAGCATCCTAAGAATGAAAAGTAACAGATTCCGTGTCTTGCGTATGACGAATGTACTATATATAATATTAACCTGTTTTCAATGGGGACGTTTGCCAATGTTTCCCCACAGCTATACCATGAAACACAGGTTAACCTATTTATATATCGGCATTTCGCTTAATTTCCGCATAGCCCCAAACGGATCACTCCTGATTTTCGGCGGTTATGCGGCAAAATGGTCGCATCCGCCGTAAATACGGGGAAGTTGACAGTAAATCGTGAATTATGAAGAAATACAAAACAAGACAAAATGATACATTAAAAGGCGGTTTGTTTACCCAATGTTTCCCCAAGGCCAAAATGGTGGGGAAACAAAAAGAGCAAAACACGCATAAATAAAGGATTTAATAATAGTTTAACGACAATATATGAAAATAACAAGTGCAATAGTATGGGATCACAGGGGCAGGGTGCCGAAAGGTGGTCTTGGTCAACTGGAGATACGAATTACAATCAATCGGAAGCATCACCACTTTGGTACTGGAATTCGTGTGCATAAGTCTGAGTTTCTGGCTGGGCAGATAGTCAACTGTCACGGTGCAAAGGAATTGAACGAAAGGCTTGGTATAATTTATAAAAAGGTACTCGCATGCGTGAATGCGTGCGTAGAAGAAGGAAAGGAAATCAATACTGAGGAAATCAGAAAGAAGGTATGGCAGTTGGTGGAGTCGCAATCTGATGAACCGACATTCATCAACTGGATAGAGCAACAAATCCCGCTGCTGGGTGTGTCGGATGGTACGACGAAGCACTATGAGCCGTTGGTTACACGGCTGACGGAGTGGGGACAAATGACACGGTGGCAGGATGTGACAGTAGAAAATGTGTCTAACTTCGATGCCTGGCTGCACACGCTGACGAAGCCGATGAGCGATGCAAGGCGCAAGGCTGGTGCAAGGCCTGAGAAATTGAGCGATAGCGGCATTTATAACTACCACAAGTGTTTGAAGGCCCTGCTGAATCGGGCGCTGTCGTTCGACAAGATTGACAGCAATCCATACGACAAACTCAAAGGGAAGTTCAAGCGTGGCGACAGGGAGAATGTGGAATACCTCACAGACGAAGAGATGCGCAAATTCGAGACGATGATCCTGCCGACGGGATCGGAACTCGATGTCGCGCATGACCTCTTTATCTTTCAAATGTACACGGGACTCAGTTACACGGATATGCAAGCATTCGACGCAAGTGACTATAAATGGGACGGACATGCCTGGCGAAACGTCGGTGAGCGTATCAAGACGGGTGTGGCGTATGTCTCTCAGCTTTTGCCGCCTGCGGTCATGGTGCTGGAGAAATATCACTGGGAAATACCAAAGATGAATAATGCCGATTACAACCACCACCTTAAAGCCTTGCAGACGATGGCTGGGATTAAGACTCGGCTACATTCCCATCTCGCACGGCATACCTTTGCGACGTGGATGCTCAGGAATGGTGCATCCATCGAAAACGTATCAAAGATGTTAGGCCACACGAATATTACCCAGACGCAAAGATACGCCAAGGTACAGGCGCAAGCGGTGTATGATGACTTTGAAAAGGTTGCGGCATCAATGGCCCCAATGAAACCAAAGCGAAGAAAGGTCAAAGGAGGGTGACAAACTGTCCCCTCCCCTTAAAATAACACTATAAAAACATTCAACTATGAAAAAGATTATGATGGCTTTGACCACAGCCGACAAAGTGGTCGTGAGAGTGTTGGTGGCTATTATCGCCGTGTGTTTGATTGTAATCGTGCTGACAGGATGTGGAAAGGAAGAGCCGACGGTGACGGTCATCATGTCGAAGCCGGAGGCGATGCAGAAGAAGGTGATCACCTTCACGTTCGGTGATGCTATGTCTATGCATCCAATGACCAGGGCAACGATGGCAGAACTGAATCTAACAGACTTGTGGGTATTTGATTACATGGATGGTCAACTGGTTACAGATTGTCACCAGTTGAGTACGGATGATGATTTCGAAAGTCCGTCGCTGTCGATGGAATACGGCACGCACACGCTGTACTTTGTTGCCTCCCGTGGCGCAAATCCAACGGTGAGCACGGACACAAAGACCATCACCTGGCAGGCGGTCAGAGACACGTTCTGGGCCACACTTCAAATGACTGTCGCACCATCGACTGGTGGAACTCAGTCGGTGAGTCTTAATCGTGTGGTCGGAAGACTCAGAATCAGCGTCACAGATGTTGTGCCGGACGGGGCTGCAAGTTTTGTGGTGACACCAGCGACTTGGTACTATGGCTTGCGGTATGATACAGGCGAGGCGGTTAGCATTCAGAACACACCTATAAGCGTCAATATCCCCAATTCTTATATCGGCACTACAAACTTGGTGGTGAATGTCTTCACCATCAGCGGCCAGACGACGTGGAACACCGACGTAACTGCAACGCTTAAGGCATCAGACAATTCGACGCTGGGTAGTGTGACGATTGCTGATGTGCCGATTCAACGAAATCATATCACGTCATATTGCGGTGGCATCCTGAGCACGGGCAGACGAATGACCGTAAGCAGCGATGATGAATGGATCGAAGATGATGAAGTGACTTGGTGACAAATACAGCCGTGAGGCCGATTTTCTTGTTTTATAAATTTAAAGTAACAAAAGCGGGGAGGCAGTGGCCTCCCCTTCACCAAATACTCAAAAAACAATATTGAAAGTAACATGAAAGTTATTCTTTTCCTTCGGCTGCAAGAGCCGCATTGATGGCATCCATCTCTGCCTGCAGCTCATCGCGGTATTCATCGCTGATCGGTGCAATGTCTGTCTTCTCCCAAGGGAACTTGATCCACTCCGTCACCGTCGGCACTGGATCTTTCGATCCCATGCAATAGTGAGCGTTGTATGCCACAAGTCGCGCCTGCTCCCATCCCGGATGATGGCGGTTGTTATAGCCCCGGATGATCGAGCGCACCTCCCACCACATCAGACCGTACAGGAATCGGTCGTAACTGAAACCTATCTCGCCCACGAACAGCTGGAATAGTTCGTGAGCGGTTTTCAGTTTTTTGCCTTTTCCTCTTCGTCTTCAGACGGCTTTTCAGGTTGTGGCTCGACAGCGGGAATCTTCATGAACTCACCGCACAGTTCCATCACGGTGTTATAGGCTGCGATTATGTCCTTCACCTTCTCCCAATCGTCGCCGTTCATCAGTTCCTCGACGGTCAGTGTGGTGTTCTCGTCGGCGGTCAGTGCTGCCGACATGATGATAGCGATACGCTCCTTCAGATGATCAAAGGTCTCTCCGAAGAACGACTTGCCGCTGATTTCCTCATAATTGAGCATGGTCTTCATCGAGAAGGCGACTGGATAAGTCTTGCCTCCGATGGTTATTTCTTTTGTCTTCATTTCTGGGTATGGGTTTAGTTCCTAAAAAACGGACAGCCAACCTTTTCAGGCGAGGCTGTCCGCACACACATTAATTATTCATTTATCTATGGCTAAAATCAAAGAGCCAAATTAAGAGAGTTTAGTCGTTTCCGACTGTGACAGGCCCGTAGATATTGATGTTGCCTGAGTACGTTGCTTTCTGGCGGTTCTGTGCAGATGCCTGAAGGTTGGTCAATTTACCCTGACCTGAGCAGACGGTCTTTCCGACGGTGCGGTTGTTTGAGCCGCTGACAAATACCACTTTCCAATTGATGAGAGAATCGCTCACCTGGTTTATAAAGTCTGCAAATGACTTTCCACCGGCATCGGTTCCTGCACCAACAAGGGCGTTGAATGAGATGTCGCCACTTCGCTGAGTCACTTCATACTCATTCCATGAGCCGTTAGTGTCTGTCGTGTCTTTTGTCGAACTGTCCTCCGTCTGAGCTGACAGATGTAAAGTCATGTCTGTACTGAGGGCCACAACCTTCGTGGTTGGTGTGCCGCTGCCTTCAAGAATTACGAGGCGTAGATGTTGTCCTTTATCCATAGTCATTCAGAGTTTATGACAGCGCACCACTGCCTTGATACTGGCAGCTGACGGTGATCGTCTGTCGGTTAGGTGTTGCTATTGACAGGTCGTTCAGGATGGCCTGACCGCTTCGTGCAAAGGCTGCATTCTGGGCGACACGGTTTTGTGAACCTGATGTCTGGTCCCATCCTACAGTCGTCGTAGAATCGCTATTGAAACGCGTGATGAGCGCACGAAGATTGGAGAGGGACGCATCGATGTTATCGACCTGAACACTCCACTGCTTCGAAGTCATCTGCTCCTCATTCCAACCACCAACAGAATCTTTGGTTGACGCGTCTTCAACGTTACCTTGGATTGTCACCTGGCAGTTGGTTGCTTCATTCACGGCAGCTCCCGCGATAAACGCGCGAAAGTTCTGGCCCATTACTTTGTTTAATGCCATATCGCTCGAAATTAGAGTTTGTTAAACGTGATGACCGCTGAAAACTTATCCTCGCCCTCTGCGGTTCGCTGATACTCGATGAAACCACCTTCCGTCTGTGTCAGCCCGTCGCCTTCTGCCTGCTTGCGCAGGGCATTCAGTTGTTCGGTGGCATCCTGACGACTCTCGGCTTCAATCGTGATAGGCTTACCCGCTTCGATGGCGGGGATGTCATTCTTAGTCTTGCTCATCGTTCAAATCGTTTCTTACGTCACACTGATAGTTAAGCACCTGCCAGTAGCAGGGTTTCAGTGAATCGAACTGTATGGCCTGTGCAGAGAACTGATAGTCATCAATCGGGAACTTGTCGCCGTTGGCTTCTTTCTGACCACAGATGTAGTCGAGGATGGTCTTCCTAATGATTTGTGTCAGCTCATGCAAAGCATTGAGTGATTCTGCTGTTACTTCCACACCAATATTCACCTTGTCATAGTCGCCCTCGTAGGGTTGGTCTTTTGTGCTATCGTCATTGTTCAGTCCGTCAAAAGTCAGGATAACGTAAGGGACTGGCACGTTGTCTGCATCTTCATCTGGCAAAGGGATGGCGGTGCCATAGATACGGCCACCGACACGCTCCACCAACGCGGCGTTCGACTGCACGGCAGCGACAAAGATACTATCGGTTGCGAGGCTCATTTATCGTGTGTGACTTAATAATTACTTACTAATTACTTCATAACCTCTCCCTCTGGGGAACCGGCTGACTGACAACCTTTGCTGCGCATCGGAGCAGCCAGCCGGAGGAACTAATCCCAGAAGTTGAGAGCGAAGAGAGTTTAGTCGCCAATCACGTTAGAGCTAACAGGAGCAACAACCTTCAGCAGCTTGAATGCCTGGGGCTTGTGCGGGTTGTTGTTGTCGCCGCCGTTGACGAGCTTAGACAACTCGGTGAGAGAG
>Ga0265298_10006588_pt1 | contig 14301 bp, 10 predicted proteins | sample AusTroGonzalo_MG_3_FD_193486 | JGI IMG/M metagenome (GOLD analysis project Ga0265298, IMG submission 193486) | Bovine rumen microbial communities from tropical cattle in Woodstock, Queensland, Australia - Gonzalo_01 | ecosystem: Host-associated > Mammals > Digestive system > Stomach > Rumen ...
GAACCACCCCAAGGTCCGCTGCCTTCTGGTAGTATTCCGCAGCCTTGCCGTAGTCCCGCTCCACCCCTTCGCCGTTGAAATACATGGTCCCCAGGTTGTAGCATACGGACGTATCGCCCAGGTCCGCCGCCTTCTGATAGTATTCCGCGGCCTTGCCGATGTCCTGCTCTACCCCTTCGCCGTTCAGATACATGGATCCTAACAGAGCGTAGCTTTCACTGAAGCCAAGCTCACCGGCCCGCTCATAGTATTCAACCGCCTGACCGATATCGGGTTCCGTACCAAATCCGTACTGATAAAGCAACCCGAGAGTTTTGAACGCTTTCGCATTACCTTGATCGGCAGCCAGATGAAAATACTCCCGTGCCTTTACATAATCTGTTTCCACACCGAGGCCGTTTGCGTACAGAGAGCCGATACCTCTCAATCCTTCGGCATTGCCGGCGTCCGCCGCGAGCTGAAAGAATTCCATCGCCTTCCCGTAATCTTCCGCGTCGAAAGCGTCCCATCCGGCCTCACAAAGCTCCTCCGCGGTCATCTCCGCCTTGGGGACTTCTTCCGCCGGGGGTTCCGTTGCAGCGGTTTCGGCAAAAGCGGTTCCGCCGAAAGCGGTGAAGCACAGACAAAGAACAAGCACGAACAGAACAATCTTTTTCATGGGTTTTTCCTCCTGTTTATTCATCGGCGAATATCAAAATCATTGCAAGATAATCTCTACTCAAAAATATCATTAAAACTTGATTTTGGCAACAAAAAAACTGCCACCTGAAGGCAGCAGCAAAACTATCCGTGCCGGCATACCGGCATCATTCAAAAGCGGAACGGAAAGGTCCCTCCGTTCCGGTCCCTCCGTTCCGCAGGCTGTCACTGTTCCGCGGTTTCCATTTCTTCCGGTTTATCCGGATCATCGGTGTTTTTGGTTTCGTTATAGAAGTTGACAATGATGGATGTAATCAGGGCGACCACAATGATCCCGTAGAGTCCGAGGACTACGGAAATGGCTCTTCCCGGAAGGGTAACGGCCGTGAAATCACCGAATCCGATGGTCGTAACAATCGCGAAACAGAACCAGAGCGCGTCCTCAAAGGAAGGAATGCCGGGTTCAAACTGCGGAAGGACAATGGAGAAGGCGATCATCAGCAAAAGCATTCCGAACAGGATCTCCGCCGCGTAGGTTTTTCTCATGATTTTGCGCAGCGCATCCATTTTGATCCGGGAAAAGACAATCTGTGCAATGTAGTAAAAGATCCGGGGAATATTCAGGAGCAGCAGATAGAGCAGCGCGGTACTGCCGCCCAATGTAAACGCACAGACCACAATGAACAGAAGAAGAAGGATGGAAAGGGCCCTGGGGACCACATTGCGGACTTTGTGATTCCTGATGATGGAAAAGACATGATCCACGATCAGCGCAATCACATGGAGAATCGTTACCGGGATATATGTAATCGCTACATCCATGAACAGGAAGAGACCGCCACAGACGGCAAAAAGGAGGGAACCGATCCCGTACCGGAACCGATTCAGGCGCCAGGTCTCCCGGGTGAGCCAAGCCCTCAGCAGGAACAGCAGGGCAAAAGCGGCATACATGATGACTGCCAGCAGCTTCAGTGTTTCCGAGTCATCTTCGTACTGTTCCAGCTCCTCGACCGCTTTTTTCAGTTCTTCCAGGCCTTCAATCGGCTCCTGCCCGTTTGCTTCCGTGCTCACAGTCTGCATGTCGGCCAGTTTTTCATTCAAAGCATTCAAATCAGCCCTGACTCCTGTCGTCAGCAGACTGATGCATACGGAAAGCATCGCAGCCAGGATCACCAGCAGAAGCAATCCCTGCAGAACGATCATCAGGGGCCTTTTGTGTTTCAGTTCTTGAATTTTCATCGCTTCCTGTTCCTCCTGATCTGACGAAATCACATCCTCCGCCGGGGCGGTTTCGGACGGGGATCGTGTTATGGCTGATATTCGTCCCCCAGTACTTCCTTCAGGTGCGCCTGATCTGTTTCGTCCGGCTCAAATCCTGCTTCGAGAGCTTTCCGGTACCATTCCGTCGCTTTGTCAAGGTCTTTCTCCAGGCCCTGTCCCAGATAGTAGCACTCGCCCAGACCGAACAGCCCTGCCGGCTCTCCCTGTTCCGCTGCCAGGGTGTAATATTCGACAGCTTTGGCGTAATCCTGTTCCACTCCTACGCCGTCTTGATACATAGCCCCCAGGTTACACAACGCCCATGTGTCGCCCAGATCCGCGGCTTTCTGATAATATTCAAGTGCTTTCCCGTAGTCCTGTTCTATTCCCTCACCGTAGAAATACGAGTATGCGATATTATACCATGCTTTCGCATCACCCTGATCGGCTGCCCGCTGATAATACTCAAATGCCTTTTCATGGGACTGTTCCACCCCCAGGCCGTAATCATACAGATAACCGGCGGATCTCCATCCCTCGGCATTGCCGGCATCCGCCGCCTGCAGATAATACTCCATGGCCTTCCCGTAGTCTTCCGCGTCGAAGGCTTCCAGGCCGGTCTGGTAAAGCTCCTCCGCGGCCATCTCCGCCGCCGGTTTTTCCGTTGCCGGGGCTTCCGCTTCAGCGCTTTCGGCAATAGCAGATCCGCCGAAAACGGTGAAGCACAGACAAAGGACAAACACGAACAGAACAGTCTTTTTCATGGTTTTTTCCTCCTGTTTATTCATCGGCGAATATCATAAATCATTGCAAATTATCTCTCTACTCAAAAATATCATTAAAACTTGATTTCGGCAACAAGAAAAATGCCACCCGAAGGCAGCAGTAAAACTATCCGTGCCGGCATATCGGCATCATTCAAAAGTGGATCGAAAAGGTTCGTCCCTCCGTTCCCGCTCACATACACCTGATCCACCGGACCGGTTTTGGCAAGGATCTGAGCAGGTAGTCACTCTATCAGCATTTTTCTGGTTTTTGCCATATAAACGATCATCAGGAAAATGGTCATAATCACCCAGGAGACCGGCTCTGTCACGCAGACTCCGACAAATCCGAACGATGGAATCAGCCACAGGGCAGCGATGATCTTCATCAGCAGTTCAATGACACTGGAGATAACCGGCGCGGTTTTCTGGCCCATACTTTGCATGCTGACTCGCATTGCCAATAGAACACCCAGCACCGGGAAGAAGGGAAAATGAATGTGCAGACTAAGCACCGCGTTGTCAAGAATTTCCGGATTATGCGTTCCGGTTGTGAACTGAATGATGGCCCGTCCGAACAGGTAGACAATCAGGCATGAAAACAGACCCCAGGCAATTTGCATCCCCATGATTTTTTTCAGCGTATCCCGGATTCTCTGCTTCTGCTTCGCACCCCAGTTCTGGCCCACAAAGGTTCCGGACGCGTTCATCATACTGCTCATGGGCTGCATCAGGATATTGATGATCCGCCGGGCAGCGGTGTGCGCCGCGATATACATTCCGCCCAGAGCATTGGCCGCACCCTGGAACACTACAGAGCCCAGATCCACCACGCTGTACATAAATCCCATGGCTCCGCCGGTGGTGAGCATCTCTTTTGTCAGTCCTTTTTCCAGCCGGAAATCCTCCTTTGCCGGCAACATGCCGCGGTAATTCCGGTATACATAAATACCGGTCAGAATTCCGGAAACCGCCTGAGCCACAACCGTTGCCAGTGCTGCGCCACCTACGCCCATATGGAACACCGCCACAAAGAGCAAATCCAGCATGATGTTCAGCAGACTGGAAAGGATCAGGAAATACAAAGGGGTTTTGCTGTTTCCGAACGCCCGCAGGACTCCGGCGAACATGTTGTAGCAGATCGTCGCCGGTAGGCCTCCGAAAATGACTGCCATATAGCTGTATGCCTGGTCAAAGATGTTTTCAGGCGTGTTCATCAGCCGCATCAGGGAAGGCAGGAAAATCAGCGCCAGGACAGTCAGGGCAGCTGTGATAATCCCGTCCAGCACCATCATGTGTCCAATGGATTGGCGGATCTTTCCCTGCTCATGAGCACCGAACGCCTGTGTCACAATCAGAGCAAATCCACTGTTCAGTCCCCAGGCCAGATCAATGATCAGACTGTAAAGGGACGAGGTTGTCCCAATCGCAGCAATCGCCTGATCTCCCAGGCAGTATCCGGCTACCATGGTATCCACCATGGAATAGACCTGCTGGAAGATGTTTCCGATAAACAGGGGAATAGCAAAAGTTAGAATCATCCTGACCGCGTTTCCCTGCGTCATATCCAGAACTGTTGCTTTTCTTTTCGACATCATTCTCAATTCCCTTAATCCGTCAGGCGCGCCGCCTGCTATCCACAAATGATAATTCGCCAAAAACAAAAAAATGCCCTGCTTCCGAAGAAGCAAGGCCGCTTGCCGACAGGATCGCGAGGGCGAAACATTCAATCCAAGATCAGCCTTCCGGAAGCCTCCTGATAGATTGCCGGAATCACGCCTCCCAGGTTTTCCTCAATGTATTTCATGAGCATTTCGTTATCGGAGAGCGGCAGGATTTCCAGAATATCCGCCTCTTTGAACATCATATATCCGTCTCCGCCGGTTAACAGGAACATGTTTGTGGAGATCACATATTCGGCTTTCGGGTCAAGATCCCTGCCTGCTATTTTTACATTGTGTACACGGTAATCTCCGTCCACACAGATAAACTGCTTTTTCTCATCTTTTCGCACGCTGCTCTCGATATCCGTATAAACACTGAATGAGATTCCCGAAACCTGCAGGAAACCGCCGACTCTCTCCGGGAGGAAGGATACGCTGAATTCCAGCGCATCCAGAATCATCTGTCCGCTGACGCTTGCCTTTACGATTTCATTGTAGTAAGGAAGAGTATTCAGGACATCTTTATAGGTGATCTCTCCCGCGTTCAGGTTGTTGCGTACGGAACCGGCATTGATCATAGCCGCCTGGGCGCCGGTAAAGAAACGCTGGGAATCCGCGACCAGGTCACACAAGCCGTTTTCTTCGCCCCGGTTGTAATCCCGAACCCCGTCCCATACAATCAGATCAGCCTCATTCCTGCCGATTTTTCGCTCCAGCACAGGCTTATACGAAGCGGTGATGTCATCCAGAAATGCTTTCATTTCCGGATCGACATATCGATCCGTTTTTCTGCGCTGGACGAGCTCCGAGGGGATTCCGGAAACAGACGGGACCTGATCAACAAGAGTTGCCTCCAGGCGACCGTCCCGGTAGATTGTCAGTTGCCCGATGGCTTTCAGTTTCTCTCCGGCCTGGATAATCGGGATCATGCGACCCTCCTTGTCGGGGATTTGTGTATTGTACACTTCATGCGTATGGCTGTCGATCACCATATCCAGGCCTGTCAGTTTTCCGACAACGGCATTGCTTGAGTAGACCGACGGGACTTCTGTATCTCTGCCGAGGTGAGCAATCAGGATCACGTAATCCGCTCCGTTTGCCCGAACTTCATCGATATTCTTCTGCAGGGCGTCGCATAGCCTGTCCCCGGTATTGTCCGCAAGAAAGTCGTACATCGGCTCGCCGACTTCGTTCACGATATTCCGAATCCTGGACCGCGTGAAAGTATCCGGCGTAACCGCCGCCACAAAGCCGATCTTCAGGCTGCCGGCTTCCAGGATCTTCCAGGGGCGGAAAACTGGCCCGCCGTCAGTGGTGCAGAAATTAGCGCAGATATATCCGCAGGAAAGCTGCTCGGCACAATCGTCCAGCGCTTCAAAGCCGAAATCGAATTCATGGTTTCCGGGAATCGCAAGGTCATATCCCGCCCGGTTCATCATTCTGATGATCTCCGTACCTTGGGAAATGGAACCGATAACAGCCCCCTGTATGGCGTCACCGGCATCCACGAGAAGGACATTTTTGTAAAGCGATTCCAGTTCCTTTTTATAGAGAACAAGCCCATCATAACCGATATAGTCCTCATATCCCGCATGGACATCGTTGGTACAAAGAATCACTGCGGCTACATCCTCCGGATTGCCGGCAGGGTATACCTTCGCACCCTGGTCAGCAGCGGGCACCTCCGCATATGCAAATGCACACGCCACAAGGGAAAAGCACAGAAGGACCAGCAAAACAAATCCCAACCGTTTTTTCATATTCTTTACACTCCATTGCTTTGTGATTTGCTGTATGATCTGTCACCCCACCTGCAAATCAATCGCGTTATCCACATTTTATTATTCGCCGAAAACGAAAAAAGCCCTGCTTCCGAAGAAGCAAGGCAGCATGCCGGCATACCGGAATATATTTACGATCACGTCACCAATGAACGAGAAACGAAGGCAATCGAGAAACTGAACAAACTTTTCGTAAAAAGTCTTAAGCAAGCTGACATGTACAATCTGGTGGTAGTCAGACCATCGTGGTAGCTGACCACCGTTTGAGCACCGTTTGAGTTCATTTAAAGCACTTTTAAGTACTTTCGGTAGCTTAACGGGCCACTAACTTTCAGAAAAAAAGAACCCCGAAACGCTTTATTTTCAACGTTTCGGGGAAGTGAGCCCGGCGTGATTCGAACCCACGACCTTTTGATTCGTAGGCAGGATTTACCGAAACCGGAAGTCCTTATAATTCAACACTCACAGCCGACGAAATTTCAAAAAACACAATTTTGACGCCCTATTGACGCCTTACCAAAAATACTACTTTCGCCATCTTCTTTTCAGTACTCTCGAAAAATCTGTAAAGCACCAAATTTGTTGATGCAAACTCTTTTTTATTTGCAAATCAATCGCGTCAATCAAGTCATTCAGGACATTAATCCGGTCCTGCCACTCGTAATATTCGTCATCCTGCCAAGCCGGATCCGGCGGAAAGGACTCCATTTCATCCATGGTCTCCTGCAGTTTTTCCCGGAACTCCGCCAGCTCCTCCTGATCCATTGTTTCCAGCAGGAATTCATCCAGATCATCGATCTCTTCTGAGTTGAAAGGCATTGGCATAATAATCTCCAAATATTTCTTTTTCATATCACTCCTGTATAACAAAAACATTATATCAAGGCAGTGTAAATCCCGCAATGAAAAAGGCTGCGATTCCGAATACCCGGTTTGCAGTCTTCTTTTTGCAATCTTCCTGAAAATGCTGAGAATAAAAGCATGAACGAGTCGATGATGATGCGGAAAAGCATGATTGCAACCTTACCGTAACAATGTACAAGTCTCTTCAGAAATCAGGAAAACCAGAAAAGGCCGATATTGAAATCTTCGCGTTTCAGCAATTCATCAGATTTCAGCCTGTAGCCTTCCTATTTCCCGACATTTCACCTCCAGGAGCTTTATAAACAAATCTCGCGTCGGATCGGCAGAATACTTTTTCTTCTGAAGCAGGAATACAGGATTCGTATCAGTCAGCCCTTTTATACGGAAGACCTGAAGCCTGTTTTCCGTATTCTTATTCATCTTCTTCAGATACGGAAGATACATCCCGAGACAGAAACAAGCCGCATAATCTCTGACAGCAAGTTCCTGATGCAGATCGTAATGTGCCGAAACATGCACACAGTTAAGGGATAGTTTCTCCTTATTCAATACCGCATCCAGAATCTTCATACAATGAAGATGCGCCAGGCTCCTGCAGACGGGAACTTCTGCGAAATCCCGCAGATCTGCCGTATTTCCCGCGCTCCGACCGTCCGATATATACTCAGGCCGGTATTTCTTCAGCATATGATCGCTGATCACGAAGAAAAGCTGTTCATCAAGGATCAGTCGGCTTTCGATATCCGCGGGCATCTGCGATGTCAGGCCGCTGAATGCAAGATCCAGATCCCCTGATGAAAGCATCTTCCGAAGTTCAACCGCATCCCCCATGAACCCCTGAATATGGGTATTGTTCCAACAGTCGGTATCCTTTTCGTTTACAACCTGATATCCGGATTCAAAAGCTGCCATCAGATCCGGCATGACCATACGGAACCGTCCTTCGGTCGTTCCAACTTTCAGCAATGCCATTTCCCTCCAGACAATCACACTATAGTCCTTTGTGATCCACGCCTCGAACACGGCGATCATCAGTGAAACTTCCGAAAACGTTTTCCCGATCGACGGAAGGCTTATTTCAGTTTCAGCCCGTCTTTAAACGCGTTTCCGACAACTTCCCCGACCACCCGGTACACATTCATGGCCGGATCGAAGATGATAGGCTTCATTTTGCCCAGATCCACCTTCCCGTCCGTCAGGATGCTGTCATCCGCCTGGGAGCATACGATCTCCCCGATCAGATAACCCGTTTCCGGATCCCAGGACTTTACTTTGCACTCCAGCGTCAGCGGATACTCCTCGATGATCGGTGCGTTAACATGCATGCTCTTGTGAACATGGCAGCCGGCTTTTTCAATCTTGTTGACCTTGTTCCCGGTTTCCACGCCGAAATAATCGGAAATCAGCACGGTATCCGCTGTGCCGAAGGCCACGGTGAACGCGCCGGTTTTCTCAAAGTTGTCCGTGGTCTTATGCTTTCCCAGCATAACCGTGATCTCATTCATGTCGCTCTGCATCCCCCAGGCGGCATTCATGGCGTTCGGTACTCCGTTCTCATCATACGTCCCGATAATAAAAACCGCTTCCGGCGTAATCGGTGACTTGTTTCCGGCAAACTCCATTCTCATTTCCTCCTTACTCCATCCGCGAATCAATCGCGTCAATCAGATCCTGCAGGACACATATCTCAGGGTTCATCGTCCAGAACCGGATACAGCATCGAGAACGGATCCTCTTCCATCCGGATCGTCTCATCCAGAACCAGCAGCCGGTTCTCTGCGCCCGTATTCGCCGGCCATTCCGGCAGTCCTTCCCCGTTCGGATTACCCGTGCATATAAAATTGACGAAGTACTGCTGCATGGTCTCGCTCAGTCTCCGGTCCTCGTCATTATAGAGGCCTGACCCCGACGGGATATTCCCGTAGAAATACACTTCTTCTCCGCTATGCCAGTCGCCGAGACTGCCGTTCTTCCGGATGAAAAGATATTCGTAGGAAGGGATCCCTGCTGCCTGCCGTTCCCAGACAGCATGGCCATAGGTGAAATAGTAAGCAGAATAGATATCTGCCCAGTTTCGCTTTGCTTCCGCGTCCGTAGACGCCGGATAAAGGGCCAGAACCTGTTTTGCGCCTTCCTCGGAGAACATTCTGCGGATCTTCTCTTCATAATTCTTCAGATTTGCCTGTTCGAAAAGAATGAAAGCTTCCGATTCCTGCCCGTTAAACCCGTGCAGCCGGGCTTCTTCATTAAAGACGCCCTTTTGATAGGATTCCCATGGGGTCTCTGTCAGAGCATATCCGTCCACCGTCAGATGATGATGCGCTGACAGTTCGCCCGCGATTTTATCCGCGGGAAGCGCCCGCAGTTCTTCTGTATTTTTTGCACCCAAACGTGCCTTGGTTTCCTCCCCTGCTTTCAGCGCGTCCTCCATCGACCGGAAGGAATGAGCCGGACGCCGGGCTGTCACCGTGGAACTTTCGGCGATGACCCTGCGGAACAGCCCTTTCGCCAGAGGAGATGTGCACAAAGCAGTAACGCATGCGGATCCTGCGGATTCGCCGGCCAGGGTAACATTCTCCGGATCTCCGCCAAATGCGGCGATATTGTTCCGCACCCATTCCAGCGCGCAGATCTGATCCAGCAATCCGTAATTGCCAGTCGTTCCGTCGGGAGATTCCGCTGCCAGCTCACGATCCGCAAAGAATCCGAAGATTCCCAGCCGGTAACCCATATTGACAACAATAACGCCCTTCCTGGCCAATCCTTCGCCGCTGTAATCCTGATACCATGGTTTCCCCGTCTGCAGCGATCCGCCGTGAACATAAACCAGCACCGGCAGATTTTCCGCTTTCCCGGCCGGTTTCCATATATTCAGATAAAGAGAATCCTCACTGACCGGTTCCCGGTAATTGTCACTTAGAGATATCCCAAAGTCATGATATCCGACCAACCGAACGAGCGAATCATAGATCGGCAGATTCTGCGTCTGCATAGACATAGGCGCAAAATGATCTGCCTTCAGGACACCCTCCCAGGGGCCTGCCGGCTGCGGTTCCTTCCAGCGCAGGGAACCGACAGGCGGCTGGGCGTACGGGATTCCCGCATAGACTTCAACCTTGCCGTCCCCGGTCAGCACGCCGGTCAGATCTCCCTGTGCCACATGAACCGCATCGGTGGATCCGGCAGAGGAGCCTTTCACGGCGGGAATCAGCCGGACCGGAGGCCAGGAAACCCAGATGATCACGGCAAAAGCACAGAGCATGCCTGCCTGGACCAGCAACTTCCTCCCCGTTGTCAATTTACCCCAGCTCCTTGAGCGGATCAGGTAATACCCGCCAAAGAGCAAAGCGGCAAGAATCCACCCAAGGATCGTATGCTTTCCAAGCCACAGAACAGCTCCCACCAGCACAGCGGCAAGAACAAACAGAATCCTCCAAAGGATACCGCTTGACCGTTTCTTTTCCATTTGACTAAACATAGTCGCACTCCTAAAAACCAAGAGTAAGAGCCTGCACGCCGCCCAGCTCCTTGTTCAGAAGGGCGGACAATTCCGACGCGGTCAGCGTGTTCAGCTCGCCGGACAGGCGAGCCGTCAATTCGTTTCCATTCTTTTCAGTGGCCAGTGTCATCCTGATTAACTCCACTTTATTTAATAGACATAACAACCATGGTGATGTCGTCGAACTGAGGAACCTCCGCGGCAAATTCGTTGACATCCGCAAAGATGCGTTCCAGCACCTGCTCGCCCGGCAGATCCCTGGTGCTGTCCACCATGCTCATCAGACGATCATCGCCGTAAAGATCTTTATTCCGGTTATGGGCCTCCACCACACCGTCAGTGTACAGCAGCAGCCGGTCGCCCGGCTCAAGCTGAATCTCGTCCTGGCGGTATCGCATGAATTCCATTCCGCCCAGGAACAGTCCGTGACCCTTCTTAATCATCTCGCAGGGCTGGCCCTTGTGCTGGAAGATCGGGTAATTGTGTCCGGCGTTGGTATATTGCAGCGTCATCGTCCGCTTGTCCACAATACCGATCCAGGACGTCGCAAACATGTTCGCCTCATTGCTTTCACACAGCCGGGCGTTGACGGCGGTAAAGATCTGTGAGGTGGTATCCAGGTTCAGCGCATAGTCCTTAATCATGGTCTTGGCGGTCATCATAAACAGCGCGGCCGGAACGCCCTTGCCGGATACGTCGGCGATGAGGAAGCAGAGGCGGTTCTCGTCTATGGGGAAGTAGTCGTAGAAATCGCCGCCTACCTCCTTGGCAGTATTCATGCTGCCCCGCAGATTCAAATCCGGGAAACCGGCGAAATCCGGTGCAGTCGTGGGCAGGGCGTCGAGCTGAATCCGGGTCGCCATCTGCAGTTCCTTCTCTGCCTTTTCCCGTTCGACTTCCTCGCGATGCTTTACTTCCAGCGCGCGCATTCTCCTGCGGATATACAGTCTCACCAGCAGCGCGATCAAAAGCGCCGCAGCGACCGCCACAAGGACGTAGAACCACACCTGTTCATAGAACATCTTCTCCTTGACGATCGTTACTGACATTTCCTTGTTTCCCCGGCCCATGGCGTCCTTCAGCCGCATCACGAATTGATACGTGCCGCCGCGCAGGTTGGTGTAGTCCACGGGCGCCATATCGCTGCGGTTGATCGTCGTGTCGTTGCGATCAAAGCCCTCAAGCCGGTAGCTGACCTGGGGATCGCTCAACGCATAGTTGAACACATAACCAGGCACCGTCAGCTTCTGGGTGTTTGAAGGAATCATGAACACGCCATCGCTGCCGGGATAAAGCGTCTGATCGTCCACCAGCACAGACGGAACCGCCGCCTTCAGATCATCGACGTTTTCCAGAGGCTTTTCAATGTTGACCTTGCAGATGCCGGTGGTTCCGGCAATGTACAGGTCTCCCAGGTCGGTCAGTTCGCTGTAAGAATTCGCCGTGGTAATACAGCACAGGCCGTTGGCGATGCTGTAGTACACGGGGTTGATCTCCCCGTTGGCAATCATTTCCTCAGCCGGCGTGATATAGATGCCGTTGCTGCTGAGCACCCACATATCGCCCTTGCTGTTCTCAAAGAGGTCGAAGTTGTTGCTGTAGGGGAAATTCCTGACCGTCGTCACCTGGTAGTCCGGCGTCATATAAGCGATGGCGCTGCTGGTGACAATCCAGATCAGATCCCGACTCGGATCGCGCTTTACCCGCATCACGATATCGGAAGGAAGGCCATTCTCAACATTGATGTTCTTCGTGCCGGATTCACCTAAGATATAGATGCCGCCGCCGTTGCTGCCCAGGACGATTTCCCCGTTCACCCCTTCTGCCACGGTGAGGCTCTCTGTGTCGTCGATGCCGGCCTCCTTGCCGTAAGAGGCAACCACGTGATCGCCCTCAATGATGTTGACGCCGCCGGTGAGCGCCACCAGCATGCGGCCGTCCGAGCATTCGCTGACCGCACGGATGCTGTGGGAAAGCAGCCCATCCTCTTCTGTAAAGACGGTGAGCTCACCGTTTGCATAGCGCAGGAGACCTCGGGAGGTACGCCAGGTGGAGATCCAAAGCTGATCCCGGCTGTCCCGGATGATGGAGCGAATGCGGCAGCCGTCGAGCAGTGCGATCAGGTCGTCTGCCTCTAGATCCGTTCCGGAGGCTGTCACTGCCTTCTTCAGGCGGATACGGGGTATCAGACCGTCATTGCCCAGTACAACCAGTCCCGTATCCGTCGCCACGAACAGATTCCCTTTGTACATACAGGTGGAATTGACCACCATTTGGGGCAAATTGTAGCGTTCGCACACGTTCAGGAACTGGTTTGGCACAATCTTCATCACACCCTGGCGGGAGGATGTAAACCAGAGGTTGCCCAGGTAATCCGTCATCACATTGCCTACGCTGTTATCCATGGGGAGTTCTTCCAGCACGGTAAAGCGATTGCCGTCCAGCACGCCGATGCCGTTTCCCGCGCAGATCCAGATTTTGCCATCAATATACTGCATCTGCTGGATATATCTCAGCGGTTCTATATGAATCTTCTCAACATCGGTGAGCGATTCTCCCATGTTAGCGTGCAGGAGCACGAATTCCGAGCTCTCCACATAGACCTTTCCCGGCGCTTCCGGGTCGGGAAGAATGTAGCCCGCACCCTGCGTGGAACTGTCTTCTGAACGAATGAAGCTGATCAGTTTGCCATCCTGGATCGTTACCAGATCACCCGAATCGGTGGTGCCGTAAATTTTCCCGTCGGGTCCGGTCAGAAGGCTACGCATATATGCGTCGGCAATAGGCTCTTCCTCCATCGCCGTCAAATTATATTGCTGATCGATGATCATGATCCCGCTGGTGGTCGCAACATAGATATTGCCGTTTTGATCCCCGGTGATGGCGCGGGTGTGGGCGGATTTCATGCCCTCCAGCTTCCCCCACCTTCGGAATTCGCCGTGCTCCATAACGGCCACGCCATTGTCATTGGTACCGATCCAAAGGCGATCCCGGCTGTCCACATACAGACTCACCACACTGGTAAGCCCGGTGGTGGAGCTCAGACGCTCAAATGTATTGCCGTCGTATCGGATCAATCCGGCATAGCTGCCGATCCAGATGAAGCCGTCGCTGGTCTCGACGATTGCGTTGGCCTCGGCTGTGGGCAATCCGTTGGTATTATCATACAGCACCGCGGAACAATTATCGAAGTGATCGACAGGATCCACGATCTTCAACTTTTGTAAATCTCCGTCAGCACTCGCCAAGCCCGCATTCAACAAAATGACAAGCACCATGAGGAGACTGGGGAGCCATCTTCTTCTGCGTTGCACTCTTTTAGCCACTCTGAATCAAACCTCCATAACCATTGCTTGTAAGGGAGATACAGCCGCGCAGGAGTCACTTCAGCCTTCTACGCATCGTCAGTTGATTGTAGCCATCGCGGTATTCGTATTTCACATCGTCCGTCATGTTTTTCACCATGTAAAAGCCAGTATGACATCCATGCCATCCAGCATCGCTGGTAATCTATGGATATATTCATTTGCCATGGTTTCCTGCTCCTGGCAAAAGGCTCCATTATGGTTCATTATAATCCAGCGAGGCGGGAAAAAACAAGAGGACCTATCGGGATTTCCAGTTGCCATCTGTCATGATTTCCCCTGATCATTGTTACGTTGAGCTGCTTCATCATCCAGAACCGGATACAGCACCGAGAACGTATCCGTTTCCATCCGGATCGTCTCATCCAGAACCAGCAGCCGGTTCTCTTTGCCCATATTCGCCGGACATTCTATCAGTCCTTCTCCGTTCGGATCACCCGTACGGATAAAATTGACGAAATACTG
>Ga0265298_10006590_pt1 | contig 14301 bp, 4 predicted proteins | sample AusTroGonzalo_MG_3_FD_193486 | JGI IMG/M metagenome (GOLD analysis project Ga0265298, IMG submission 193486) | Bovine rumen microbial communities from tropical cattle in Woodstock, Queensland, Australia - Gonzalo_01 | ecosystem: Host-associated > Mammals > Digestive system > Stomach > Rumen ...
GATAGGCAGCACGAACGATGCATCAAAGGAAACGTGGGCGATGTTGGTGCAAAACACGGAGATGGTGTCGGTGGCTGCCACCTTGATGCCTTTTTCTAGAATCACCTCGTGCTGGCTTCCATTGTGGTAGCCTTGTGTTTCAGGTATTTCAATCGTAGTGATGCTGTTCGCCCTAACGCTGAAGGGTTGCGACCAGCCTGTCAATGGGTTTGTGACGGTACCCGTGCAATCACGCTTGGCACTGATCAACACTTGGTTGATGACCCAGCCACCATTGGTGTGGTCCTTGAACCCATTATGCATGAAGGAGAGCCAAAACTCCTTGCCTTGTGTAGAGGTGTTTTGGGCCCATGCAGTGGGGAAGCCAACGCAGAAGGCTAACAATACTAGAATGAATGACCTGAAACGTCTCATTTTGACAGGTTTATTAGGTAGAGACGGTGCATGCACCGTCTCTACAATAATGGCCGATTACCGTTGTATGACGACTTTCTTGCTGGCGGTGCCTTCTTTGGTCGTGACGATGAAGAAATACATACCGTCGGCGTAAGTCTTCATCTCGTAGGGATAGGTGAGACGACCACTGCTGTTGTAGGTCTCAAATCTGTCGATAAGCACGCCCTTCATATTATATACCTTCACCTCAGCTTTGCCTTCAAGTCGTTCGAACAGGAGCTGCATCTGTCCGTTGTTGGGGTTGGGGACAACGGCGAAGTTCGTCGGACTTGTCGTCCCGTCTTCATCCATGCCGTAGAACGAGCATACAAACCAATAGCGTTGTGGCGGAATACCATTAGGTGCGCATTTGTTGTAAACCGTAGCCCTGATCCAGATGGTGTCATCAACGTGATTGAGGACAAACATTTTGCATTTCATTCTTGGTGTGGGTTGGGTGGTTTCGTCGGGCTCAAGAATCCAATCGATGTTCGGGTCTTCAAACTCCCATCGTATGGAATCCCAATTGCATGTGGGGTGGGTCTTTTCCTTAATATGGAATTCGTAGCTGTTGATTTGGAATTCAGTGGCAGGGACTACCCAATGTGGCGCAGGGTCGTTTAGGTCGACTGGGCGTATTTCAATGGGGTCGGGCGTGTATTCCAGGTTGAGGCTTAGGCTGACTAAGCTGTCGCAACCAGCTTGATTGGTATAGACTCTCTGGTAGGGATGTCCATCTTGTGAGGAGCGTTTGAACCAGTTGTTGTTGGGTTGGTATTGGTCGCTGGAAACAAAACCGTTTCCTGGATGCCAGTATGCACTGTCGCAGCCAACAATATTGGAATAGGTCAAATCTTCTGTTGCTATGGATTCAGATCCAACTGGATTGAGGGAAAGATGGAGATGGATGATACTGTCACAGTGATAGAGGTTAGTCTGTAAGGTGTGGTGATACACTCCCTCGGTGGTTAGAATCTGGCCATAGAAGTCATAGCTGCCATCTTCGCAGATGGAGGCATAAATGTCTTTCTCTTCTTTTGGATGTACGGTGATTTCAATACTGACTTGTTGGGTGGTGAGTCCATCTTGGATGGTGCAGGTGTAAGTGGTTGTGCCTACAGGAGGTGTGGCCACGGGATTTTGCGAGGTTGGGCCGCTAAGTGTATTGGTGGGAGTCCAGCTGTATTGGTATTCACCGGTGCCGGCAATGGGTAAGGCATGCAGTGAGGTAGCCTCGCCTTCGCAAAGATTGGTATGGTCTGCTGAGACTGTGGCTGTCATGTTGGAGCCTGCCATGGCGACTGCGACTTGGGCTGTGCTAGTGCATCCGCCTTCTATGCTGGTGATAGTGACGGTATACACTTGGGTGTCTTCGATGGCGACGGTCTGTGTGGTCTGACTGTTGGGATCAGTAACCATGTTGGCCGGAGACCATTGGTAGCTGTAGTTGCCTGGTGGTTCCACCGCAACGGTTATGGTGGAACTGCCGCCATACATGACTGAGGTCGGATTGGCGGTAGCTGTAGCCACGGGAATAGGGAAGACTCTGACAGTTTTTGTGATTTCATCCATGCATATACCGCTACCCGTTGCAGCAACGAGGGATACTTGATAGGTTCCTGCTTCGGCGTATGTATGGCTGATGCTTTGTCCGCGTCCAGTGTTTCCATCTCCAAAATCCCATTCGTAACTACTAATATCTTGCCCCAAAGGTTCAGTGGTGGAAGTGCTGGTGAATTGGGTGGACTCACCAATACAAACTTCTGTGAAATCGAAGTCGGCTACAGGCAAGGCGTTCACTTGAACATATTCGGTCTCGGCACTACTCGACTCGCCGCCCACGGTGATGGTGCAGGTGTAGACACCTGCCATTTCCATGGTGCAATTAGGAATAGAGGGGTTTTGCTGCGTGGATTCGAAACCGTTAGGCCCACTCCACCTGAAGGTCGCTCCAGCTTGGTTTTGGGCTGTCAATTGGATGGTCTGGCCAACGCAGTAAGGGCCTCCACCACTCACCAACGGGGGCAGGATGCTACAGTCGGTGGTGGCTTCGCCTTCTACCTTGCTGAATGAGATGTTGCATGGCTGGTTGGAGAAGTTAGTGATTAACAGGATGTAATATTCACCGGTTTGCGCATTATTGATGGTGCAATTTTCGGTATGCTGTGCGTTATAGCTACAATCCACAATGTTTCTGCATGACAACTGTTCGCAAGCTGTGGTGACATCATTGAAAGGTCCCCAGCAGTCGAAATCAATGTCAACGGAAGGTGAGCTTTCCATGAAGATTCTAATGTTTCCAGGATGGTCAATCCTTAAATAATAGAAAGCAGGGTTTGGTGCGGTGTTTAGGCAATTGTCTTGTCCTGGATTGTTAGAACAATGATAAGGATCGGAGCAAGATGCTTGGGTGGTATTGCCGCAGGGTGAACCTGAGTTGACGCCAGCGGGGAAATTGTACAATCCTACGTCTGTGCAGAAAGGCAGTGCAGTCTCGCAGGTGGCATTATCCGTTCTGGTGCCATGTGTGAAGTCTTCATAAATGGTCCTATAAACTTCATCGTCGATTTCTTGTATCCATTCAACGAAGAGATTCCCGCGTTGGATTTTGTCCAAAGTGCTGAATTCGTCAAGTTGGCTATACAGGACATTGTCGTAGAAGAAATCAAAATCCGAAAGTTCGTCAGATGCATCGTCTTGGACATATACATCAATGGTGTTGGGTAGATTGGGGTTCTTGTAGCAAAAATACCCTTTTTCAATAATGGTATGCAACATGCATACCCGTTCTTCGATGGTGGGTATTTGTGACACACTGAATTCTGACACCTTGATGAGCCTGGGTTGTTGCGCGTGTATCATGAGAGGCAGAAGCAGAAACTGGAGCGCTGTCATGATATGTTTTCTCTTGTGGTCCATGATTAGAAAAAATTAGATGAAAACAATTAAATTACTCTATTTTTGGATGACCACTTTCTTGGCTATGGTGCCTTCTTTGCCAGTGGCCACGAAGAAGTAGACACCTTCCGTATTGCTCTTCATATTATAAAGGTATGTGTCTGGCCCGTTGTTGTTGTATGTCTCGAAACTATCGATGAGCGAGCCTTTCATATCGTACACCTTGACATTAATTTTCCCAATGAGGTTATCAAATTTAAGTGTCATTTTTCCATTGTTTGGGTTGGGCACTACGCTGAAATCGATTGGGTTGACGGTATGTTCTTCCACGTCATAGAACGAGCACACAAACCAATATCTCAATTGTATGCCATCGGGTTCGCATTTGTTGTATACCGTGGCATTGAGCCAGATGGTGTCTTCAGAGTAGTTAAGTACATACATTTTGCATTTCATTCTTGGTGTGGGCAGGGTAGTTTCATCGGGCTCGAGAATCCACTGAATACTCGGGTCTTCAAACTGCCAAGTAATAGAATCCCAATGACAGGATGGATGGCTGTGTTCCCTGATATTGAAATAGTAGCTGTTGATTTGGAACTCGGTAGCGGGAACTACCCAGTGGGGAGCTTGGTTGTCTTGGGGAAGTATCTCTCTCGGATTGGGCGTGTATTCGAGTTTGAGCGGGAAAGTGACTATGCTGTCGCAACCTGCTTGGTTGGTATAGGTTCTTTGATAGGGACGGTCAGTTAGCGAGGATTGCTTGTACCAATAGTTACTTGGTTGGTAAAGATCGCTAGTAGTGAATTCGTGTCCGTGTGGATGCCATAAAACACTGTCGCAGCCTGTAACTCCAGTGTAGTCAATAGACTCATGGATTCCCTCTTCTTGTGATTGGGTAAACTCGTCGTGGTCGTTGATGGTGAGGTTAAGTGTCACTTGGCTGGGACATCCGACTTCGTTGGTGTAATTGTATGTCTCAGTGTGGCTTGACTCAAACCACATGTCGACATCGAAATTACTGTCAACCCAGTGGTATCTGTCGCAACTGGTTTTGCGCACCAAGGTATCGGTGCTGTGGCGTAGCACAAGGTTAAGCGTGAGCACGCTATCGCAAACGCCTTGACCATATTGAAGGGTGTCGCTATAAACTCCAGAGTTGAAGAAGGTGGCACCGGTTGAAGGCCATGTGTATTGCGTGTCGCAGATAGAGACATAGTAATTTCTAGTGTTGTATTGCGATTCTTCGACTGTGAGGATTACGGTACTGTCGCAGCCCGCAACTGTTTCGTAATGGAAGATATAGGGATTGGGACGGGGCTGATAGTATTGTCCGTCATCGAATAAGTAGCCAGGACCGCCTTGGCATGTCGATTCGGTTCGGGTGTATTCGTAGGTTGGGTTCTCAATAAGGCGGAGACGGATAACGCTGTCGCAATGGTGTACGGATTCGAGGGTGTGGTAGTATGTTCCAGCGGAGGTCAAGGTTTGGCCGTGGAACACGTATTCCTCGCCTTGGCAGTAATAGTCGGTGACAGGGGTCTCATATGTCTCCCAGTTGGAAAGATGAAGAACGATGAGTTTGTCGCAACCAAATTCGGTTTGGGTGTGATACTCGTAATCACCAGCAGCTTGTACTTCTTGCCCATGGAAATTGTATGTGTCGTTGTCACAGATAGTGTGATTTATCTCTTCCACTTCATTGGGGTGGACTACGATATTGATGTTGACGTCCATAGCAGTGACGCCGTCCGACACGTGGCAGACGTAAGTTGTTGTTCCGACGGGAGGAGTGGCTGTCGGGTTTTGGTTGCTGGCACTGCTCAGTGAATTGGCTGGAGACCAACTGTAGGTGTAATTACTGGTGCCGCCTGTAGGCACAACGTGCAACGTGGTGGATTCACCCTCGCAAAGTTCGTTCTGGTCAGCGGAGATCATGGCTGTCATGCCTGCTCCGTCCATGGGTACGGTGATTTGTGTCTCAGCATTACAGCCGCCTTGTGGGTTGGTCACGGTCACGGTGTAGACTTGGTTGGCATAAAGCTGAACGGTTTGTGTGGTCTGGCTGTTAGGGTTGACTACCATATTGGCGGGCTCCCAGTGGAAGTTGAAGCTTCCTTGCGCACCAGGGTCTGCTGTGAGTGTAGCGGTGCCTCCATAGCCTACAGGGGAAGGATTGGCAGTGATGGAAGGATTGGGTTGCGCATACACGGGTACGGTTATTGTCCTTTGGTCGGTGCACTGTCCGTTAGTGGATACGGTGAGTGTGACAGGGTAGTCACCAGCTTGGGCGTAGGTGTGGCTTACCTCCTGTCCCGAGCCTGTTTGCCCATCACCGAAGTTCCACTGGTAGGAAGTGATACCTTGCCCTGTTGAGGTGCTAGTGAAAACGGTCGGATTACCACGGCATACTGAGGTGTAAGTGAAATTGGATGTGGGCTGTGCGTTGACGGTGACAGCCTGTGTGAATTGGTCGGTGCAGTTACCTCCAGCAGTTCCAACAGTGAGGGTCACTTGATAAGTATTGGCATTGGCGTAGGTGTGTGTGACGGTCTGTCCACTGCCCGTTTGTCCATCACCGAAGTTCCACTGATAAGAGGTGATGTCTTGTCCAGTTGAGGTGCTGGTGAACTGGGTGGCAGTTCCTTCGCAGACAGTATTGGCGGTGAAGCTGGCTTGAGGCTGTGCGTTGACGGTGACGGTCAGTGTTTTAGTACTGGTACAATGTCCGTTGCAATTCACGGTGAGGGTAGCTTGATAGGTGCCTGGGTTAGCGTAAGTGTGACTAACGGTTTGCCCGGTTCCGGTTTGCCCATCACCGAAGTTCCATTGGTAATCGTTAATTTGTTGCCCTGCGGGATTGGTGGTTGATGTACTGGTAAACTGGGTGGGGTTGCCAACACATACAGTGGTAGCGGTGAAGTTGGCGGTAGGCTGAGGATGGACAACCACTTCGGTAGTGGCACTGTTAGTTTGGTTACCTACGGAGATGGTGCAGGTATAAGTTCCGGCCATAGCCATGGTACAATTGGGACGGGTAGGGTTCTGAGTCGATGAATTAAAACCACTTGGTCCCGACCAGCTGTAATTTGCACCTGCTTGACTTCGGGCCGACAGTTGAATGGTCTCACCAACGCAATAGGGTCCTTCGTTGGAGACTGTCGGTGGCAGGATGCCGCAGTCGGTGGTGCCGGTGCCCGCCACCTTGCTGAAGTTGATGTTACAGGTAGAGTTGGAGTAGTTGGTGATGATAAGGATGTAGTATTCACCAGTTTGAGCGGTCGAAGGAATCAAGCAGTGTTCATTCCAACTGGTGGAATAACTGCAACTTACCACTTTGTCGGATGTTAGGCCATTCGGACAAGGAGAGGTCGGGTCAGTGAAAGGGCCCCAGCAACAGAAGTCAATGTCGACTTGAGGCGTACTGTACATGTAAATGTCAATGTTGCCAGGGTTCAGTATCCTCATATAGTACCAGGCAGGGTTGGGTTGAGTGTACAAGCAATCATAGTATGGTCCCGTCTCGCCGCTACCCGCGTTTACACCGGCAGGGAACTCGTACATGCCGTTATCCGTGCAGAATGGGTCGGCATTGGCACAGGTGTTGTTTTGCCTCGAACGGATGTAGTAGTCCATCATCAAGGAAGAGATGAAGGGGAGAGGCAAAGCACCTTTGTATTCGGCAGCCACCTCGGCGGCTTGCTCTTTGCTCATCCTTCCGAAGTCGTTGGCATTTTGCTCGCGGAAGTCAGCAAAGGTCTCCTCCAGATCGATGCCTTCGAAACTATCGCTGGCACTGATGATGAAAACACCATCTTGTTCGCTGTTGATGACATCAAAACGACCATCAGTCGACAAATTGTAAAGGAAAAAGACGCGTTCGTCAAAATTGGCAATGTCGGTGATGTTAAACATAACCGTTGTTCCGTCGCTTGAGAACTGTGGTTGTTGGGCGAATGATTTCATGGGCATAAGCGCCAAAAGCATTACTGCCAAAAACAATTTGATAATCTTGTTCATATTCATTTATTTATATTTATTATTTTAATTTTGTTTCTCATTTTCTAACGTGTCACGCTGACGCGTCTGACGGACAGCCCGCTTTCAGTTTGGATTCGGATGAGGTAGGTACCCACTCCGAATTGTTTCATCTCGATTTGGGCCTTGTCGGCTTCCAATTCGTGGTCAAATAATGTCTGACCAAGGGCGTTTATCACAGTCAAGCGCTGCATTCCTTGCGACTCGATGTTAATGATGCCATCGGTCGGGTTGGGGTAAAGCTTGGCTTCGATGTCAAATTCATTGACGTCGGTGGAGTTCTTCACGGTGACGGTCAGGCTATTGTCGTCTTGCCCACAATAGCCGACTGCAATCACTTTGATGACGGCTTCACCTTTGTAAGTGTTGCTCCAAGTGACGGTAGCCACGCTGTTGTCGACCTCAATTGTGCCTGCCTCAGAGGGTTCGATGCTCCAAAAATCGCCACCACTGGGTGTTGCTGTGTAGACGCTGCTGGGTGTGAGTCGCACGTCGACTTCGGTGTCGCCATTGATGGTTTCAATCAAGGGTGCTGAGATAATAGCTATGTCCAACATCACAATGGAGTCGCAACCGTTGACGTTAGTGTACATCCGCTCATAAACGCCGCTTTCGGTGTAGGTGATTCCATCCCAAGTAATGCTGTCGCAGGCATCTAAAGAGATTGTTTCCTGTGATAAATCAAAAATGGTCAAATTCATGACCACGATTGAGTCGCATCCGTGAATGGAAGAGAAGGTGTGCTCGTAAAAGCCACTCTCGGTGATGGTCTGTCCGGCCCATTCGTAGCTGCTACAAGCGCTTTGTTCAACTTCGATGTTGTAGACATCTATCATACTGAGGTGCATCACCACAGTCGAGTCGCAGCTATGGATGCTTTGAAGGGTTTGCTCGTAGTCGCCAGCTTCGCTGTATTCGATGCCGTTCCATGTGTAGGTGCCGCACGAAGACATTTCAAACTCTGTGTGTTGCAGCGGATAGATGGTGAGTGTTAAGCTTTGTGATGCGTCACCACAACCGTAAGGTGAATGGCCGTTGAGGGTCAGCGTGACTTGTCCATTGGCCTTGTCTTGTTCTCCAGGGGTATAAGTGGTGTTGACGTTGTCGGGATGGTCGAAGCTGCCGTCGCCATCAGTTGTCCAATTGACGCTCCCTGTCTCATCCACAAGGGCATTGACCTCAAAGGTTTCGCCGTCGCAAACGCCAGCTTCGGAATCCATCACGATACTTGCAGCATTGTGGAAGTTGATGGCTACGTTGTCGCTGAGGATTTCACCATCAACATTGGTGGCGGTAAGGGTCAGTACGACGCTCTTGTTGGCCAGATCTTGATCTCCTGGTGTGTATATGGGATTGATGATGTTGTCTTGGCTGAAGTGACCATCACCCAAAGTGGACCAGAGTATATTTTCTCCGCCGATTACATAGCCTTCCAACTGAGCCGCCACCTGACAGATGTCTTGGTCAGCACCCGCATTGCAACTGAAGGCAATGTGGCGAACGGGGAAGAGAATCTCGTCGATATACACATGGTCGCTACCAGCAGTGTTACTGCCGTCTTTTTCGTATGCCCATGTAAACACGTGCTCGCCTTGTGTCACGGGGAAGGCCATCTCACGCCAGTTGAGCGAGCCGTTCCATTGTTGCATCTCGGTGCCGTCGATGTAGAACTTGAGGTAGTCGCTGGTGTGGCAGTCGGTTTTTCTGAAGAAACGTATTTCGTCAGTCTCGTTTTCCACGTTAAATGGCAGACTCAACGTCGAGGTGGCGTTGAGGCCGATGGTGCCCGATTGCAGACAGTATTGACCCGAGTATGGGTCGGTGGTGGTGACCACCCATGGGTGGTTGGGGTCGTTCTCCCATTCAAGGTCCCCTAGTCCATTTTCAAAGTTGATGGTTTCGAGACCTACACGGTGTGAGAAGTCGCATTCGTTTGCGTAGGCACCAGTTTCGGCGCGTAATGTGAAAAGGGCCGCTTCGCCTCTTGGCATGGTAGCCGACACACTGACGTTGTAGGTTAACGTAACAATCTCACTCGTATCCACTGTGGCTGTAGTAATGACGGGATCACTGATGGTGATGTATTGTTGTGAGGCAGTCGACAAAGTGGCTGTCACATCGTTGGCTCTGGCTCCGCCGTTGTTGATATAAGTAAAGATGAGTTGTGCGTTCTCACCAGGGTCGAGACGCCCGTTGCCGTTGCCTTTATTGATGGTTTCATCGTTGACAGTCATGATGTCGGAGACTCTCAGGTTCGGTGCGTGTGCATCGAAACTGAATGAACCAGTCCAAAGATAGTTTTCGCTAGTCATAGTGAGACCAAAGGCAAGGTCGGTTCCGTTGGGCAACTCGTCAGAAATGGTGATATTGAAAACTTCATCCAAATTGACGGTTTCGTTGGGAGCCAAAGCTGGAATAGTAGCCATGCCCTCATTGATGGTCACATACAAAGGATTACGTGTAGTAAGCGTGGCGATGGCTTGTGTTGAAGCCATGTCGCCAATGTTTTTGAAGACCATGTCGAATGTGGCTTGTTCGCCATATTCGAGTTGGGCATTGTCGCCATCATTCACAGTCACCTCGGTGAGGGAAAGGTAAGGCTGGCTGATGACGTGGATGGTACCCACATAACGAAGCTTGTCTTGTTTGGTGGCCACAATTGTGATGTCCGTATTAGAAGGCTGTGCCGGGAAAGTGATACTTTGTGTGTTGCCGGTAGAAGTGGCCACGGCAAGGATGTTGTTGTCGCGGGTCAGAGCGATGACAGCGCCTTCTGTGGCGGTGACGTCGATGCTGGTGGTGCCCGCCGTGACTTGCGACGGGTGGTTGACCGACAAGGCAGTAGGCACTTGGGTATAAAGTGTCAGGAAGGCATCGCAGTGGGCCGTGAACATTTTGTATGTGATGGCTTTGTTGTCGACGTTATACGGCCAGTTACTTTGGGCAAGGAAGTATTTGCCGGCCACGTTACCGAATGCTGGTCTCCAGTTGCCTTCATAATTGGCGTAGGGGCCGTAGTCAGGCATGAATTGCGGATCATAATGGTCATATAAGCCCCATGCGTAGGCATCGTTGACAAAAGAGTATGAGGTCTGTGTGGGACCGATGCAGCCCACGGCGCCAGCGTTCTGACCGTTGCTTGTGCGACGCATGAAAGCCTCAATGAGGCATTCAGGTGAGTGGTCGAAAGTGCCGGTCTGGCAGTTGATGGTGTTGACAAAGGTCAACTTGCCCACATTGGTCATTTGCTCTACATCGCTGGTGCTGAAATCGGGCTCGCCCCAACCTTGGTAATAGCCATGGTCACGATGTTGGAGCAACATGCAGCCACTATTGACGGCTTGCACTACTTGTGCAGCTGTGCCGCCTGTCCATCCACCGAGCTCGGCAGGTGAGGCAGGGATGTATCCTAAACCATTGGGACCAAAGTAATTGACAACCATTGAAGTGTTCTGGTTGCTTGACCAGCTGTTGCCCGGATAGCCAGAATAGATGGCATTGATACGCACGGGATGTTTGCCTTGGATACGCCAATAGCCGCCCACGACTTCGGAGCAGATTTGGAACCAACGTTCGTTTTGCCAACCTAAAGCGGTGATGGGATGGTCGTAGGTAGTCGCTTCCATGTTAGGGTTGGTGAACTCGTATTCAAGTTGCTTGCTCACCATCATTTGGGCTTCGGTGGCGTTGGCGGCCACAAGCCGCGAAAAGGCCATATCAGGTAGATTGTCGCCATCGACATCGGCGTAGCCATTGTCGGTGATGCAGTTGCCATAGTTTGTCGAGTGGAAGGTGGTTTCAGCAGGAATGCCCGAACTCATGTTGGTGTTATGGTCTCCAAGGAGCAGGATAGCAACAGGCGGGATGTCCCAGTTGTTGTAAGCGTTGTGGAAGTATTCTTTCATTTGGCTGGTGGTGGAACACCCCATGTCGCTCAGACTCTTCACCTCGGTGAGGATGCCTTGCTGGATGCGATAGTCTCTCAGTTGGTTGGCGTATGTGCGGAAGCCTTCGTTGTTGGGGATGACGATGAGGTATTCGCAGCCTTCTGGACGTGTGCTTAACCATTGCTGCATACGGGCTTCGTAGTCAATGACAGGCAGTTGGTTATAGTTGGCTAGATTCTGCATAAGAATGGGATCCCAATAGGGTGAGCGCAGGCGGTTATCGCCAAACTCGCCGTTGCCACCGTCGAAGCGCACGTTGAACTGAAGATCGTCGTAAACACGCAGCTCTTTGGTGACAGGATTATATTGATAGGGTGTCACGGTCACGGCTACGGTCTGCACACCGCGCAGGCTGAAAGGCTCGCTGACGGTGACGGGCTGTTCGGGGAAGAAGGCATTCTTGTTATAGATGTTCAGGTCTTTCTCGTAGGTATTGGGGCTGTCGTCGGTATCGAACTTGATGGGTGCGGCGGGTAGCAGGTCGACGTTGGCGATGGTAGTCATGCTGCGGTAGCCCATCTCGATGTGGGCGGTGGCGCCGTTGGGGACGGCCACGAAGCGGCTGAACGAGGGCAGGTCAGGCTCGCCGGCGTTAGCGGGCAGGCTGATGCCTGATCCGGCTTGCAGCACATCGCCCGTATAGCCGTTGTCGGTGATGTTGAGGATATGCAGCTGCTTCAGGGAATGGCGCATCGTGAGGTCGGAGCGGGTGCCCTGCCCGACGATGAGGCCTTCTTGTGGGGCCGAGTTGCTGAAGGTGAAGTCGCGCGTCTGCGCGTTCATGGCCACTGCCGAGAACAGCAGGATGGCGACGGTGAGAATACGGGAAAAGATCTTCATGGTATGGTTGTTTTGATTGTTTGACAACTTATTAATAATAAAAAAGCGCGTAAAAATACGCACTTTTTTTGAATAGTGAAAGGTTTTTTCTGCTAAAGCGCAGATTTTTTCTTCGGAAGGAAGATTTTTTGTGGTTTATTCCCTCACCACCTTCCGCACACATTTGCGGCCTTCCTCGTTGGTAATGGCGACGAAATAAACCCCAGCGAGCAGGGCTGATATGTCGATTTGCAGCTCGTTGCCACGGCCTAGCACGCTGAGCACTTGCTGCCCGAACATGTTGAACAACTCGGCTTGTTGCAGGTTCTCGCCTAAGATGGTGATTTGGCCTGTGGTGGGGTTTGGATAAATGGTAGTGAAAGCACTGGTTACACCATTTTCTTCTACAACGATAAGGTCTGTTTGGCCCCAGACAAGAGGATAATCCTGAATGGTGCAGAAAGCCACCCTATCAACGCCCCAATAAACTTCACGAAGCCCGTTTTCTATGACTTCTTTCTTAAAGGTTTCAAACCAGCCGTACAAATACCCGTCGTTATGTTTGTAACGAAAGGCATAATAATCATTGGCCCGTACAACCCACTCGCTAACATCCGTAACCCATGCTTCATTGTTAGGAATAACGTAAACCGAATCAATTGCGCACAGCTCAAGAACATCTGGTTTATTAGAATGAATGTGCGGAGAAATTATACCCAATCCTCCTCCGATTGTATAATACAATTCTATATCTGGCGAACCTTCTCCATCAAGGTCAATCGTCATAGAACGGATATCGCTCCATAATTTCAATGTGGAATCTGGCTCGAAATCCCTATAGATAATTTCGCCTTGCTGGGCTTTGATGCCTATTGCCATCAATAGTAGTGTGGCTAATATCAAATGCCTTTTCATGGTATCATTATTAAAAGTTCTATAGTTTAATAATCTTCCTGCTCCACCGCTGTCCGTTCTGCTCCACCACGATGTGGTACATGCCTGCGGGCTTGCCTTTGAAGGAAATCACGTTGGTGTTGCGCTCGGTGAGGACGAGCCGTCCGTTGGCGTCAAAGACCTGCACGGTGAAGTCACCCTCCTGCTCCAAGCCAAGGGTGATCTGGTCATCGGTGGGGTTGGGGTGGATATCCAAAGGAAGCTCGGTCTGCTCGGCGGTTTCGTCCAAGTGATAGGGTAGCGTGAGGTAGTCAATCCATGCGGCATCCATGCCCCCGTTGACGGAGTAGTCCTTGGAGTAGCGCCAAGTGTAGGTGTGGCGACCCGGCAAGACCCTGAAAGTGTGCTCGGTCCATGTGTGCTCGCCCGACCATTTGCCTTTTTCTTGACCGTCAAGGAAGAACACCAACCAGTCATAGTTGTTTTCGGTCGAAACTTTACTGAAGAAAGTGAAATAGCCGATGTCGACAGAGGTGTATGTGAAACTCAACAAGGTCATTTCGTCGTGCGAAATGCTGCCCGATTTGGCACTATAGTCGCCATGGTAGGTTATCGAGTTGTCTATGGTCCAGGGATGGTCGGGGTCGTTGGTCCAAAAACCAGGTTCGAACTGGCCATTTTCAAAGCTTTCTTCCACAAAACCCACTGGACAGGCGTATTCTATGTCTTCGATAAGCCCTTTGGTGGCGGCACGCAGTGTGAGATGGATATAGGGCGATTCACCAGCGATATACTCTACAAAGACATCGAAACTGATCTCGGTGGAGGTGCCTACGGCGATACCTTCACCATGGACTTCTGGCGTGATGATGCGCACATAACCTTCATCGTTGCTCAAGGTTATGGTCGGGTCTTCGGCCATATAGTGGCCTTCATTGGTGATGCGGAAGGTGAGCGTTGCATATTCGCCGGGGTCGAGATGACTGTCACCGTTGCCCATCGTGTCATCAATGTCAATGAGTTGCACGGCCAGGTGAGGCGACTCGACGATGAGTTCGTAGCTCCTCTCATGATTGCCGTTGCCGAAGTGTGTGGTGATGGTGAAAGGGATGCGGGTCATGTCGGGGATGGCATCGCTGATGTCGAAATGGAAGGCGTCTTCAAGCATCAGGGATGCCCCGCCAGCCAAGGCCTCTATAGGTGCCTCGCCTTGCGTGATGTCTAGGTATTCCGACTCAGAGGCAAAGACAATCGGGCCGGCTTCGCTAGGGTT
>Ga0265298_10006591_pt1 | contig 14299 bp, 15 predicted proteins | sample AusTroGonzalo_MG_3_FD_193486 | JGI IMG/M metagenome (GOLD analysis project Ga0265298, IMG submission 193486) | Bovine rumen microbial communities from tropical cattle in Woodstock, Queensland, Australia - Gonzalo_01 | ecosystem: Host-associated > Mammals > Digestive system > Stomach > Rumen ...
GGCAACACAATCTCCTTCAATGAAGAGCATCCCTCAAATGCACTTGAGCCAATTGTGTTAACAGAATCAGGTATCTTAACAGTCTTAAGCTTCTTGCATCCCTTGAATGAATTAGGTTTGATAGAAACCACAGTATTAGGAATGACAATCTCAGTCACTTCTTTGTCAACCACACCATATACTTGATTCAATCCATTTATTTTAAGTTCTGTATCCATAGGGCCCTTATTCAGTAAAGATCGTATCCTAAGTTTTAAATTTGAGACAAAGATACAAATAAAAGTGTAAATAATGCGATTTCTATAACATTTATTAATCAGAAATGACGGTTCTGGTTGTAAAATCGGAGTAAACTATGATCTGAACGCCTTTATCGCTTGGAGAACAAGGACGGCCGGAAAGGTTGTATCTGGCCACTTCCTCTGACGTATCATTACTACTTCCTTCAATCCCCCTGACAGCAGACGGGGAGCTCTCCCCAAAGTAAATACCTTGGAGGGAGGTACAACCGGCAAAGGCATCTTCACCTATGAAGCTAACTGTCTCTGGGAGATAAATCTCACGGAGATAGGCAGCACCCTCAAAGGCTCCGCGGGCTATACGACGACAGTTCGGGTGAACATTGTAGGTGGTGTTTCTACTACCAGCAGGATAACGTACCAGGATCCAGTCCTTGGTGCCTTCGTAGCCGACGGCATAGAGGACACCATCAATAGTTTTATACTTGTTCATGTAGGTTCCGTTAATGTAACCTGACGTGAACTTGTCGACCTTCTCAATCTCTTGGGCTTTGACAGCTGCGCTCATCATAAGAGCGACCAGCAAGAATAATACTTTTCTCATATCGTTTTTATTGTTTCTTTTCTTTTATTTCTTGGTAGGTTATGAGGAGCCTTTTTGCCTCTGTAAAATCGTGTTCCTTGAATTTCTGAATAGTCTTTTCCAGCAGTTCGTGAAGTGTGAGACCCTCAAAGACAATAGGGGATGGAGCATTCTTGATTTTTTCCTGCTCGGCTCTGTACTGTTCCAAGGCCTGGGTACAGCACTCTTTGAATAGAATGTCGAGCTGAACAGAGAATTCTGAACGTTGCTCGTCAGAAAGCTCAGGATACTTTTCGTCAAACCACGCGAGTGCTTCAAGATCCCACGTTTCATCACCGCTCAGCAAAAAGTCGTTGGTAAAAAACTCTTCACCATACTCTTTTACTATATCATTTATCTCCTTCATATTTCTATAGCATAATTTTCTGTACAAAGGTATGAATAAATATTGGTCTAGAGTCTCATTTTATAGGTATAAAGTTTTAGAATAGATGGAGTTCATTTCTTAAAAAGCCGATGACTCTGAGAAAGAAACTGGTTTCGAACTTTTCATTTCTGAAACGCCAATCAGGGTAACATATCAGAATCTACATAATTGCTTAGCAACCGTCGGCTCTACGTTTAGCCATTGTATAGCGACCGAAAGAATCTCTTAGATATAGTTCAGGGAACAAATACCCATCGATAGTTAAGGAGATATTACTCCCACTTCTGGAGAATCGGAGGGTATTGCCATAGTAGGCATAGTTGTAGGTCTCTGTGTACCATTCGGTGTCATGTTGCTTGGCCATCGTGATGTCGGCCTTGCCTCCAGACATGAACTTAATCTGTTTAAACTCCACCCCACCAATAATCATGGGATAATAACACTGCCAGGTCCCCAAAAGCACATCAGCATAGAACACATCGCCTGTAGTTTTACGCTGTTGAGCACGGTCCAACTCGTCCTGATATGGGCATTCACAGGATACCAATATCAAAGCAAAAAGAGAAAAAAGATGTTTCGTCAATCTCATATTATTTTACGTTTATTGTATATTCTTGGTAGTTTGGAGTGAATAGTGATAGTCAGCCCATAGTCCCTCTTTAGTCGTTTGCATTGTCGCCGGAAAAGACGGCCATGTCCGAAAAGGCCTCCCCACTGGCGGTCGATAGTCCTGACATAGTGGTGGATCATCTCATGGATAATGGTCTCACGGAGTGTCGCTTCCGTCCAGTCAATATCGTTGGTAAGCCAGATTCGTCCTTCGATGATGCCGTCTTTCTCCTTCTTATAGGTGTACATCCCTTCGCACCACGACATCTTCTGGACTGAAAACTTACAATGCTTCAGCTGATTGCCAAAGTAAAGCCGGTTATACTCCTTATAACGGACTCTGATATCTTCTTTTGTGATCTTATTCATCTCTGATATTAATTACTCCACCATTTCCAAAAATGTAGTCACCAATCTTCTTAACAGAGCGAGGTATAGAGAGTTCCACGTTATGACGACAAGCTAAAAAAGCGAAGTCTTCAATTTCTTCAACTCCATCAGGCACCTCATAACGGATATCATTGAAGGTATAACGACATCCTATCAGAATCTTACCATCTTTTGAATAACCAACTTCATGATCATCGAATATGGGCATATCATCGTTAAAGTCATCCTCTTCTTCAATAGGTGTTCCGTCATAATGTGTATCCCATATTTTGACCTTCAGCCCTTGTGGGTATTCACGGAGCGATCCGTTGTCAAAAAGCATCTCAACAGGGATGTCCAATTTTTGGAGTTCAGTACAATGCCTGGCTGCCATCGGTGAAATATAGAGGGTACCTTCCTTGATACGATAGTGAGGAATATTAGGAATCTGTATGAGATATGAGCCAGAGGGCGAGTAGATGGCATCCTTCTCAGTCAGACCATCATCAACAGCACAGATAACGCCTTCCAGACTGACACTCTGATAGTCGAGAGCATGGATAAATGAAGCCATATCGAAGATGTCAATGGCACGGAAAAGGACGCGGGAAGTACCATTCTCGTTCTTAACCATGAATCCGTAAAGTTCATAGAAGTTCTCACATGCCTCTCGGAAATTCTCCAGTCGTTGGGGAGTTGGATTGTCTATAGTATATGCCAATTCAAGAGTCATAACAACTCCTTCTGATAGCTCGAATGAGAGAGTAGGAGCAATCACTATGTCTTCTCCGTAGTCTTGTTTGTAACAATGTGTGAGTTTATTGTCAACCCTTTCATGGATTGCCGTACTAATCCATGGGGCATTGAAATGCCCGTCATGGAGTCCCTTGGTACTGATAAGTCTCTTCATGATAATACTCTTATGAAATAAAACCTATACTCTTTCGCTCCTTGCCACCCAGGAGCTCTGCGCGACAGTAGCCCTCTATCTCGTCGAGAGAAGCGAATTTCCCTGAGAGGATGTAGTCAACTGTGCGCTTACGGGCGATGTTCTCAATCTGACCTCCAGAGAAGTCGAAGTGAGAGGCCAGCTGACGGGCATCATCAGCACTGATATCCTTCAGCATGGAGCGCCAAATCTTGGTCTTCACGTCCGTATCAGGCTTGTGGAACTCCACCTTGTAGAGGAAACGACGCTCAAAGGCCTTGTCGAGATTACTCGTCAGGTTGGTGGTGGCAATGAGGATGCCGTCGAGGTCTTCAATCTCCTGCAGGATAATGTTCTGCATGGCGTTGTCCATCTTATCAACAGAGTGCTCTACGTTCTCAGTACGCTTGTTGATGATGGCATCGGCCTCGTTGAAGAACAGAATGGGCATCACCTCGCTGTTCTGACACAGCCTGCGATAGCGGGCAAACACCTCCTTGATGTTCTTCTCGCTCTCACCAACCCACTTATCGCGCAGTCCGGCGATGTCCACCTGCATAAGGTCACGTCCCGTCTGACGGGCTATCTGAAGGACAGTCTCGGTCTTGCCTGTACCAGGAGCACCATAGAACAAGCAAGCAAAGCCCTTGCGCATACCCTGTTCTTCGAGTCGCTGCTGGATAGATGGCAGGGTCTCGGTGCTAAGCAGATTGGTAAGACGGTCTATCTGCTCTTTCTCAGAGGTATTGAAGAACAGCGATTTCTCCTTGATGGACGTGTGTCCCTTCAGAAAGCGGTCATCGGGTCTCATCCTTCTGCACTTTGAGTGACTGGGGGTATATGCTGAAAGAAGTTCAACCTTGGCCTTACGAGTGAGCATATACTGCTCTGTATCGGCCTGACCCTCATTACACTTATGCTCAATATAACCGCATTGAATGAGGGGATGAGTCCCGTTTCTAAGCCCCTCACGCATGAAATCACAGTCATACTCCTCAGGATAAAGGCCATCGATGGTCTGGAAGGTAAGGCCTTCTCCGTCTGAACCTTCCCACTGCGCATAATCGACAACAATCAACAGCAGGAGTGACTGAACATGAATATCATCAAACCTCAGAACCTCATGACAGAGTGGAAGATGTGGGTTGGCTTTAGCAAGCTGCAGCATCCATTCCTCGTCATCATTAAAAACGGCATTGCGGTCGTTCATGTTCTTATCAACATGACTCTCCAGCTTATCCACAAACTGCTGCTCGTTGAGACCATCAATTTTCTCTGGGACGAAGGGCTTGTTATGACGGAGAGCCGTGACGACACCGCGTGCCAAAGCAATTCCCTCGAAGAAGCCACCTATCTCATGGACACCCTTGCGAATAGCCCAGCGCTTGGCAATAAGTCCCTCAATCTCTTCAGAATATACCATGACAGACAAGCGCGAGCAGCCAAGATAGTTGCCCATGCCTTTCCAAGACATCGGTTCGCCAGACTCGATGAGCATGGCAAGTGCAACAATCTGGACGTTGGTCAACCCCAGTTCTTTATTGAGGAAAGCCAAGGGATTCTTGACTGACTCCCAAAACTCGTCAGACAATTGAGAATCCTGAGCCATGTCGAGAATTCTGTCAAGAGCAGTGATGATGGTCCAAGTGTCAGGTTCCTTGAACTCGTCTATAATCTCACCTGGGAGATCTCCATGACCTCCGATTCCTGACTTAAGTCTGCGTACTGGTTTCTTTCTAATATTCATATTATACTATTTTTGATTTCGTGGTGCAAAGGTAGAAATATTATTTCAGTTCTTCTTTCCATTTATACGTATACCGACTGAGCGCAGCCTTATGCTGCAGCCTTTAGATAATGGCGGCTCTCAGCACGCACCATATCAAGGAAACGACGCATTTGTTGGTCGTTCAAACGGTATTTACGAGCGAAGTCAGAGGTGGTAAGTCCCTTCTCCATCATGGAAAGGTAATCGTCCAACATCTCACCTGTGCCCTGCCAATATTGCTTGTCGAGCCCCCTTTTCAGTGCGTTGAGTGTATCGTCATAGCGGACTTGCCAATCCGGTGAGACATCCGTAGAGGAGGGCAGATAGCTCATCATGGTATCTGAGTCATCCTCATCAGCATATATCGGTTCGTCCAAAGACACGGTAGCACACTTGTGTTTGAGGTGGTCGTATGCAGTCTTTTGAACCTCACTCTCGATGTACCATGTGGCAAAGGAGATGAAGCGAAAGCCCAGACTTGCATCAAACATGTCAGCAGCTTTTGTAATACCCAAAGAGCCTGCCATGATGAGGTCTTCGAAGGCTGTGCCAGAGGCAAGGTACTTCTTGGCAACGGTCACCACATAGCGCAGATTGGCATGGATGAACTTGTCACGAGCATGTTTGTTGCCCTGACGCATGAGAAGCCAAAGGTCGTATTCCTGCTTGTTGGTGAGAGGCTGCGACTTCTTGATGTCCTTGAGGAACATGTCGACGCTACTGTTGCTACGGTCGGTGAATGTGATGTTTCTGCCGTTCTGATACATGATGTGACAATATTTAAAGGTGAGACATTTGGTTACGAAGTGAATTGTCAAGGATGACCGTACCACCCTGTGCTACGAATGGGATAAGCACCTTACCGTCGTGAGACTGCGGACGGTCAATGGCAAAATCAGAGGCATGAGGCGTAGCCTGACGGATGGCGTTGCGCGATTGGGCAATGTAATGACTGAAGAAGTGGTCGAAGTCTGTGCTCTCAATAGTCTTCACCAGTGCATCACCCTCTTTGAAATAGAGCAGAGTGTAGAGCTGTCGCAGTGCCTTGTAGTTGTTGGCAGCTGCCAGACGACGTTGATAGCCTTGTGGGTGGAGTAAGGTGTAGATGTAAACGAGACGCGAATAGCGATCACGGAACTTCACCTCTGTCTCTTGTCCGTTCTCAGCAATAAGCAGCACGTCATAACGACACCTGACATTTTTGATGTTGCTGAGTCTTACTTCAACAGCAATAGGGCGTGGGGCCAACTGCTGGTCGGCGGCCATATACTCAGCCAGACGCTGCTTCATCTCGTCTGTTGTCATCGACTCAATCATTTCCTTAATATTCTCTGTCATAAAATCTATATAAGTTAATTTAAATCTTCGAATAATCGTCGCATTTCCGGCTGCGAAGGTCGGACTTTTTGAGCATATTGTCATGTGAAATATAGGTATAAAAGGAAAGATGAACGAAAAAAAACTAAATTGATAGAATTTTGTATAATAATAAAGGAGTTATAGTGGGATATTACATATTTATTTGTATCTTTGTATCCAAAATATAGAGTTTATGACAACAATTGAATGTACTGACGAAAAGCTTGCATTGAATCTGAACCCGTATCAGATATTTGTCTTTGTCAACGAAAAGACGAAACCATATCTTGATCAAATTAAAAGAGATCATATTGGAAGATATAACATAGAATTGATTCCTTTCGATGCTCTAAAAGACAGCCAAGCTGTAGTAGGAGAGGATGTGGATCCATTATTGTATTATAACATCACGCATTCTGATTTATTTGCAAGGGTCATGCCTTTAAAAGAAGGTGATTACAGATACACGTCAGAGATTCTTTTTCAAGGGAAGGACTATAGTGGCGATCTTTTTTTTAACGTGGTCAACAACTTTGCCCGCTCCTTGAATAACAAAAAGAGCAAAAGCTTTGTAAATACACTGAGGAGATATTTCCAATATGGCAATGAAGAGTTCTACGATTTCCTGATGGAAGTATATGATGGGGATTTATCAAAGATACTGGAAATGTCAAAGTATTACTCCCATATTGTCAGTTCAGCTGTGCAAACATCTGCAGAGAATTTCTTGGCAGACTTTATGCGTCAGTTGTCGAAAGACAAAAAGGAAGAACTCATTTCAATCATTAAAGATACGTTGGGATTTGCCTGTGAAAAAGACTCGAAACTATTGCTTTGCAATTATCTGCAATATAAGTATACACCTGGTATAGGTGGCTTCAGCAATCTGTCTAAGGTGGCAGAAGTCAAGAGCGAACTTCTAAAACCGGATTTTTCTCTTGTCATAGAATACAACAGGAAAGATAGACTTATGGATAAAGATGGTGATTACTCCATCATCTTGAAGAAAGACGACGGTAACCGAATAGAGTTAGAGTTTGGACACAGAGGTGACAAGATGCTCTATCTACTTACCTTATTATGTCAAAAAACCAGGGGAGGACTTCCTACTGCATACTTTAAAAATGAGCAAGCTAAGCAAGTTATAAAAGCAGTTTATGACAGGATGTATCGTAGCGGTGGTGACGAATGGGTAAATAAGTGTTCTAACAATACACATACAATCTCTACATACCGCTCCCATGCCAAGGAGGTGATTGAAAACGATGAGAGGCTCGAACCATATATGGCTTATTGGTGCAATTTTGAAAACCAAACGATCTTTATTGGCAAGATGGGCAATAAACCCCTAGAAATCAGAAAGATTCGTCTTCCAGAAGAAAGGATAAAAATCTATGATGAGAACGAAGAAGCTGGGTCTTTCTCTGATATTCTCGAAAAGTTACCGCATCTGAGAAGCTTATATGGCTTAAACAAGGTTAACTTCCCCGAATTGTTTGAAATACACAAAAACCTGGTTTGTGGTGTGGATCAACGGGAAGATGATGCCATAAATGCAATAAGAGAATAATTTGTTGACATATAATTCCAAGGTTATAATTTGTCACCACTACGCCGTAAAACCGGCGATGTGGTGATGTTCTGTTTTGCAGTCAAAGGCCTCTGAGCGGCAATAGGTTTCTATTTCATCCAAGGAGGCATATCTGCCAGAAAGGATGTAGTCAACGGTGCGCTTGCGGGCAATATTCTCTATCTGACCACCTGAGAAGTCGAAGTGGGTAGCCAAGTGTAAGGCGTCTTTTTTGCTGAGCTTCTTCAGCATGGAACTCCAAATCTTAGCTTTTACCTCGGTCTCCAGTTTGTTAAACTCAATTTTATAGAGGAAACGACGCTCGAACGCTTTGTCGAAATTGCACGTCAGGTTAGTGGTTGCAATGAGAATGCCGTCAAAGTCCTCCATCTCTTGCAGAATTACGTTCTGCATGGCGTTCTCTTCTTTATCGCAATATTGTTGAATTCTCGTTGTGCGCTTGTTGAAGACACCATCTGCCTCGTTGAAGAAAAGAATGGGTGTCACATCAGATATGTCGCATAGTTCGCGATAACTATTGAATACATTCCTAATGTTCTTTAAGCTTTCGCCAACCAATCTGCTACGCAGGCCCGCAATATCTACCTGCATGATGTCGCGACCAGTCTGACGGGCTATCTGAAGCACCGTCTCGGTCTTACCCGTACCAGGGCCGCCGTAAAACAGACAGGCGAAGCCCTTTCGCATTTTCTGCGCTTGAAGTCGGTGCTGAATAGAACTGAATTTCTTGGGACTCAGCAAGTTGGTAAGATGCCGTACTTGTTTCTGTTCAGCGGGATTGAAGAAAAGAGGCTTCTCTTGAATCTCTGTATAGCTCTTCAGAATAGAGAGGTTACCCTCTTGTGTAGTATTGTCGTAATTATCATCGTAGTCATAGTTGTGGCTGTTGTCATCGTCATCGACGTCCTCAGCAGAATCCTCATCCGCTGAAGCGATGGGTGCCTCAGGTACGAAGACTTGGTTATTGATAAGAGCCTTCTCAGCCTCTGGAACTAGTTCGAAACCTTTGTCATCCCTCATGATGTTGTCACTTATAGTTAACCAACCCTTTTTTACGAGTTCGTCCAGTTCGTTTGCATGGGTTCTTGCTTCAAAGTTTGTAATATCAAGATATAATGCGAAGTCACTCCAACTCATAACATAATTACGCTCAATCAGCATGGAAACAAAGACAATCTGAATGTTTGTCAGACCGAGTTGAGTACGCAGGTATGCCAGATGAGTTTCGCAGTTTTGCCAGAATTCATCAGAAAGGTGAGAGTTTAGCGATTGCTTGATTACATGAATCAAAGCGGTTACAATTGACATAGTATCAAACTTTGTTTTGTCTGTCATATAATGAATTTTATAGTTTACAAAATATTCTATATTGAAAGCGAGAGAGTTAGGGAGATCATGCAGTCAGCATAAATACTTTCTGCCAGATAGATATAGTAGTTTGAAAAACCAGCCGTATCTGGTTTTCAGAGTTGTAGCAACAAGTCAAAGAACGCTTCATAAGCGTCGAGTTGAAAGGTAATAAAAAAGGGAGAGAAAACATAATTTTTTGAGTTAATAATTATAAATACACTGCAAAAAACCAGTACACCTTATTTTATTATGCGCATACGCGCGTGTGCGCGCTATACTCTACCTTCTCTGATCGCAGGATGTCAATGATTTGGAGCGGAGATGTGATACATTGGTGCTCTGAGTCTGCGAGCATCTGTTCTTTCTCCTTCACATCAGCACCCCAAAGACAGTGGTATGCCTTGATGCCTGCATTAGCAGCAGCCTGTGCATCACACATTTCATTGCCAAAGGCAAGAACATGGGAAGGGTCTTCTTCGAGTTGCTTCAGAGCATATTCGAAGAGGGCAGGGTTCCCACCACGCTTCCTGATTCTGCGACCTGTGGCATCTTTGCAGCCGATACGATTGATTTTGTCCTTTGGGAAAATTTCCTGCAAGCTAAAGGTGCGGACCGCAACGTTCAGAACCTCGCGGTTGTTTCCTGACACAATTGCTGCCTGGATGTTGTTTGCTTTGATGTAGTCGAAGACCTGCTGCCAACCATCATACAAGGGACATTGCTTGATATGTTCGAGATACTCCTTTCTGGCCTGTACCCACTCAGGAGAAAAACGGCGCAGAGTTTTCTGTCTGGCCACGTACTGGTCAGCTCCTGCAGTGTCAAACATTGTCCCGTCGTAGTCGAAAAACACTGTCTTAAACTCTCGATTGATTGTCTTTTGCTTTGCCATATATCGCTTGTTTTATGATTATGGGTGCAAAATTAGACATTCTTTTTTGAAGAATCTTTGCTTTTATACGTATACCAAAACCTATACAAATCGAAGAGGAGTCATAGACTCCCCTTCTTTAGACATAGTAACCGGTCACTTGTGGCTTCAGTGCTCACACTCGCTGCATCATCCTATGCCCTTTCTGATAACTTCACCAACGATTGATAAAGCATTTCCATTCCAACAGTTGCTGTTTCCTTGATGTGAAGGGACCCTTCTGGTATCTCAACCTCTCCAGGATCAATAACAATGTTATGGCCTGCGCCAGAACATGCTGTAAGGGTATTGGCAGGAGATACCAAAAGAGACGTACCAATAACTACAAAGATATCAGCTTCAAAAGCAGTATTCATAGCAAGAGGCATGTTTGGAACAGGTTCGCCAAACCACACAATATATGGACGAAGTTGACTACCGTCCTTGGCTTTGTCACCAAGGTGAATATCATTATTTAGCGGACGGAGCTCGATACAGTCCGCATTCTCCTTATCGATGGATGAACAGACCTTGGCAAGTTCTCCATGGAGATGTATGACGTGAGAAGAGCCTGCACGTTCATGGAGGTCATCTACATTTTGTGTGATGATGCTTACATCGTACCACTTTTCAAGTTGTGCCAACAGTTCATGTGCCTTGTTTGGCTGTACCTCCAGCAACTGACGACGACGGGCATTGTAGAAGTCAAGCACAGCCTGAGGATCGTTATTCCATCCTTCGATGCTTGCCAATTGCATAGCATCTTGCTTCGTCCAAATACCATCTTTATCGCGAAACGTATCAATTCCGCTCTCTTTACTTATCCCTGCTCCTGAAAGAATAACTAGCTTCTTCTTATTCATATTGCTCGTTTCTTAACAACTCGTTGCAAAATTAGGAATAATAATCTATATTGTTCTTCTTTCTATACGTATAGTTAATAACGTTATATACGTTGGTCGTATAAAGATGCAGCAGCTTTCAGTGTTTTGCTCATGTAGTTCAAACATCTGCGTGGAGATAAGATTTTCACTCCAGCACCATAGGACATAAATACAGAATACATCTCGAAATTGATTACCACATCAATACGAAAGATACAACTGCCATCGGTAGGATTCTCGCTTATTACGCACTGAGAGGGGTGCAGGGGCTTTGTTTTGATATACCTGCTCTGTTCCGCACTTGCCCAAAACTTGACGCACTCTGCTCTCTCATGAATGTTTTTGCTAACTCCTATAACATCATCAAAGAAATGTTCGGAATCAAATTCTGAATTCTCTCGGAAAGGGATATCTACCGGTTCGACACTTACCATTCTGTCTAGAGGGAGGTTGAACAAAAGAAGATCGTCTGCCTTTGAACCAAACAGGAACCACCGGTTTCGGAATTCCTTCAAAAGATAGGGGCACAAAATGAACTCGGTTGGTCTCCTGGCTGTGAATGACTGATACATGATTTTTAATGTCTGCTTGTGCGCGATGTAATTATAAAGAGGATTGAGCAAGCGAAGTCCTTTCAAGTCAGGAACATTATCAAAGTGTACAATGGGTTTTCTGTTGCTCTTGGAAACGGCAAGTTTATCCTGTAAACGGTTAACGACATCGCTCATTTCGGCGAATTGGTCAAAATCCTGCAACTGACGAAGCATGTCCACTGCTTCTTTCATCACTTCATAATCGTTTTGTGACATAGGCATATCTGTGATGGAATAGTCTGAGTCAGCATAGCGATAGTATTTGTGGTCGTACACCTCGATAGGGGCATTATAGCCCAACTTGTCTGAGCGCATCATCTGAATATCACCCTGAACTGTGCGAACAGAAACACCTTTACGAATACCTTCCATATCATATAAAGCATCCGAACAGGCATCAACCAGATCTTCGAGCGTCCATCGGCGATAGCGGTTACGAAGACAGTTGTCAATGGTTTTGTAGCGAATCAAAGCATTCTTGTTTGCAGGCATAATTATCGTTATTTTGTTGTTGTTGGCACAAAGATACGAAATATCTACGCAACCTATTTGCGCAGAAGTGAAAAATTGCATTTTTTTGGCTGTTTTTTATAACTTTTTTCCAGTTACGCAGAAAGATTGCGTAGTGCATATTTAACTTTGCGGTGCGATTCAGGAGAAAACAGAATGCGCAATGAACTGAGCTACGAGGCACCACTATTATTATTAAAGATGTGTAACACTTAAAGAAGAAAAGACAATGGAAGTAAAGATGATCAACAACTGTCCCGTCAAGATATGGACAGACCATGTAGAAGAATCCGCAATGCGTCAGATAGAGAATCTGACCACACTGCCCTTCCTCTTCCATCATCTTGCCATCATGCCTGACGTGCATGCTGGTATGGGAATGCCTATCGGTGGTGTGCTTGCATGTAAAGATGCCGTTATACCCAATGCCGTTGGTGTGGATATTGGTTGCGGCATGTGCGCAGTGAAGACGAACTGGAAGGTCGCAGATATTCCAACGGATGTACTCCGTAAAAAGATCATGTGTGGAATACGAAAGCGTATCCCTCTGGGAATGGACCACCACAAGGAGGCTCAGGACGAAAAGTATCTGCCTACTGGACATGACATCGACAAGATGGAAATTGTGAAGCGCCGTCAGGTGTCAATCACCAAAGAAGTGGGAACGTTAGGTGGCGGAAATCATTTCATTGAGTTGCAAAAGGATGAAACAGACACATTATGGATTATGATTCATTCTGGTTCCAGAAATCTTGGCAAACTTGTCGGTGATTACTATAACGAGAAGGCAAAGATGCTCAATGAGAGATGGTATTCTGTGGTTTCCCCAGATATCCGTCTGCCATTCCTTCCTCTTCGAACTGATGAGTTCGATGCATACTGGCTGGAAATGAAGTATTGTGTTGACTTTGCCCTCTGTAACCGCAAGTTGATGATGGAACGCATCGAAGAGGTCATCAAGGATGCTATTCCAGAAATTGAGTTTGAGTCGATGATTAATATCGCTCACAACTATGCAGCATGGGAGAACCACTACGGTCAGAATGTCATCGTACACCGAAAGGGTGCAACACTGGCCCGTGAGGGAGTCATTGGAATCATTCCTGGCTCACAGGGAACTGCATCCTACATAGTGGAGGGGCTGGGCAATCCTGAGTCATTTTGCTCATGCTCTCACGGAGCCGGGCGAACGATGTCACGTACTGCTGCCATCCGTGACCTCAATATGAAAGATGAAGTGGAACGATTGGATACTCTGGGCATCATTCACGCGATCCGCAATCAGGATGACATGCAGGAAGCCTCCGGTGCATACAAGGACATAGAAACAGTCATTGCCAACGAGGCAGACCTTGTAAAAATAAAAACACGACTTCTTCCAGTAGCGGTGATTAAAGGGTAAAGTCATTATACGTATAGATACAGGCATAGTTTGATTCAATTGTAGTAACTTTGCACTGTCAAAACGGAAAATTGAGTTCTTTGAAACATCAAATAGTGGCTGCCGTAGCGACGGACTTCTTCGACAGATCCCGCGCTTTCAATAGGCATAATAATAGAGCCGTTGCGATAGTTGCGCCACTTTTTATATAATCAGTTGCCGTAGTGGAGGAATACTTCGAGATCCTGATGATGGTGTCAAACCCGATGACAGCCAGGATGTAAGCTTGGAAGCAGCTATCATCTAAGGAGTGCGTGTAAGCTCACTGGTCACAGGGTTTAACCTGCCTCTAACGCTTGTTGCACTGATTTTAAATGAAACCGATATAAGGAGATTATTATATGAAGTTTAACACAATGATTAAGGAACAAACGATAACTCTGAACCATGAAGGTGCAGAAGCATTCGGACTGTCAGCAGAAATGGAACTGTATACCGCCGTCGTTACAGCATCCTTGAGTGACAAGTTCTATGAGACGGCAAATGAACGGATTAAGCGTATTGCCGAACTTGTTGGCAAGTGCGATGCTCGTTTTGTTGCTCAACTGGCTGTATATGCGCGCAGGGAAATGAATCTGCGCTCTGTACCCCTTTTCCTTGTAGTTGAACTGGCAAAACATCATAGCGGGGATAATCTGGTAAGTCGTACCATTGAAAAGGTTGTCCTTCGCGCAGATGAGATTATGGAGTTGTTACACTGTTATCAGTGGCGCAACAGCCAAAACACTACTTGTACTG
>Ga0265298_10006593_pt1 | contig 14296 bp, 5 predicted proteins | sample AusTroGonzalo_MG_3_FD_193486 | JGI IMG/M metagenome (GOLD analysis project Ga0265298, IMG submission 193486) | Bovine rumen microbial communities from tropical cattle in Woodstock, Queensland, Australia - Gonzalo_01 | ecosystem: Host-associated > Mammals > Digestive system > Stomach > Rumen ...
GCTGTGCTGTGCGATCCGAACCCGGCCCCGTTGAAAATGCTCGCCAACGCCAGCGCGAAACCGAAAACACAGATCAGCATGGCGGCGAACACCCCACGAGACCAGAGCTGGCGCACAATCATTTCATAGGCAATCGCACAGCACAGCCCGCCCAGACACGCCCAGATCGGAAGATTTGACTGAGCGCAGAGCGCAATCCCGCACGCATACAGGACTGGGTGCCGGAAGCGTTCGCGCCAGTTCATCAGCAGGACCGTGAGCAGGAAAACGCCGATTGTGTAATGCCGCGCGACCACAGTGAACTCGAATGCGAACAGTACACTGAAAATGAGCGCAGCCCGCGTGAGGAACCGGAACGGCGCGCGCCGCACGATCAGGAACGCAGTGGAACAGGACAGCGCCCAGTGAAGCAAATTGATCCCGAAGATCGACAGCCCGAGTCGGGCGAACGGCCAGGTGAAGAGGTACCAAAGCAGAAATTGGCTTTCGAACTTCATGTGCAGGATGAGGCCGATGAGCGTATTGTCGCGGGCGACCAGATACGCCTGCGCCTCGTCGCGCCATGGTTCGTGATACCAGGCCATCACCAGCGTGATAGCGGCGAAAACGAGCCAGAGAATGAGTTCGGCGGGCGACGGACGGAACAGCGGCCGGGCGGAATCCGCGAGGGGATTGATCCGCCGGAGCGTGTCACGGAGTTTCGCCGGAAAACCCGCCATTGAGTTCATATTTCGAGCCCTTTGAGCCAGTCGGTGAGCGCATCGTGGAATTCCGAGCGGGCGAGCGCGAATTCGAGCGTGGCCTTCACGAAATCGAGCTTGCTGCCGATGTCGTGGCGGCGTCCGCAAAACTCCAGGCCGAACATCGGCTGGACTTCGCACAGCGCGCGCATGGCATCCGTGAGCTGGATCTCGCCGCCCTTGCCGGGCTTTCCGCTATGCAGAAACCCGAAGATCTCCGGCGTCATCACGTAACGGCTGGCGATGGCCAGATTGGACGGCGCTTCCTCCGGCGCGGGCTTCTCCACGAATGTCTTCACACGGAACAGTCCGTCCCCCTCGTCCGTGCCGTCGATCACGCCGTAGCGCTTCGTCAGGGTCTTCGGGACGCGTTCGAGCGCGGTCACGGAGCCGCCCGCCTTCATCGCGGCATTGATCAGCTGGCGCGTCACGGGGACGCCGCACGACGATGTGGTCACGGTGTCGCCGAGCAGGATCGCGAACGGTTCGTTGCCGACGAACTTCTCCGCGCGGAGGACGGCGTCGCCGAGGCCCTTGAGCTCGGTCTGGGTAATATAGGTCAGGTGGATCAGGCCGTCGATGGCCTTCAGCGATTCGAGCAGGTCAAGTTTGCCGTCGTGCTTCAGGCGGTCGTACAGTGCCGGGACCGGAGCGAAATGATGCCGGATCGCGTCCTTGCCGTCGCTCACGATCACGGCGGCCTCCGTGATGCCGGACGCCGCGGCCTCCTCAAGCACGTATTGGATGACGGGTTTGTCGACCACTGGCACGAGTTCCTTCGGAACCGCCTTGGTGAACGGCAGGAACCGGGTGCCGAAGCCGGCCGCGGGAATCACGGCTTTCCGGATTGGTTTCATATCTGAACTCCTGTTGAAAACGATGAGAGACAAGGCAGCATGAACAGCGGCCATACGGAAAAATATACACTGAAATGCCGTGAAATGCAATCTGGAAGCACGACTTTCCAGCTTATTTAATAAGCTGAATGCCCGCCGGATCAGACGGACAGGTCTTTTACTGCCTCAAGCTCGAACTGCTTCGTATACAGAGACCAGTAATAACCTCGGACGCGCATCAGCTCATCGTGCGTGCCGCGCTCCACCACACGTCCGTCCTTCATGACCAGGATCATGTCCGCGCTGCGGATGGTGGAGAGGCGGTGCGCGATCACGAACGACGTGCGGCCGCGGGTGACCTCGCCGATGGCGTCCTGGATCATTTTTTCGGTTACGGTGTCGACCGAGGACGTCGCCTCGTCCAGCACCAGGATCCGCGGGTCCGCGAGAATGGCGCGCGCGAACGAGATCAGCTGTTTTTCGCCGGTGGAGAGCAAGTCGCCGCATTCGCCGACCTGACTGTCCAGCCCGTTGCCCATGCGCGCGATCACCCGGTCGGCGGAAACACGTTTGATCGCGAGCGCGATCTGTTCCTCCGTAGCGTTCGGGTTGCCGTACAGGAGGTTTTCGCGGACGGTGCCGGAGAAAAGATACGGGGTCTGCAGGACGTATCCGATGTGGCTGTGCAGCCAGAGCTGGGAGCGCTCGCGCACGTCGCGGCCATCGATCAGGATCTGCCCGGCGGTCGGTTCGAAGAACCGGCACACGAGGTTTACGAGCGTGGATTTGCCCGCGCCCGTCTCGCCGACCAGCGCCACGCTGGATCCCTGCGGTACTTTCAGGTTGAAATGCTCGAATATCGTCTCGTCGCCGTCGGGATAGCGGAACGACACGTCGCGGAACTCGACGTCGCCGTGCAGAGGTTCCCAGTTCTCGCGTTTCGGGTGGAACGCGTCGCCGTACTTTGCCGTGACCTCCGGCGTGTCCGCCACGTCCGACGCGGTGTTCACGAGACGGGAGAAGCGTTCGATGTTCACCTGCGCCGCGATCAGTTCGGACACCGCGGACGAGATCCAGAAGAACGGCTCCATCATGCTGATGGCGTAGGACATGAACATGGACAGCGTGCCGATCTCCATCCTGCCTTCGCGCGTCAGCAACCCGCCGCGCCACAGCACGATCGCGAGCGCGAGCGAGGACGCGAACGACACCGAGGCGGTGAAGAGCGAACGGAAGTGCATGCCGAGGATCGACGTGCGCTTCATCTCGCGCGTGTCTTCCTGGAAATCGTCGCAGATGCGTCCGGCGGCCACGAGCGTCTTGATCGTGCGCGCGCCGGTGATGCCCTCGTTGAAATCCCCCGTGATGCGTGAATTGAGCTCGCGGATTTTCTTGTTGACACGGAAGAGCGCCCGTTGGAAGATCACGATCACGAACGCCGCGACCGGCAGGACCAGGCTCACGCCCAAGGCAAGTTTCCAGTGGATGGAGAACATGATGATAAGTGCGCCAAACATGAAGATCAGGGTCCATACGGCCTCCATCACATGCCAGGACACCAGCGACGAGATGCGCTCCGTATCGCTCATCACGCGCGAATGGATGTACCCGACGCTGTTCCGGTTGAAGAACGAGAACGACAGAGTCTGAAGGTGGTTGAACGCCGCCCGGCGGAGTTCCAGCGACACGTTCATCTCCATGAAGAATGCGCGGTAGAACGCGCCGTAGTTCAGGACGAACGACCCGGCGACGAAAAGCAGGTACAGCGCGATGAACGCCGGCAGCGTGTCGAGCGTCTGCTCCGTGATGAAGTGGTCGATGGCGTAGCGCTGGAAGAGCGGTAGGCAGATGTCGAGACAGCCGCCCGCGAGGCACAACGTCACCATGAGGATCATGGGCCGCCGGAACGGCTTCAGGAACGGCACGAGCGCGGGGATGCCGAACCACGGGAGGCGGGCGTGATTGGATTCGTTTTCGTGAAGAGGGGCATTACTCATGGCACACCTCTGTGGATTGATGGGCAGACGGCACGTCGTTTTCGTCCTCCGGCGACTTCATCTGAAGCTCATAGTTTCTGCGGTAGATGCCGTCGCACCGCATGAGTTCGCTATGTGTCCCGGTCTCGACGATGCGTCCGTTGGACAGTACGAGGATGCGGTCGGCCTCCATGAGCGTGGCGATGCGGTGGGAGATCAGGATCACAGTGCGTCCCTCGAAATCGTGTTTCAGGGCGCGGCGTATCTTCACGTCGGTCTCGGCATCGACCGCAGACAATGAATCATCGAAGATCATGACGGGAGAATACCCGACCAGAAGACGCGCGATGGCCGTGCGCTGTTTCTGTCCGCCGGAAAGCGTCACGCCGCGTTCGCCGACTTTCGTGTCGAATCCGTCTTTGAACCGGTCGACCGCGTCCTCGACACAGGCTGTTCGGGCGGCGGCGCGGACAGCGTCTATGCTGATGTCGGGGACGGAGATCCCGATGTTTTCCGTGATGGTGCGTGAGAAGAGGAATGGCTCCTGAAGGACGATTCCAACGTTCTTGCGGAGGTGGTCGCGGTGGATTTTCGTGATGTCGATGCCGCCGATGGTGATGGAGCCGCAGCCGGGTTTCAGGTCGTACAGACGGCACAGCAGGTGCATCAGCGTGGATTTGCCGCTGCCGGTGCCGCCGAGGATGCCGAACACCGTGCCTGACGGGACCGTGAACGAAACGTCGTGCAGGAGCTCCGGGCAGCCATCGTAGCCGAAGCTCACGTGGTCGAACACGATGTTGCCGTCGAGCGGCGGCGTGAGCGCATCCGGCGGATCGGTCTCCTCCGGTGACGCCATGATCTCGCGAATGCGGTTCAGGGAAATGCCCGCCTTGCTCAGCTCGGAGATCATGCGTCCGAGGTGGCGGATCGGGAACATCAGCATGCCGTTGTAGGAGAGGAAGGCGATGAATTCGCCGGCGGTCAGTTCGCCGCGGATGGCGAAGATGGAGCCGCAGACGAGCAGGAGCAGCACCTGCAGCGCGCCGATGAGGTCGCCCGTCATCCAGAAGAGGCTCAGTACGCGCCCCAGTTTCATCCACAGCGACACGTAATACCGGTTCTGCGCGTCGAATTTCGCGACCTCATATTGTTCGCGTCCGAACGCCCGGATCACGCGTACCCCGGTCAGGTTCTCCTGCACGATGGTCGAGAGTTTTCCCTCGTTTTCGTCGCATTCCTGAAACTTCGAGGCGATCAGCCGGTGGAAGATGACCGACGATCCCACGACCAGCGGGATCACGATCGACGCGAGCGCCGCCAGACGCGCATTCATGCCGAACATGAAGCACAGCGACAGCACGATCAGGATCACGATGCGGAAGATGCCCGTGAGCTGTTCGGAGAGGAACCGTTTCACCATGTCGACGTCCGATGTGCAGCGCTGGATGATGTCGCCCGTCTGGTGCGCCATGTGCCAGGCGAACGGCAGACGCTGGATGTGGCCGAACAGGCTGTTCCGCATCGTCTCGACCAGAGTCTCCGCGCCGACCGCTTCCGTGAGCTGGAAAAGATAGCGGCACAGCAGAGAGGCTGCCGACACGGCCAGCACGGCGCACGCCGCCACCCAGAGATGCCCCTGGATGAACTCCGTCCCGCCCATGAGTTCCGGCAGGAGCGCGAGCAGGCCGCCGGAATCCGGTTCCTTTCCGCCCAGCACGGAGTCCACCGTGAACCGGATGATCTGCGGATTGAGGAGTTCCAGCAGGGACACGAGCGAGGTGAACATGGCGGCGAGCGCGAACCAGCGTTTGCTGCCGCGCAGGAAGATCAGGACCAGTCCGGTCTTCGTAAGCTCTTTCTGTGGTGTTTCGTTCGTTTTCATCATGGTATAATATACTTCATGCTTCAAAATGTTTCCAGTCAGACGGATTGTTTTCCGGTGGGTTTCCCGCAAAAAAAAGCGGAAAAAAAGACAGTTTGCGGCTTGATATTCCTCCAATTCCCATTATATTCCTGTTATGAAATAACAGCCCCCTGAAACCAGGGCGGGAAAGTAAAGACGACGACCTCAATATGACGACATATCAAACGGAAATGGATTTTGACGAAAAACCCGTCGTCTGCCGTCGGACCCGCATGGACGATCTGGCGGATATCCTGATCGACGAGATTTACACGGAAATTCAGGCCGGAAAAGACTTTTTCCGCAGGATTCCGGTCATCGTGCCGAACCGGAGTATCGAACGGTATCTTTCGCTTCGCTTTGCGCATCGGCACGACGTAACCGCCCAAATTGAGTTTCTGCCCCTGATGTCGGTCTTTCACAGGTTCATGCCCCGGAATTCCGCGCGCGGCCGCCTGAATATTGACGAAAAGACGATCGGTTGGCGTGTGTACCGGATTCTGCTGGAACGCGACTCCGAAACGACATTTCCCGAACTGATCCGGTGGGTCAACGGCGACGCGAAGAAACTGTATGAATTGTCCCGCCAGCTCGGAAACCTATACGACAAGTATATCTTGTACCGGCCGGATTGGATCAACGAGTGGGAGGACGGGCGGATGCCGTCCGGTCTGGAGAAAGAACCCTCCGCGCTCTGGCAGGGCGAACTCTGGCGGCGCGTCGCGGGCGAAGATTGGAAAGGCAATCATTTCGCCGCGGTATACGGGAAGATCATGCGCGGCGAGCTGGATTTGGTTTCCGATGTGGACAAAAAAGAAGCGATTCGCATCTTCGGTTTTTCGCAGCTGCCTCCGGCCGTGCTCCGGTGTCTGGAACGTTTCAGCGGCGCGGGCACGTCCGTCAAGCTGTATCATCTGGTCCCAGGGAAAACGTTCTTCATGGAGGACGTCCGCCGGGAGAAGGACGAGCTGAAAGAGTTCCTGACACGCTATTTCCATGAGGGGCAGGACCCGGACCGGCTTCGGGAAGACATGGAGACGCTGTATTTCCAGCACAATCCGCTCGTGGCGTCGTTCGCGATGCAGAGCCGCGTCCTGTTGAGCGGGACCGGCGACTGGGACGGCGATACGGATTATGATTATGAGGAGGAGAAAAAGCCTGTGCCGGAAGACGACACGGTTCTGCACCTGCTTCAGGACCGCATCCGGCGAGACATCCGGCCGCGCGGCGTGCAGGTGTCCACAAGGAAAGAAGGAAGCGGCTGCCGTTCGGTCCAGATCAGGAGCTGTTATTCGGCGTTTCGCGAGGTCGAGGCGGCGCACAATTTCATCCTGCACTGCCTGGCCGAGGACCCGGAGCTTTCGATCAAGGATATTTTCATCATGACGCCGTCCCCGTCGGAATACGCCCCGCTGGTGGACGCCGTTTTCAACCACTCGCACGACACCGTGAAACTCGGCGTGTCCGTCGCGGACCGCCCTCAGACGGAGCGTCTGCCGTCGTACAGCACCCTGATGAAGATACTTGCGCTGTTCAAAGGCGATTTCACCGTGTCAGACGTGTTCGGGATCGTGCAGGACCGCGAGCTTCAGTCGCAGTGGGGATTTACGGCGGACGATTGTCAGTACTGCCTGACCTCGGCGACGCGGGCGGGCATCCGCTGGGGCTGGGACGCGGACGAGCACAGGCTCTCCGGCGGCGTGGCGTTCCCGGAAAACAGCTGGCGGACGGGATTCGACCGGATGCTGCTGGACTATGCCATGGACGCCGATCCCGCGGTCCCGTACCGGATCAGCGATGAAAATGAGGTCTTCCCCGTGCCGGGATTCGACGGCAGCCGCGCCGATCTGCTCGGCAAATTCATCAGCCTGACCTCGAAACTGCACGAGATCGCCCGGTTCATGCGGAAACGCGAACGAAACGGTATCCCGTTCGGGGAATGGGAATCCATGCTGACCGATGCCGCGGGGTATCTTTTCGGGAAAGAATCCGAGCTCAAAATCCTGTTGCAGAGCGTGCTGAGCGCGTGGTTCCGCATCTTGACGGACGCGGATGCCATGGACGTACCGCTGACCAGCGGGATCGTGCTGGCGTATCTTCAGGACAAACACGTCCGGCCGGAAGACAACACCGTGGGGTTCATGCGAGGAAAGATCACGTTTTGCGGCCTGCGCCCCATGCGCAGCATCCCCGCCGACGCGATCCTGCTGCTGGGGATGAACCACGGGACGTTCCCGGAGGAGGACGACAACCGCGAATTCGACCTCATGCAGCAGTACCGGGATGCCGGAAAAGACGGTTCCGCCGCCGGACGCGAGCCGGGCGATCCGCTCCGGCGCGACGAATCGCGCCAGCTTTTCCTGGATACGATCATGGCAGCGCGGAAATATCTGTATATCAGCTATATCGGACGGGACAACCACGACCGCAAGGAGAGACCGCCGTCCGCATGCGTGGACGAACTCAAAAACTATCTGACGCAGGAATTCGGCAAGAACAGTTTTATCGAGCTCCAGGAGCCGATCCATTCCTTCTCGACGGAACTTTTCCGGTCCGGCGCGGTGAACCAGTCGTACTCGGCGACGCTGCTGTCCGCCGCGAAGCAGATCGCGGATCCGGCGCGGGACCGGGAACAGCTTCCACTGTTCCATATTCAATCGGGAATCCGTCCGTCCGAGGTCGGCGGGGAGGAATCTATCCGGCGAGTCGAGCTCAACGAGCTGACGAGGTTCTTCCGCAATCCGGCCGGGACGTTTGTCCGGAACGGGCTTGACGCGTCCGTGACCGTGTACGGGAATGTTTCGCCGGAGGATTCGGAGATGTTTGAGGACAAGCTGGACTGGAGCTGGAAAGAGGAACTGCTCCAAATGTATCTGGCGACGGACGAGGCGGACCGGGCGGAACTGAAGTGCACGAGCCTGCAACGGATGAAACTGAACGGGGCTGTTCCGTTGACGCAGACGGAGGACGACTGGCAGGACTGGGCGGAGATCGCCGAGCTTGCCCGTGGAATCGAAGCCGTTACGGCGGCGGGGACGGAAGTGATTCCGGCGGAGGAAAGAGAATTCGAGTACACGGCGGAGGACGCCGGAGAATGCGGCATGGAGCTTCAGAGCGTCCTTTCCGGTACGTTCCGCACCACGCTGATCCTGCCGGAGATGACCGTGTCCCCGGCCGGCGATCCGGACGGGACCTGCGTTCATGCGTTCCCGTGCATGACGGACAAGATTTCCGGCTCGTTGCTGATCGAGCCGATTATGAAGCACATCCGGGCGAACCTCAGCCGGAAGACCCGGACGCGGATCGTGTATGTTGACGAGAAGAAGGGAGCCATGTTCATGGAGGCGGACGCGATGGAACAGGCCGATGCGGAACAGTCCGTGAAGCGTCTCCTGTATCTTTACCGGGCCGGCATGCTCGCCCCGCTGCCGTTCTTCCCGAAAGCGTCTTATCAGCTTTTCCTGACGGGGAGCTTGAAAGATGCGGAAAACGCCTGGGAAGGCGGATACAATTCATCGGGGGATGCCGGAAAATTCGGCATGTTCTTCGGCGGCGCAATGCCGTCCGGTGCTCTGGTCGAATCCCTCGCGAAAGCGTTCTTCGGCGCGGCGGTCTTCACCGGAGGGAAAGGAAGGAAAGCATGAACCTTTCCGAATATCCCATCGACCATGGCCGATATCTGATCGAAGCGAGCGCCGGGACCGGCAAGACCTATACGATCACGCACCTCATCCTGCGTCTGATCCTGCAAGGGGTTCCCGTGCGGAAGATCCTCGTCACGACGTTCTCCAACGCCGCCGCGGACGAACTGAAAGCCCGCATCCTCGCGCTCCTGAACGAAGAACTGAATAATCTGATCCCAGTGCCTGAGGCCGCGGATGACGCCGGGGCGTATCACCCCGATCTTTTCACTCCGGCCGAAGACCTGAGATCCCGAATCCTGCTCCAGCTCGCAATCAGCTCGATCGACGAAATGACCGTGAGCACGATCCACGGGTTCTGCCAGAAGATGCTCCGGGAGTTCGCGCTCAAATCCGGCAAGGGCTTCGAGGTCGAGCTCGTCCCGGACGAAGCCCCGTACCGAGACCGTCTGGTCCGGGCGTTCTGCCGCGAACGTTTTTATGAAGGCGGCGCCCGGAAAGCCGGATCGTTCGACGACCTCTCCAAAGCCGCGAAGTTCGCTTCGGAACCGGTCGACCGGGATTCGTTCGACGGCGAGAAGCTGGACGAGAAACAGACGCTCCGCCGGGAGGTGTACCGTTATGTCCGGGACAGGCTTCCGGCGGAACTGGAGAAGGATGGCGCGATGTCATTCAATGACATGATCCGGGACCTGGACGCGGCGCTTCAGACGGACGGCGGTCTGGCGAAGCTGATCCGGGCGCGGTACCAGGCCGTTTTCGTGGACGAATTCCAGGACACCGACCGGATCCAGTACCGCATCTTCGACCAATGCTTCCCGAAGGGCTGCCCCAATCTTTTCTACATGATCGGCGACCCCAAGCAGGCCATTTACGGGTTCCGCGGCGCGGACATCTACACCTATCTGCGGGCGAAAAACACCGCGGACGACCGTTTTACCCTCACGAAAAACTTCAGGAGCTCGCCTGCCATGATCGAAGCCGTCAACCGGATGTTCGGCGACGGCGAACTGGATGAGGGACACACGACCGAGGGCGTATTCCTTCAGAACGACATTCCGTTCGTTTCGATCGCATCGGGGAAGGGTGAGGAGGATTTCCCGGACAATCCCGGCGGAAGTCTGCGCCTCAGGCATTATGCCGGACAGAAGGACGAATGCGCCCGCAGGATCGCGGAGGACGTTGTCCGCGAAATTCGTTATCTGCTTTCGGAAGACTGCCCCGTGCGGGTGTTTGAGAAAGACCGCTGCGATGGGGATACTCCCGCTTCAAGACCGCTCCGCGCGTCCGACATCGCGATTCTGGTGCAGAAGCACGAGGAGGCCGCCGGATTCGTGGCCATGCTGAACCGGGAAGGGATTGCGGCGTCCGCGTGCAAGTCCGGCAAAGTCTACGACACCGACGAGGCGAAGCTCATGCGCCTGCTGCTCCGGTGCTTCCTGCATCCCGACATGCGGACGGTCCGCGGGCTGATGCTTTCTCCGTTCTTCCGCATTTCCGCCGCGGACGCCGCCGTCAATCCGGCCTGGTGCGAGGCGCTCATGAAACAGCTCTCGGACTGCGGCAGGGTATGGTCGCAGTCGGGGTTCCCCGCCGCCTTCCTGCAATTCCTGGATACGCCGTTCCGGGGCGGTTCTCCGCGCGGACACATCCTGTCCGAGTTCAACGGCGAACGCGTCATCACGAACCTCATCCAGCTGATGGAGCTGCTTTTCCGGAAAGAATCGGAGGAACATCTCCTGCCGGAGGATGTTTACAATAATTTGAACGCGATCATTGAGGGAAACGCGGACAGCGGCGACGCGGGCGGTTCCGAAGACAATCCCGACCAGCTTCGCCTCGATCGGGATTCCGCCTCGGTGCAGATCCTGACCATGTTTGCGGCGAAGGGCCTGGAGTTTCCCGTCGTGTTCATCCCGTATCCCGCCATGAGGGAATGGAAACGCATGCAGTACGGCGTGATCGCCAGCCGGATTAACACGGCGGCGCAGACCGGGCAGGCGTCCTCGCCGGAGAATGGTGAAACAATTCTGGATTTCAGCATGAGCGATGCCAACAGGGCGACCGCGAGAGACGAGGAATTCCGGAGTTCGCTGCGCCTTCTCTACGTGGCGCTTACCCGTGCTTCCCTCATCACGTATCTCTATACGCGCCAGCTCCCGAAACCGAGCGGTCAGGCTATGAACTTTACGAACTCTGCACAGGGCGCTCTCCTGATGTCGCATAAATACTGTGCATCGGACACTGGAGAGAGAGCTGCCGGGACCGTCGTGGAACAGCGCTGGGAGGCCGGTTATTTCACCGGATCGAAGGACCTCCTCCCCCAGCCGACCGCCGACTGGTGGACGGCGCTGGACGAACCGGAAAACGGTCAGGCGTTCCATATCAAACAAAACGGTGTTTTCGAGCGGCATTTCGGCATGCGCGATGACATCGGGCCGCTCCGTCCGGACGATGCGCCGGAGAGCCTTGCGGCGGCGGAGTTCACCGGAGAGGTGCGCGATGACTGGAGCATCATGAGCTTCTCCGCGTTCCACAACATTCTGAACGACCGGACGGACGCGGAAACGGAGACTCCGGCGGACCTGGACGAACGAAACGATGCGCTCTCCGAGTCGATCGGGCCTGAAACGGTGGACGAAGCGCCTGATGTTCCGTCCGCCGATTTGAACTTGTTCCGCGACTTCCCGCGCGGCGCGACAGTCGGCAGCATGACGCACAAACTGCTGGAGAACTGCGCCGGACACTTCGATCTCTTCGCATCGACGGGGCAGGGGGACTCCGACGCGGTTCAGAAACGGGTCGCAGCCGTCCTCCGGGAGTTCGGTTACGATCCCGAGAACGAGACATTAAAACGCCAGCTCATCGACGGTATTTCTCGCACACTTCAGATTTCTCTGCCGGGCATGGGGATCTCCCTCTCCGAACTCGATCAAGCCCGGATGGTCCCGGAAATGGAGTTCTTCCTGGATGCTTCGGCCAGCCTCGACATCGGGTGCATCATGGATACCCTGTCCGCGGCCGCCTCAGATCAGGCGCGGGCTCTTGTCGAAAAAGCGGACATTGTCCTCGACAAAAAAGGCATCCTCAACGGCATCATCGACTTGGTCTTCGAGCACGACGGCAAATACTACATCGTGGACTGGAAGACGAACTGGCTGGGCGGGAGCGACGCGGACTACACGCCCGACCGCGTCCGCGCCGCAATGGGGAACGCCGGATACGTCCTGCAATCCTATCTCTACGCGGCCGCCCTCCTTCAGATGCTCCGTCAGCGCGGCATGGATTACGATTTGTTCGGCGGCGTCTTTTATTTCTTCCTGCGCGGCTTGAAACGCGGAACACGGAACGGCATCTGGTATGACGCGCCGCCGCGGGATTGCCTCGAAAACCTTCTGACGTTGTTCCGGAAAGGAGACGGAAAATGACGGCTATCTTCGAGTTTTTGAATCAGCTCCGCGGACGCGGTCTGCTCGCGGATATCGACGTCGCCTTTGCGCGGTTCATCGGCGAAAACGCGGACAACGATCCCCCCCTGACACTGCTTGCCGCGTTCGTTTCCAATGCCGCGTCCATGCACGGGGAAATCGCGTTGTCGGCGGATAGAATCGGTACACGCGGGAAACTCCGGTACTATCTGGAAAACCTTTCCGCCGGGGACAATGACGATGCCACGCAGGATTCCGGCGAAACGGTTGACTTCGGTTTTGTCGACCGGCTTAAAAACTGGCCGCCGGATCCGAATGCATTTCCGTATCTTTTCCGGGAGTACAGCCCCAAGTCGGGTGAGGTCTTCCAACCGGCTCCGTTGCTTCTGGTAAACGGACTGTATTACCTTGGACGCGCATTTCAGAATGAACTGTTCCTGCGGGATTATCTGCGGTCGCGGACGCATGATGCGCATCCCTCCGAATCCATTCCGTTTGAAACGGTTACGAAACTTGAACTTGGCGAGGAACAGAAAACCGCCGCGGCCGTCGCGGTCAACTCGAAGTTCCTCGTCATCAGCGGCGGGCCCGGGACCGGCAAGACGACAATCGTGTCCATCATTCTCGCACTCCGAGCAGAAAAACCGTCCGACGTGATTCTGTGCGCCCCGACCGGAAAGGCACAGATGCGCATGAAACAGGCGCTGGACCAGCAGTTGGAAAACCTGCGCGATGAATCGCGCAGGGCGGAGATCGCGCAGATCCAGTCGTCCACCATACACCGCCTCCTCTCCTGGAACCCGCAGGAAGGAACGTTCCGCCACAACCGGAAGAACCCGCTCCGCTACAAACTCTTCATCGTCGACGAATGCTCCATGATCGCGCAGTCGCTCATGGTCAGCCTCCTGAAAGCCGTCCCGGACGACGCGTCGGTCATCCTGCTGGGCGACCGCTACCAGCTGTCCTCCGTGGAACCCGGCTCCGTTTTCGGCGATTTCTGCTCCATCCTGCGCGCCTCCGCACCGGACCGCCTCGTGGAACTGACAGAGAGTCGCCGTTTCGTACAGGGCGGCGAAATCTGCACCATGAAGGACGCAATCAACGCCGGCCAGGCGGAAACGGCCTGGGAGTATATGACGCAATCGAACCGCGAGGCGGTCGGTTCCCGCGATGTCCCGCCGAAACACGTGCTCCGTCAATTCCTGCAAAATGAGATCGAGGCAGCGGACGCATGGTTCCATAAGAAAGGCTCCGTAGCGGTCCGGTACTGTGACGAGGACACCGTCGATGCCGCATGGGAACGCTTCGAGCAGTTCCGCATCCTGACGCCGTTCAATGTCGGCCCGTACGGCGCAAACGCGCTCAACAGGCTCGCCCGCTCCATCCTGGGATTCCCGGACACGGGCGGTCCCGTTCCCGGCGAGGCGTTCCTGGTCCTCCGGAACGACTACGGCACGAATGTGTTCAACGGCGACACCGGCATCCTGTGGTTCGCCGGAGACGATGGTCGTCCGCTCGGACGGTCGGAAGTCGGCAGCCGCGCGAACCGTCTTCTGGTCTTCTTTCCCGATCCCGCCTCCGAATTCAAATGGCGCGGGATCCCGCCGGAATCCCTGCCGCAGTACGCGCCCGCCTATGCGTTCACCATTCACAAATCCCAGGGCAGCGACTACGACAATATCCTGCTGTTCCTTCCGCCGTCCGGCGCGGCCCGCGGCATTGTGACGCGCGAATCCGTCTACACCGGCCTGACCCGCGCGAAGAAAAAAGCT
>Ga0265298_10006594_pt1 | contig 14293 bp, 22 predicted proteins | sample AusTroGonzalo_MG_3_FD_193486 | JGI IMG/M metagenome (GOLD analysis project Ga0265298, IMG submission 193486) | Bovine rumen microbial communities from tropical cattle in Woodstock, Queensland, Australia - Gonzalo_01 | ecosystem: Host-associated > Mammals > Digestive system > Stomach > Rumen ...
TCTTATTCCCTCTATCATTTAACCACTTTACTAGCCTCCTAAAGTCTGGAGCATCAAGTACGTCTCCTCCACCTATCGCTATCTCTATTGGAAGTTCAGGTAGTTGAGAGAGTATTTCAATTGTCTTGTCATAGTTAAAAGATTCTCCATCTTTTGTGCTTGATTCATGACAATAAGGACAGCCCCAAGAACATCTATTTGTTATTTTAAGATCAATTGAGTCTGGGAATTCTGGCATAAAGTCTTCTCCCACTCTTAAGCATCTTTTTTGAAGGTTCAGTCCTCTCCACCTCACTACATAGTTTCCGTTACGGTACATATATTTCCCCGAACTCATCACTAACTAGTTGCACTGGTATGAATAGACGATTTTTCTCAGAAATATGATCTACTAATTCCTTAGCAGTTATTTCTGGATCTCCTTTCTTTCTTTTCTTCCCTCGATCCTCCTTTATTGCATTCATGAGCTCCGTACTACCCTCTCTATTAACATATACAAGGTAGCACTTACCGTTCTCAATGAAATCACAGTCTGGCGAATAACCAAGAGAAGACGACTTCATAAGATCGACTACTTCAAAGTCAGACTTATCAGGACTATAATTAATATACTTAAGTAGTCCAAATCCGTCGCTATTCTCGATCATTCTTATAAGACCTATAGATCCAGCAGTAAGTCCTTCTCGTTCAGAAAACATGTTGACTCTAAAATCAACTCTTCCGAGACTACCACCAAACATTAGGGAGACTGTTGCATTCGGCATTTCATCTTCATCACCAAAGAGACTTCCACCAATAGACATCTCTCTATAGTACCCTGCTGGAGCATCACTATTATCGTTTCCACCAAAATACCAAGAATTTTTATTGAAGATGAAGTTTAAGATAGTTGTATTGCTTTCTAGTATTTCTTCCATTGATTCAGATCTACTTTGGTGATCTATCTCTGGACAACTAAGATAAACCTCTTCATTCTTTGAGTATTCTTTAAAGTGTCTCTTATAATTTTCTTCCCACTCGAATACTACCTTATCAACTCCAAGATATTTTTTAAGAAGAATCTCTAATCTTTTTGGAGCTTTCTGAACATGTAATTCTCTCCAACTATTGAAAACAAGTCCGCAAACATATTGCAGTTTGGTTTGACATGAGTTCGATTTTTCATACTCCCATCCAAACGTATCTGGGCGCTCTGGTATATATAAAACACCATCTTGTATATCTAAATCAAACTCAGGATCTCCCGGTTTTGCAAGTGTGTCCGGGATACTACAAATTGATAATGCATGACTTGATGATGAATTTGTTTCTACGAGCCCTCCGGCTCGCTCAACTAATTTTATCTTATCATTTTTCATATCAATTATAAGGATTTCTCTTTTAATAATGAGCAAAATAAAAGGGAACAATTACTCGTCCCCTGTATATCTAAAAAATTCAACACTAACTCTCTTTCCTTTTCTCTCTAAGTATACACCATAATCAAGAAGATAGACCACATACTTGCTTGGCTCTATTCTCCACTCCTCTTCTTCCTGTTGTCTGAAGTAGAATAGAAGTCCTGCGAAATCATCTTTAGCCTTCTTTAGTGTTTTATGATCTTTGACTATATAGATTGAGTTTACATATATATCATCAATGCTGGAATATGTTAGAGATCGATACTCTCCCATCCACAAAACACCCTCGCCGGAACTACTCCACGGTCTTTTAGCCGCATAATCTTCAAAATCCGATATTTTCCAAAGTTGTTGTCCGGCTAGAGATACCGTGGAAAATACGGCGATTAAAATACTAACAATCAGCTTCTTCATCTTCGTCTCCTATATAATTTGAAAAAAATCTTAATGCAATATGAGGCTTTACTATTCTTTCTATTTCAGTAACACTATCCTCTTCTTCCCCTTTCTCATTGATTGCTCTCCCTGTAGTTATCCAATATTTAACCCTAAAGGTAAACATTGTATAAGACATGTCAGAAGGATTAGAGGCGCAGTTAACTATTTCTAGAAAGTATGGGTTAACTTCTATATCTTCTCTCTTATATCTTCCGGTTTTGATTTCTGGCATGTCGTCTATAAATAGCTTATCCGCCAGCCGTTTATACTTTTTGAAAAGCAGCTCTCGTATCTTTGCCTCTATTTCTTTCTTCTTCATTTCGGCGGGATACAATACTTCTTTATTGAATTCTGCGTACTTTCTGAATTCGTGTCTAATGTTGTCCATTTCACTAATAAGGAAAAAAGAAAATCACTCGAGCTAATTCCTACGATTCAAACGTAGTATTACCTCAAATGAAGTCGGTTTGTCCCTCTTAAGCCTAGTCAATTAGACATCAAGTGATCTCTTATATAAACTCAAAAGAGGTTTTACACGCAGATAGGACTACGCAACTTAACTCCCGAAAGGAACTAAGTAATAACCTCTTTTTATTGTCTAGAAAAATAGTTAATTTAAAATGCACCTTATGAATCAGAACTTTCGCCCTATAATAACGACTACTCTCTCCCGGAAATTTCTCTCCTTGGTTCTAGTATCCAGCCTTACATTACGTAACTCTGGAGGATCCATAATGTATAATATATGAATTTTGTGTCTCAAAAGTTTGGTTTGTTATAAAAGGGGCCCAGATGTTAAGACATCTATAATATCAAAATGCCTGTATTACTAATTAGATCTCCACCCGAAGGCGTAAATGTTCGCGTCTCGGTATCCTAAGCGGAACCGGCGTTGAACTAACGATGTAACCGCAAAATGCGCTTCATACAGGATCCAAACCGGACCCCAAATTTCTGTTTCGATTTGGTTTTAAAAAGGGTGCTGGCCGGGGCGGTGCAGTGAACTCGATGGGGCCGGCCTAAGTAGTCTGACAAGACTCGGACTCGCCGGGAAGCAAAAGCTACACGCATTCCCTGTGATCGATTGTGCCAAAGGGCCCGTACGACAAGGCCCAAAGGCCATGTATTTATGTCTGCCTACAGCTGTGATCTATAGCGTAATCCAAAAAGCCGGACGATGCAATATGCCGCAGTCAGCACCCTAAACTTTACATTTATAAGAATTTCAAGGCTTTTCACATACCTTGATTTTAAATTGTTGAGGTATCCAGGTTCGAACTGAAACTGAGGGAACCAAAATCCCTAGTGCTACCATTACACCATACCTCAATTCCATCTATAAGATTTTGAGGGCTTTCCAGCTGCGCTTAATTCCTTATAAATGAAACTATCCATTTTTTACTTTGCATATGATTATGGTAGGACGAGACAGGCGTGATGCTTCTCTCGTCTTTTTTCCTTATTTGTGATGACTAAGGAAGACATCATTGGTTTTTATAAAGAAAACAGACAAAATGCTCCCCTTAATGAACTAGGCCAGAAAATACTAGAAGCTGTCAGAGCGGCATATCTTGCTAGAGTTATTGTAGAAGACCCTAGTGCTAATCCAGACCCCGACTTTGAAGTTCAGTCTCTTTGTAATTCATCAGTAGAGACTTTAAACCTGGGAGAGGAGATGTATTTTGATCAGCTTGAAGTATATACGCTTAGAGGAACATTCTTCTTTATCTTAGAAGAGTTGATTGCTCCACTAAATGAAATAGGGGATTCAACAATCTCTTGGAAGATAAAAAACTTGGAGGATTCTATGGATAAGCTTATGTTACAGTTGGGTGAGATTCAAGAGACGGCTGATAAAATAAAACAGAAGTGGAATGTCAAAAAGAAGTCCAGAGTGGAAGGAAAAACGAGATAGGACAATAAAAGAAAGATTGCCTAGCGTTATTCAGACCCTAGAGAAAGCCGGCGTGAAGGATTTCAAAATAACTGATTTTTCTGTTGTTCTTGAGATTAATACTCGCCGAGTTGAGTTCTTTATCTTCACTGGTGTTATAATCTGGGAAGGTAAGAATCCAGAAACACTAGGAAAAGGTATTCGTTGCTTAGTTGATATGATAAAGAAAGAGAAAAATAAGAGTTCTTTAGACGCTTACTATGACAATTAATCAGCTATTTGACTACTATATGGAAGGCAAAAATAAAACAGCCGATCCATATTCAGATGAGTTTACTAAGGAACTTCTTTGGCGATTAGAAAGAGTTGTATTTTCACTAAGAATTTCTAAATTTGATAAGGAGTTTAAAGAAAACGAGTGTCACCTAAAGCCAGAGATCATAGCCAATTCTAAATTTGAAATGATGTCTGATGGCGGAGGAGGAATAAATATATTAGATATTTTCTTCATTCCGTTTAGATATCTGGTGGAAGATGTCCCCGGAGAATCAATCATAAACAACAAAGTCTCAGATCTGACCGACGAGATAAATGATCTTATGGAACAGATGGGAGAAATTATTGATTTAAGAGAACGACTTAAAGAACGTTGGAAGATATACAATGACCAAAGCGGAAGTAATTAAGTTCTATAAAGAAAAAGGACAGCTTGGCGAAATGACTGACCTATATCTTGAAATTCTTGATGCAGTTCGTGATGCCGCAGCAGTCCATATGATAATAAATGAAGAACCAATACCTGACCTAATAATACTTATACCTGATCTAAAGAAATCTCATATCGAACTAATCAATAAAAAAGAAGATAGGTGGTATCTAGTATATGATGAGTCCAGAAAGAAAAGGCTGGTATCAGAAAATGTAGATGTTCTCGTTTCTGAAGATCCTGGAAAACATATGATTGATATTTGGGACAAGGGAGATGAAAGAAAAATAGAGAATCTTATGCTAGAAATAGGCGAATGGCAAGAGAGAATAGATAGAAGACATCAAGAGTGGGAGAAATATAAAAAGAGGGTTTAAATTCCCTCTTCTTTTTTTTTACTGGCACCATACATCTTCATCATAGTAGCCTTTCTCGATTGCATTAGTATAAAATCTCACTTCATCAATAGAGATAGGTGCGAAGTTATTACAGTCTACACCAACATCGACACCAAATTTCTTAACCTTCTGCCTACCGTGAATATGACCAAATAATAGCCAATCCTTATCACTTTCGGCTTTCATCTTTTTTAGTCCGATTGTTGGTTCGTGTGCTAAGAAAAATTCCTCTACCTCATCTGAACTCTCTACTTTTAGCTTTGGATGTGTCAGAAGTTTGTGTATCTCTTCATCATCCAGCTTTCTTTCATAGTTGCCCAGAATCAGAGTTATGTCGCCGTTTAAAAATTGTAGTGGCCATAATTCTCCAAAGTCGCCTAGATGATACACTTTGTCCCCCGGCTTTACTCTGTCATTCCACTTCTGTATCATAGCCCAATCCATCTCATCAACATGTTTAAAAGGTCGACAAGATAAAGTTAGCGCTCGGTCGGATCCAAAGTGAGTATCAGACGTAAACCAGGTTGTCTCTTTGTGTTCGGCCATTATCTCTTTTAGCTCCTCCACACACTCATCTAAAGAGGCGTGGGTTTCTTTTCCTTCATACTGGGCTAATTTAGTGGCGAGATATCTACGGCCTGGAAATCCTTCATATACCCCAAGGATTACTTTTTTCCCCAGTGCCAGATACTCACCCAGCTCTGTTCTCGTAGTCTGTGCATAATCCCTTCCTTCTATCTTTTCTGCGGCTTCAGGTATCCAAAAGAGAACCACATCAGCAATTTTCAGGCCGATTGTTTCCCACGCCACTTGTTCATCCCAGTCAAAACCAGAATAATCATCACGCCTAGGACTAAGATAAGTAACGTTTGGTAGGTCGGGTAGTTCATTTTGCCATTCCGGAGCACCTTGTATTGGACCAGCTAAAAACACATACCAGGAATTCTTAATCTCTGGTAATTGATTTGGTGACTTAATTATCATAAGTTATATTAATTTTTCATATATAAGAGTTTTCCTTATTATTGATGGAAGAAAGTAGGGTTTTGGTAAAGTGGAACCCAGAATTTTATAATAAGTATGCTCGGTGGTTTGATATTGAGGTTGTTTTGATTCCAGACAAGACAGCTTTGGAAATGGAAGGATATTCACTGAGCCCAACAAAATGTGTAATAAGGCTACCAAGAGTGAAAGGGCCAGTAGGAAGGGTTCAATATACATCAGATCTGGCTATGTTTGTTCCTCTATCGTGTTTGGAAATTTTTAAAGATCTAGAAGAAATAGAAGAAGATACATGCAACTACCACTAGATAAATCAACGTATATTCTTAAATTTAAACCTGGGATATATAAAAAGGCTCAGGCAGTATTTGGGAAAGATAAAGTTAAGGTGATTCAGGAATATGATGGAAGATATGTCGAAGTAATAAGAACTGAGCTTAATCTTTGTATTGTAGTTGATGAAGCTCGTGGAGAGAATAAGGACAAACCTAGACTAGCTCGTGAAGTTCCCTATGATTCGCTTCTGATTCTTGCTCCTAAGTGGTTTGTAGATATGTTTTATGATATCGATTTACAAGACATACACTCAATTAGGCGAGATATCACATTTACACAATTCTATAATGGACCGTCTCAGTGGCCTTAAACGCCTTATTAATGAAAGAATATATAGCTCAGCGGTAGAGCGTTCAAATATGAAAGGACAGAGGTTCGAATCCTCTTATATTTTTCAATCAAAAATAGAAACTGACACGTGGCCTTACGGAAGGAGCAATATGTAGGTTCGATTCCTACCCTGAGTTTTTATTTTTTTTTGCTCAGGACAAAAGAAAATGGAGGATTTTACTCCTCGTCATTTCCTGACCACTCTTCTCCATCGGCCAGGATCTTAATTACTTTTCCGTAGACTGTTTTAGTCCACCCATTAACGTGTCCATGATTGTTTGATATCTGGACACCTCTTTTGTCATTCTTCGCCGTGACTTTGTGTGTGTAATGTCTTCCGGCTACTCTAGCATACACAATGTCTCCAACTTCTACATCTTCCCATGTTGTTGGAGCAAGAACTACTGGTTGCCTACTTTTAATAATAGGCAGCATCGAATTGCCTGGTTCTGAATAAGCAAAGGTCTCTCCCTCGAGAAGCCTTTCCCAGGGCTTTTTAATTATACGTTTTTCTTTCATACATTAATAAGAGTTTGGTACTTTAAAAACACCGGATTATATCATTTCAAAGCCTTATTAGTGAGAAGAAACCAAGATGCCGCAAAATAGGTGAGGTTTCTTTTAATTTTAAAATTCGGCCTTATTATGGAAGAAAATAAGCGCAGTTACTTGGATCGTGCCGGACAGGCATGGTGGGGCATTGGTGCCATCCTGCTCTCCGTTTCCCTTGCAATTTGGGGCGGGAAGAGTGTTAAGGAGGCCGTCAAGAAGGACGTTCCCGCCAAAGAGACTCCGGCCGAGTAAAGATATAGCTAGGTGGATCCTAGCTTTTCTTTTGTTCCACCCAATTCCTTACTAATGTAGAGAAATCTACGCTTCGTTATTTGGGAAAATTCGAACAGCTCGGGTGTGAACCTCAGCTGTTTTTTTTTAAAATAAAAGAGGGAAACCCTCTATATTTTTATTTTTGGTATGCTCTGCTTAGTTATCTCTATTAGATCCACTAAAGCTTCTCTTGCCTTAGTTGCTTGTTCTAAGTCAAAATACATGTCAGAGTAAATGCAAACATCATTACCTCCACCTGTAAACTTCTCAACACCGTATTGCTTTTTCATATATTCATAGTCTCCAGATAGTGATCCGTCGAACGTAACTCCAAAAAGGTATACGTCTGGTATGATTCTCCAGTTGATTTCATCCTCCGATTTATATCTTCCTAAAGTATCATTAATAATTCCCTCGCCTTCCAATGTCTGAAGAACTTCATCTATATATTTTAAAACTCTATGAAATGGTTTCTTACCATTTACATGTCCTTCTCCATCTTTTCGACACGTATATAACCACTTCAAGTCATATCCCATGCTCCACTCTCTGCACCACATTTCCATGCAGTTTTTATATATTTTCGGTCCGATGGGATAGATATCACTTATCTTTCTAATCGAGAACACATTTATTGGTACATCATTTATACTTATAAACATACTAAATGTCTAATTTTATTGTTTCGTACCTAACTGTATTTATAGCACTAAGAAGGCTATCTCTTGCTTTTGTGGCATCTTCTTCTGAATCATAAAACTCAGACCATAACTGTTTGCCGCTACCCGTTGATCTAGGGCCAGAAAATATATCATCTAGGTCATATGTTATCCCAAAGAAGAACGTGTCTGGTAGGATATTCCAGTCAATCTCGTCTGGTTTTAGTAGCCTCGGAAAATCCTCCTGAGATTCTGCATTCATAGGAGCCCAAGGATCATATATTCCTGTCGGCTTTTCTTTAATAACGCCTTTTCCGGTTACTGCTATTAGCATATCATCAAGTCTTTTAATAAAGGTATTATAAAACCGATAATCGCTACTGTGTGTATTCATGTGCTCCTCTGCAACACTATGATAGGTTCCTTTGATAGAGGGCTCAGTCTTTTTCTTCCAGCCAATATAGGCTTTTAAGATACTCGAGTAAGTATTTGCATTTATACTGTATACTTTCGTTATACTGTGTATCTTATATACATCAATCGGATATTTATTAACTACAATATACATATCACTAATAAGAAAAAGAGAGGACGTTTAATCCTCTCAAATTTTTACACAGTTTTAAGTCCGTTGAAAACTTCCATCATCGGGCTGTTTTTGTCAATGCTTGCCATGCCGTCTTCGAACATAGTAATAACTCCTTCATACAGACCAGAGTCTTTCATGTCTTTTACAGTATTGGCTACACAGATGTCCTTTGCAAATCCACAGACTACTATTTCATCATATCCGACGAAAACATCTAAATTTGCATAAGGCCTCCATCCTAACTCTCCACTCTTTGTAAACAGAGAGAAAGCTTCGAAATTAGCTATATAACCTTTCTGGTAGATGTTTGCAAAGTGTTGCGGCTTGACATTGATTTCCCAGTCTTGAACTGCATCAACTAGAGCAGTAGGAAATGCACATCCCCAAGAACCAAGTAGACAGTGTTCCGGCCAGATTGTTAGTGGACCAGGCAGAGACTCAAGGTATTGGAGGGTAAAGGGATCAACGGGCTTGTCGACGGTTGATGGATATAGGACTGGAGCATATTTGCCGGCTTTGTATCCTTCTACAGTTATTTGAGTAAAAGGTTCGGGCCGAGGACTCCAATAGGCTGGATGTGCTATATGATACTTGTGATGAGTATCTTGAGTTATAGCAATATCGTCTATGTTCCTTCCGTTTGTCCTAATATATTCGACAATCTTACCAATAGCCGTCTCGGCTTCTGGTACATATAATGACCCCTTAGAATCAACAAAGTCATTCTGGGGGTCAATAATAAGTAGTAATCGCTTCATTACTTTGCGGTTTCGGTCGTCTTCGGCCGGCGAACAGTCTTCTTCGGAGCCTCAGTTGCAGTTGCAGCCGGGCGGCGAGGAGTTCTCTTCGGGGTCTTCATTATTACCTCAACGGGCTTTGCGGCAGGAGTGGGTGTAGTGGACGGGACCTTGCAAACCTTCTTGCGATAGTTTCTGTTCCGAGTCTTCACCATCTCGGCCTTGGCGAACAGGTTCTTCTCCAGGTTGGTCAGAATGTGATTGAATTTCTCGTGACTCTCCCTGACGGCGTTGTAGAAACCTGAATAGGCGGCGTCCTTGGCTCTACTTCTGGCCAGCTTCTTACCGAGTTCCAGATCGTAGGTGTCGTGAGGATCGCAAATTGCGGTTCCGACGGCCTTTCTGTACCTTGCGTCGATACCAACGGCCTCTGTAAAGCCGGGACCACCATGGCACTCGATACCCTTCGGTCGATACATGATAATACAGGTAACTGCCTTCAGACCACTCTTGGTCGTTGTCTCCTGATAAACAGGCTCTCTAAAAGATAACTTAATCATAACTATTTAAACGTTTAAAAAGGTTATTAATAATAAAAGTCAATAAATATTTTGTTTTTGTTTGGACAAATCTCGTACTTTGATTTCTTTGGTGTTTTAGAATACATCTTGTACCATCGAATAAAGACTGTAATAGCCCAAATTATTTCTTCTCTTGTTAACTTATACTTCTTTTCTTTTACTGTAACTGAGGCAACACTCCAATCAAGACACCCGATTACTCTATCTTCTATAGCTATATCGGATTCAAGATCCATTCGCCTAATCAGCCTCTTAATAAGTCTTCTCTGTTCTTCCCAGGAAATACGTCTTTTCATAGAGTGATTCCTAGTTCTTTTGCCGCAGCTTCAAGTTCCTGGCGATCTCCCATATGTTTTCCGAGATCATCAGAGATCTTTATACACTCATGAAATCTATCTTGCTTGTCATTCATCTTACATCTCATAAGCTTCATGACCTGATTAGCTATCGGAAAACCAGTATCGGCAACTAGATTGTTTCCTACTCCGAAAACTGCTCTGATTCCTTTTTTATCGCAATACTGTTTGATTACAACCATCTTCTGGAAATTCAGCGAATTCGAGAAGCAAATAACCTTAGTCGACGGCAGAATTCCAAGCTCTCTATATCTCATTACACACTTGTCGATGAATTCTTCTTCTACTCCAGAATCTTGTCTAACACCATCATAGAGGTGTGCCATTTCCTCTGAGAAATTCTTGAAGAATACATCAGAAGTCAGTGTATCAGACAGAGCTATGCCTAAACTACCACGATATACGTCTCGCCAAGCTTCCATGGCTATCAGATTTGCATGACGATATCCGAACTGAGCTGCATGGAACATAAACCAAAAGTGATTTTGTGTTCCAATTGGCGTTAAGTTAAGTTTCTTTGCCAGATATACATTTGACGTACCAGAGAAGTAGTTAAACTTCTCCTTCAGCTGCCGAACCACAAACTCCTGAACATCATATGAGAATCGTCTACGTGTGCCGAACTCCGATGTTCTTAGTTTATTTTCGTTTCCTATCTCTATCTTTCTGTCTAGTCTCTTTCTTACTTCATCCATGTTCACTACATATCCTTTGTACTCATTTGTCATTTCTGAGAGTAGGGCTAAGAGCGGAACTTCATAAAGAACAGCTTTATAGAGATAGTCAGTAACAGTTATCTTAATATGTCCCTCTTCGTCGAGTTTCATATAGATCTTTGAAGCGTCATACCTAAACCCACGAATCATTTCCCAGTACGGACGAGGAATGTAGGGGATTCTCTTAATACACCATTCCATCTCCTCATCAGTCATCTGCAGATTCTCTAATTCTTTTACCTCTGCTTTAAACTTCTGGAAAAAGTCATCGGAATAAACTGTGTTATTTCTGTCAGCAAAAACCAATTGTCCACTAGCTTCCGGATACTTATAAACGAAAGCATAACTGACAGAGTATAGATATAAATCTAAATCTAACGCAGATTTAATATACTTGCTCATTTTTTTTTCTTAAGCTTATTCATAGATAAGGAAACGAGAGGAATAAAAAAAAGAGGGAACTAGTCCCTCTCTTCAAAAGTTTTCCAGATACATCCGACGAGCCAGTTTTCCTCATCTTCGGACATAACCTCGGCCGTTGCACCGTGTCTCTTCCAGTTTACGCCCCGAGTTATCAGTGGTATGAAATCAATCACGTTCACTGAATCACAGGTAGGGGCGAAGACGGTAATTTTGAATACTCGGCCGTTTTCGTTGTCCGGAAAGTAAGGATCAATCGTTATCGGCTTAGTCAGAATGTGTACCTCTGTTCCGTACTCTTGACAAATTACTTCAGGCTCCTTCTTAAGAAATTCAATCAGGAGTCCAGTACAGCCAAATTTATTAATCCAGCTGTCAGTCGCTTTAAAGAATTTTTTCATTGTCGTACTTGTTATACACTTATAAGGCATTGAAATGATGTAATCCGCTATTTTCTGGACACTAATTTCTTATATATGAACAGCACACGTGGGCATCTCGCATAGTTTACTTCGAGGACTGCTTCATATAGGGTATCATTGTTTTATTAGGTTAAACATCATATAGGGTTCTTCGTGCTGTTCAACCCGAGAGCTATCTTTAGTCGTGAGGATTAGGGATAGCTTTTGTTTCCTTATTTCTGAAATGATTTGGCATAGTGTAGAAGAAAAACCAAAAGAAGAAGGTTTTTATGTAGTAGCTATATTTGATTCCTCCGGTAAGTTTATAGAGATGGAGGAAGACTGGGTATATATTAAGGGAAAGTACGGAGATGAGCTTTGGCCTAATAAAACAGCTGGCTCTAAAATGTATTCCTTCCCAAAGATCTCTCACGGCCCTACTCACTGGATGACTAGACGTGAGTTTGAGCTGATGTTAGAAGCAGTGCCCAGAAAAGATGAAAACGGAAATTTAATAATATGATAGATTTATTTGGAATTCGGAGGCGTCGTGAGGAAAGAGAACGACTAGAAAAAGAGAGAATTGAAAAGATTAAGAAAGAACGAGAAAAACGATACGAACTCAGAAAATCTTTAATCTCTCCTTATATCGAAGCCAAAATTAAAGAAGCTGAGAGGATCGGAAAAGAGGAGTATCAGAAAGAAAAGGATGAATGTGATATAAAGAACTCTGTCTGTCCTAAGTGTGGTGGAAAGGTTATAATCAATAGGTTCGTCAAGATACAAGGTGAAATAGACGGACACTCACGCGGCTATTCCTTTGGTGGGTCTTACGGTACGATGGAAGGAAAAATCAATACACTCAAAGTAAATGAATGTAAGGCCTGCGGAAATCAATGGGAAGTAGCTGAGCCTGAATATGACCTAGAAGACTGTACACCACTTGACTTTAACCCATTTAGTTTTGGCAGTAAGATTGGCTTCCTATATCGGCGTGTGAGGGGAGTACTAGAGAATAATGAGGACGAAATAAATGATCTTAAGCCCAGTAATTATCTCGAATGCTACAAGGACACGCCAAGAGAAGCCCTAGAATACTGCCTTTATTGTTATGGGATAGGCGAGTTGTATGGAGAGAAGGATTTACTAGGAACAATATTAGTAGACGATAAGAAAAGCCCAGACTATAATCACGATCAGTTCTTATTTACGTTAAAGGATGAAGTTTGGGAGATAGTTAAAGTCTTTATAGGTCGGGAATGAAGAAGATTTTAAATATAATAGCAACAATAGTACTTTCTGCTGTCGCTTTTATAATTACGCTCCTATTTATTGTTCTCTTGGTTGCATTACTAGGAGAGATGGATACGGTTCCAACTACGATAATTATAGTTTTTGTGGTTTGTTATATAGTTTATTTGTTGTGGTAAAAAAAAAGAAGAGGTATTAAACCCCCTCTTCTAATTTTTTCTTTATTATTTCTAACGCCTTTTCTTGGAACTCAATTGGATAACTAAAAAAGTCTCCGTCAGCATAATCATTGTATATTACCTGAACTCTCCCTCGATAAGTATAGAAAGTGAATTCATCGGCGTCACTTGGTTCTGGTGCTTCGTCTGGGTCTTCATCAAATAGGCATTGTTTCTCTCCCTTTTCCATATTGATCTTTGCCAGCTGAGCATTTTCTTCTACATCAAGGGTAAACTCAACAGCGCAACCACCATTTTCCTCTGACTCTTTTTTGCACCAGGGATTGAGGATTTCATACAGCTGCTTCTCAAATTCACTAGGCTCAGGCAATTCACCAGCCGAAACAGAACCATATCTCTCTTCTTTTACAGCATAACACCTAGCAATGAGTCCACCGACAGTACTCAAAGACGAATCGAGAGCTCCCAAAATAATACGATAAGCCTCTAGCCTCTTTTTATTCTCTTCATAGGCCTTAATCTGAAACTCTCCTTGTTCCTCGTCTGCAAACTTTTCATGATTTACAATTTCCTCTACAAGATAATCAACCTCATTTAAGATCAATTCATCAATAGCTTCTTTCTGTGTCATAATTTCTATAATAAACAATAATTAGATGCAGTTGTCCACTTAAGTTTCTTTTCTTCCTCTTGAACCACAATACATGGAAATACCTTCTTCTTTTTATCGGGCAGGAAGAACAGAACTCCATTATAGACTTTAGTATCTCTCGAATCAAAAAAGTTTATAAATTTCCTGGGCTGCCCATTAACAATCAAGGCAATCTCAGAAACAGTTTCAAATTCTGGAAGATCATCAAGTATACTAAACGTCGGAAGTGTGCCTATAATCTCCGGCGGAAAAACATCCCTATCGACCAGCTTTCCGTTCTTATCCTTCTCGACTGCATGAGGATTCCAATTGCGGCGCGTATTAGATATTTGCTTTTCTAGTTTTCTCTTTTTAATATATCTAATAACACACATATCATGAATAAGAGTTTTGGTGGGACAAAAAAAGCATTCCCAAAAGAGA
>Ga0265298_10006595_pt1 | contig 14292 bp, 5 predicted proteins | sample AusTroGonzalo_MG_3_FD_193486 | JGI IMG/M metagenome (GOLD analysis project Ga0265298, IMG submission 193486) | Bovine rumen microbial communities from tropical cattle in Woodstock, Queensland, Australia - Gonzalo_01 | ecosystem: Host-associated > Mammals > Digestive system > Stomach > Rumen ...
CCTCCATCATGCCCGCGGGAGGTTCGCCCTGGGTACGCCGCTGTTCCTCGATTAGCTGCACGACGGCGTTGTGGAGCATTTGCATGTGCCCCATTTCCTGCTCCGCCAGCGCAACGAAGGTGCGGGCCAGCTCAGGCCGGTCCTCCTTGTGCTCGATGGCGCATCGGGCATATTTCTCGGCGTCTCTGATCTCCTCCTCGATCATGCGGCTGAGTTTCTTGATGATCTTCATGAGCGTTAGGCCGCAGCGGGATTGGCGACCCACTTGCCCATCGCGCCGAGGATCGCGGCAGTCTGGGCGGCGTTGGAGGCGTCAACCTGGACGGACCTGTACTGCTCGTACAGGCGGTCGTACTTGTCCTGGAGCAGCTGAGTCTTGATGGCGCAGCAGCAGGAATCCATCTGGAAGCCCAACCTGGCGATGGCATCCTGGATGCCGGAGCCCTGGGTCTGGATGCTCCTCTGCACCTCGTTGAAACCCTGGACGGCGGCAAGGGCGTTGGCATTGTTCTGATTCATCATCAGCATGTTCTGGTCCGTGATCGCCTTGTAGGTTTCGAGGTTGTTGTTCGCGCTGGCGAGCAGACCGTCCCGGAGGGCGTTCTGTACGCTCTGGTTGTTGATGGCCGCATTGATCTCAGATTCCACGCTCGCCCCGTTGTTGCCCAGCAGACGCCCGCCGAACAGCAGCAGGACGATGATGATAACGAGAATCCACGGTCCGGTGAGGATTTCGTTCATTGATTTACTCCCTTTCATAATATTTCCACTTCTGGCCAGAAAGATGGATCAGGTGTACTTCTGAATGAGGTCCTTTGCCTGTGCCTTGAGTGAGTCGATGTTCTTGCCCTTCTTCTTCGCCAGGAGGTTCGCGGTCGCCTCCAGGTCGTCAAGGTCAAGGCCCTGCAACTCCGGGTAATCCTTCGACAGTTCCTTCATGAAGTCGTTTGCAGACTGACCGCTCGACGCGGCCTTCACGGCACGGAGCATAATGCTGACGAAGTTCCCTCCGCCGCTCTTGCCCCCGTTCAGGAAAGATAAGATGGGATTCATTCTTCAGGTACCTCCTTCTTCACGAGCCCCGCGAGCATCCCGCGGATTTCGGCCTTGAATGCGTCCAGGTCGTCCCTGGTGATCGTATTGCTTCCCGGCTCCGGGGCGTCCTCCAGCGTAAATCTGCCGATCTTGATGGGCTGGGGATTGCTGTTCGCGTCCACGCTCAGGAGGAAAAATGCTGCCTCCTCCTTGTCGAACACCGCGCAGCTGGCGTTGGGGCCGAGGGTGTCCAGGTACTGCCGCGCCCCGGCAAGACCATCCACGACGGGCACCGTACACACCAGCTTCTGAGGAGCCTGCGGCTGCGCCGCCGCGACGGACTGGCTCCGCTGGCCCATGAGGGATTGCAGCTGCTGAAGCTGGGATTGCAGGCGATCAAACTGATTGGTCCCGTAAGCGTCCATATAACCCCCTCCTTCCGAGAAAAGAGTAACAAAAAAGACCCCCATCCGACAGGTTTCGGATGGGGGTCTTTTGTGGGTATTATGTGGGTCAGTAGTGCCGGTCCAGGGCCGTTTTCCCTTTCTTCATGACGTCCTTCACACTTTCATAGCTCATAGAGTATTTTCCGGCCAACTCGTCGTAGGAGAGCCCGTCCACCATGTTGTCCAGGATCAGCGCCCGGTCTCGGGCACTATGGATGAATTCCTCCACGACTTCGCGCACCCGGTGATTGGAATAATCTTCCCGCCATGCCTTCCTCATTCGCGCCGCCTGGTGGCGACGCTGTTGATGGTCTTCTTCATTTCATTACTCCTTTCACTTCTTCGATACTCTCAGTCTTCCGCCGGCCGCAGCCGGGGCAGACGCTCCTGCGACTCTCAGCCTGCTCTGGTATTCTGTCTCCCCGGTCTCCCAGGGCTGTCTCCGCACCCGGAGCCTCGCCGGCGCGTAGCTTCCGCTTCCGCTGCCGCCGCTCTTGGCGTCGATGACCTCCCTTCCGGCGTCCTTATCATAGGGATTGTTCTTCGTGCTCTCGCTGCCGGTCAGGATCTGCCACAGGGTCCCCTTGATCCTCAGGTCCTTTGCCTCGTCGGTGCTGAATGTGTACTGGTCCAGGGTGGCGTTCCACTCGCTCTGCTTCTGCTTCCCGTTCTCGTCCAGGTCCAGGTAGTTCTCCCGGACGCTGATGTAGTCGTCCAGGCTGCAGCCTGCGTTCTTGGCCAGCTCCCAGTTCCGCTTCGCCCTGTCGTTCATGACGGAGGTGACTGCCTTCTCCCGGTCGCTGTAGTTGGCCGCATTGTAGATCGCCCGCCACTGCTCATGGCCGCTGGTCTCGTTGTTCTCCAGCTTTCTGGCCAGTGTGTCCGCCGCGTCTTCCCTGATCCCGGCCGCCACGAATCCGTCGTAGTACTGCTGTCCTCTGTAGGTCAGTCCCGGGGTCTCCGGTTCCGGCGTTGCGGTGGGCATCGGGGTGGCCTCCGGTGCCTGGGTCGGTGCCGCCGTCGGCGCCGGAGCCACCGCAGGCCCGTTGGACCACTCCACGCCCTTCATGCTGTAGCTGGAGTTGTAATCCAGCAGGAGGGCCGTCTTCTGGTCCGGCGTCAGATCCAGGCCGTCGATGTAGTTCTTCACCTTTTCCTTCAAGGACCCGCTCACGGTCTTTCCGTCGATCTTGTCGGCTTCCAATCCGGAGGTGTCCTGCCGGAACTGCATGAAGGTCTCTTCGTCCACGCCGGCGGTCTTCGACCTGGAATCCTGCCACTTCACGAAATCGTTCAGTGTCCCTTCGTCCCGGTATCCGGTGATCGTGTCGTAGGCTTCCTGACGGCTCATACCCTCGTCCAGCAGGCCCTCATAGATCCCGGTCTGCTTGTCGCTGAGTGCTTTTCCGCCGGCCGCCCAGTATTCCCGGGCCGCCTGGGTGGCGTTCTTGCCGAAGACCAGCGCCCTTGCGGTGTCTCCGAAACCCTCCACGGGATACTGCAGTTTTCCGTTCTTGTAGCTTCCGCCGCGGATAACGGCCTCCGCGCCTTCCGCGGTCTTGCGGAGCTGCCGCCCGCCGGGGACGAACTGGCTGGCCGCCTGGAAGGTTGCCCGCAGCAGGGCCTCGATATCGTCCTTGTCCACGCCGTCCTTCAGCATTCCGTCCACGGCCTTCTTCATGGCGCTGAATTCTCCGCTTGCTCCCGGCAGGGGAAGGGACTCATCTCCCAGGCCCAGCACGGCCGCCACGTTCCTCGCCAGCGGCAGGTCGTTCATCACGTTGTAGATCAGTTCCTCGGAAGCGTCCTTCAGGCTGAATTTTGTCTCGGTGTCCTTTGTCCCGAAGATCCGCTGCCCGGTGACCTTCTCCATGGCGTTGTCGATGACCTTCCTGATCCAGTTGTTGGTGGTCAGCCCCTGGCCGGAGGCGATGAAGTTCGCCGTCAGGCCCAGGATGTCGAAGGGCGCCGGGGTGCCGCCGTAAAGTTCGTCCGTCAGCCGGTTCAGGAGGAAGGTTCCCAGGATGGCCCGGACCAGCACGGCCGCCAGCGCTCTGGCCGCCTTGTTCTTGCCCTGGGTCTTGGCGATCTCCTTGAATTCGCTGGGCAGGTCGGTCACGATGTGGTCCCAGCTGTTTGCGCATTCCACCTGGAACTGATGGATCATCTTGCTGAAGAAGCCCTTGCTCTCATAGGCCAGCGGTCTGGACCCCTTGGCTCGGGACCCCATCAGCTTCCGCCCGAAGTCGTCGGCATAGCGCATGGCCTCGGCGTAGCTCTTCCCCTGCCGGATCGCCTTGTTGAAGGCGCCCCGGACCGCCACGGTGCTCACCAGGTGGTCGGCGACGCTGGCCGGCGTAAACAGGGCATTGATGAATTTGTCCGCCCGGTCGGCGTAGAGGTAGTCCTTCCCCTCCTTTTCCATGAGGAAGTCCGAATCCTGGAGGAAGTTCCCCTGCCGCACTTTCCCGGTCACCACGTCGAAGACCGCACTGAGGAAGTCCCGCTCCCCCAGCTCCGCCGCGATCATGGGGACCTGGGCGGTCTGATTGATGGCGCTGGAGAGGTTCCCGGCCACGTTGGCCTTCTGGAATGCGGCGTTCAGCCGGTTGGCGAAGTTCAGGCTCTTCCGCCCGGTGCTGTATTCCCATCCGCGGTCGGCGAAGGACTGCTTGCCCGCCAGGATATTCGCGTAATTCTCCAGCCACATGACCAGGTTCGAGTACTGGGTGCTGTCCGTGACCCGGGAGAAGAGTTTCTCCACATACTCCTGCATCTTTTCTTCCACGTCCATGGGCGACAGGACCGAAGTCTGTCCGATCTCCCCGGCGTCCCGCAGCAGGGTCTGCTTCACCTCGATGGGAGCCTCACGGATGGTTTCGATGTAGTCCAGCTGGCTCTTGATCTCGTCCTTGGCGTAGCTCTTCCTGATCCATCGCACCAGCTGCCGCGCCCGCATGATATCGTCGGTATGGTAGAAGATATCGGACAGGTAGTCCACATAGCTCTCATAGGCCTTGACGATGTCGTACTGGGCAACGCTTCCGGTTCTCTGCAGGAAGTAGGGATTCCAGCGCTTGTTCGGTTTGTAGTTCGCGGTCTGGCCCGCGATGTTCGCCGGCAGCTCCGTCACCTGGGTGTTGATCCCCATGGCGCCGAAGGCCTTCTCCAGCAGGTTCTGGTTTTCCTCCGGCTGCATGTGGGGGGCGTAGCCCTTGATGTAACCGATCGGCTCATACCCGTGGGCCGCCAGGAAATCGTTGATGGCTTCGTAGAATTCGTCGAAGATCTTTGCGTATTCCTTCGCGGCGTTCTCCACGATGGTGCTGTCCGCCTGCTTCAGTTCCTCCAGGGTGTTCTGCCAGCTTGCGTATTTCTCCGCCAGATCCCGCTCACGGTCTCCCAGGCTGAATTCCCTGGCGGCGTCCGCGGCGCTCCCGCCCTTGCGGATGTTCTCGGCGGCGTTCCTGATGTTCTTCGCCTGCTGTTTCCCGTAGCGGTTCTTCGGGTTCGTCTCCAGGTCGGCGATCATCTCCGCCGCCGCCCTGCCTTCCATGACCTTCATGGTGAGGGCGCTCTCCTCCCGGGAGAGTTCCCGCTTCTGTCCCTTGGAGTCCGTGAATTCCCGGACCCGGTCCATCTGCTTGTTGAACCAGCGGATCTTCTCCGACTCGTTCTCCCGCACCGGCTGGATCAGCCACTCCGCGATGTCGTTCCCTCTCTCGCCGAACATGCTCCGGAGATTCCGCTCCGGCGTCCGCTCGTTGAGGAGGACCATGTTCTGGGGCTTGATGTCCAGATCGTCCATCAGGTCCTCGGCCTCCAGCAGGAGTCCCCGGTTGATGTCCGCCCGGACCCGGATCAGGGTGTCCAGGTTGGCGCTGTCCGAAGCGAAGTAGTAGTCCGCCAGCTCCATCACCACGTTCTTGCGCAGTCTCGACGGGATGTCCTCTTCGTCGTAGACCCCCGCCGCGATGCCGGAGGCGAAGTCGATCTCCGCGTCCGTGGCCTGCAGCCGCTTCTCCGCGTCCTGTGCCTGCTTCTTCAGTTCCTTGGCCGCCTTGTTTTTGGCCAGGAGCTGCTGTGTGTTGGCGTAGCGCCCCACGCTGCCGTTGACCTTCACGCCCAGCTTCTTCAGCGCCGGGGTGTCCAGCAGCCGCCGGCCGCCCAGGGTCCGCTCCTCCAGTGCCTCCTGCGCCCGCTCGGCGTTCTCCGCATCCCGCCGATTCATCTGTGCGTACTCCGCACTGCTTTGCGGTTCGTCCGCGGAGAACTGAATCGTTTTCCTCCCGCTGTACTTTGTCTGCATCCGCTCAAGTGCCGGCTGCGTGCCGTAGTCCTGCACGATTTTGTCCCGGTTCTCATAGCTGAGAGGCGTCAGGTCTCGCAAAGTCTCCGTGGCATAACTCCGGCTGCTTCCGAAATCCTGCCCCCGCAGCGTCATTTCCGGCGTGGTCTCCTTGGAATACTTATTGCTGCTGTCGAACACCAGCACGGGGATGCTGTTCACGCCCGCCCTCTTCAGAGCATTTGCGCGGTGCCTCCCTTCGTGTCCCACCACTTCCCCGTCGGCGATGCGGATCTGGAGAGGATTGTCCCGGGTCGCCTCGATCAGTTTCTGTGCGTCCAGCGGCTGGGTCTGCTGGCTGATGGCAAGCCTTCCCATGGTGCTGGTCGTCAGTCTCAGGAACTGATCCGGCGTCATCCTGGTGACGTATGCCTGAGCGTACTTTGGCGTGCCCTTCGATGCATAGTCCTTGAGCCACTTGTCCACGGTCTCTTCCGATAGGAGTGCGGTCTTGTTGTAGTCGTCCTCCAGCTCCGCTGAGTACCTGGTTTCTTTCTCCGGCACAAGCGTTCCGTCCGGACCTACCTTCATGGCCTCCAGGTCGGATTCGTTCCCGCTGATACCCAGCATCTTCGGTCCGTGCTGAGCGAACACAGGATCTTCCATCCGGTCATAATCGAAGATCATGCTGGGGTCTTTCTCTGAGATATACTGTCCGTTCTCCCAGCCGTCGTCGCCCTGGACCGCATAGAGGATCGTCCCCGTGGTCTTGTCCCGGAAGAACATCGGCTCCCCGTGCGCCAGTCCGTTGAGGGCCTCGCCCAGCTTCGGGAAGGAGCCTCTGTCTCTGTCCGTCACGTCCTGCACCATGTCCTGATGGGTCTCCGGGTCGTAGTTGATCTCGAAGATTCGGGTGATGTAATCCTGGTCGATGGTGCCCTTCGTGTAACTCTCCTGAACTTCGTTCTTCCGCATGTTTAGGTCCGGCGAATTCACGAATTCGATGATGTAACTCGGCAGCATGTCCCCTTCGTAGTGCTTTTTCCGTACTTCGTTGGGGGCGTAACTGGTCGCGTAGGCCAGCGCCGTCGCCGGATCTTCATCCGCCAGCGTCTGATCAACCTGATTGGAGAAGTTATATTCCCCTTTCGACTTCAGGAACTTGTTTTCCAGCAGGAAGTCATACTCGGCCGCCTCGATCCCCCGGTAGAGTTTCGTCCGGGTGAACACGGCCTTGCGGGTGATCGCTCTCAGGAATTCTTTGCTCAGTCCCTTGGGGAAATAGTTCTCCGCTTTGCTTTCCTCCCGGATGGACTTCAAGAAGTCGTCGGAATTCATTGGCTCGGTAAGATTCTGCTCCGTCCGGTAAAGATCCTTCGCCGTATCCACGGAGAACTTCATGGTCCGCTTCGGCTTGTTCCCCTGCGCCACACGCAGTTTCCCGGTCTCCGGCTGGTCCCACTGTTCCCCGCCGGCCACCCGGAGTTTTTCGATCGGCTCGTCCATGGACATGGCCTGCTCTTTCTCCCGCTCGGAGTACTTCCGGTAATCGAAGTCCTCGGAGGAGAAGGCGGCGCAGCCCCGGGCGCAGAGGCTCTGGCACCCGGCGCAGGCGTCCTTGAAGTCGTTGGCCTGGCAGCACATCTGGTTCTTCAGCGTCAGCCAGATCTTGTCCTGCTCCGCCTTGGTGTAGTTGCCCTCGACGAAGGCCTGGACCTTGCCGTAGGGCGTCCTCGGCCCGTCGATGATCTTCCCCACGGAGCCGTCCTTTTTGATATACTCCCCGAAGAAGTGCCACTTCCCGTCCTTGCGCTCGACGACGTGCCGCGCCCCGCCGAAGTTGATGATCTCTCCGCCCTTGTCGTCCGGGGATCTCTTCCCGTAATCGGATTCGCATCCCTCCGGCACCTTGCCGTGCATCAGCGTCTGGATCAGCTTCCCGCCGTTGACAAACTCGCCGTTCCGGTTCAGGGCGATCTCCGCGATCTCCCTGGGGGTGCAGACGACGTAGCGCGGGGTGATGCTGACGAAGGGATAGTCCTCCTGCATCTGTTTGATCTGCTCGGGCGTGAATCCGTACTTCCGGTAGAGGACGCCGTCCTTTACCTTCGTCGCCCGCCCGAACATGTCGTCGTAGCCCGCGGCGGCCGCCTCCAGCTTCCCGGCCTTCACGGTCTTCGCCAGCTGGGTGTTGCCCCTCACGCCGGCGCCGTAGGCGTCGTCCAGCTTCGCGGGAATCCAGAGGTTGTCCATGCTGGGCTGCACGGTGATGTGGGAGATGTCCTGCCCCGCGTCGTGCATTTCCTTCAGCACTTCCAGGGTGGCCCGCTGCTTGGTGATGATCTTCACCTTCAGCCCCCGCATCCCCGCGTGCCGGAGGGCGTCCTTCAGCTGGCTCTTGTTGTCCAGCGTGGTGTCGCCCACGCCGTTGACCCGCAGACCGCCCAGCTCATTCATCAGTTCGATGTCCGACTGGGCCAGCTGGAGGAGTTCCCCGGTGTACCAGGCGCTGCGGAAGAGGTTTGTGCCGGTGGCCCCGTTGGCCATCTGCGTAAGATAGCAGGCGTCCAGGTAGCACCCGTTGTTCCCGATGGTGAACATGGGGCAGGCGCTGTTGAGGTTCAGGGCGCCCACAGTCTTCTCCGCGTCCCGGATCGGGGGCTGCACCCGTTTCTGGGTCTGGTTGCGGATGTTCTTCAGCTTCCGCTCCCCGGCCACCTTCTCGATCTCTTTCTTCTTGGGGACGGGGAACTGGTCCTTGAGGTAGGGCATCAGATCCTGCTCCCCGGTCTTCCTGCGGTAGGCGTCCTCCACGCCCCGGACGATCTCCGTCCGCAGCCGCTCCCGGGAGTCGTGGGTCATGGAGTCCATGAGCATCTGGGGGATGTTCCGCCAGAAGGCCGTGAACTTGAAGCGCTTCCCGGTGGTGGACTCCACATATTCGATGGGCAGGCCTTTAAGACCGCCGGGCACTTTCTTCCCGTCGATCTCGTTCTTTGTTCCCGGCATCGTCACGAAGTCCGTGCGGATGCCGTTGTCCGCCAGTTCCTGCTGGATGTCCCACAGCCGCTTCCATACCTTCCGGTTCTTCTGAAGGTAGTCGTTCATGTCGTGGATGTTCCGGGAGGCTTTTCTGCCCAGGGACTTTGTGATGGTGTTCTGGATCTCCGCCAGCTCCACCGTATCGTCCCGGAGCATCCCCAGCTGGGTCTTCACCTGCTCGTCTTTGGCGGTGTATTTGATGGCGTAGTCGATGGTCTGAGGGTTGAGGGAATACCGCTCCATCGCCTCCGCCGCCGTCCTCGGCCTGCTGCCGGCGACTCTGAGCGAGGGCACAGGCGGCCCGGTCTTCCCGGCGGTCGCCGCGGCGGTCTCACTGAGGTTCCGCTCCGTCACGCCCGTCTCCGCCCGCACGCTCTCCGTGAGGTTCCCGACGCCGGCGCCGTAGGCGTTGATCCCGGCGTAGGCATTGGCGTAGATCTCCTCCAGGATGGCATCCTTCGCCTGCAGGAAGTCCTCCTCGCTGATATCTTCCGTTATGCCAAGGCTGGGTCCGATCGCGTCCACATACCTGGCGATCATGTTCTGAAGTTCCGTGCCCTTGTTCTCCGAAAGGATGCGCTGCCGCATCCGCTCGTTGAGGGTCGGGTCCTTCTCCGCGTACCAGTGGTACAGCTCATGCAGGGCGATCTGGGTCGCCGTGACGTCGTCATGGTCGGCCCTCACGATGAACCTGCCGCCGGTGTAGACGCCCCGCGCCCCCTGGGGCGCGTCCTCGATCGCCACGTTCCCCAGGACGAAGGTGGTGTCCAGCCCCGTCCACTGCTTGATGACGCTTTCGATCCTGCGAAGTTCCGGGTCCTCCTGCACCTGCCGCCGGGAAAGGACGGTGCTGCTGCTCCCCGCGACCGCGCCGGTCACGCCCAGGCCGCTGCGGTTGTCTACTTTTTCTGTCCCGTAATTTCCTGATACAGATCGTCTATCAACCGCTGTCTGATGCTGTCGGGCAGCTTGCTCCCGGACTTCTGCGCTTTGGTCCAGTCTTCCAGCCTGCTCTCCGGCACGTTGATCATCAACCCGTCTTCCGTTTCCATCAAGTAGCTCGGCTCGGACTTCTTCTGCTCCGCCGGCGCTTCCTTCCCGCTGGCTTTGAGTTTCATTTCGTACCTCCATTCTGTTTTCGTCCAGAATACCATTCCCGGAGCGCACGGTCAAGCGGGGAGCGCTGCCCTCTCCCGCTCCCACCGCGATATCATGTCCCAGCGCCTGCTCCGCCAGGGTCTGGATGGTCTTGGACCTGTTGTCCGCCTGGATGGCCAGCTTGTTCCCCTCCAGCAGGGCAGGCACCTTTTTCCCCTCGGCGTTCATGGCGTTCCCGGTGAAGTAGGTCGGCTCGATGCCCTCCGCCCGCAGCCCCTCGGCCAGGGCCTTCATCTCCCCGTCCCACTGGTTTTCGGCGAAGATGTGGGTGGTCCCTTCCCCTGCGGTCCGGAATCCCATCTCCTGCAGGCTCTGGGGGGAGTTGTCCGCCAGCGCCCTCTTCCGCTGGGTGGCCAGCGCCTGCTGGGCCGCCCGCTGGGCCTTTGCGTCTTTCCCGGCGGCTCCCGCCGTCTGCATCGTTCTCTGTTCCGGCACAGGGGGATTAGTTGCTTTCGCAGTTCCTCCGACGGTCTTCAGCTCCGCCCGCTCCAAGGTCTCAAGATCGCCGGGGCTTACCTTATAACTCCTGGGGTCGGTGCCAAAGAGGAATCCTTCAACGCTCCCGTCTTTCCCTGCAGAAACAAGGATGGGGATCTGGTCTTTTCCGACCGTAGCCAGCTCAACGCGGATGGTCCCGCTCTTCGGATCGCGTTTCCCGGCATCCAGGGCGTCAACATATTCTTTCCCGAATGCCAGAATGCCGTCTTCAGTCGGGAAATAATAGATTCCTCTCCCGCCTTTGGTGCTGCCGACGTAGGGCTGTTCCGAAACAATGGTCCCGGACTTGGCGATTTTGTCGATTCCATATTTCGCCAGAGGCGCCGGATCAATATCGGTCGCCTGATAATTGGTCTGAGCGAATGCCTTTCCCTCATCACCGACGGCAACGCCGACAGCGCCGTCTGTGACATACTTCTCTCCATTATACTCAACGGTTCTGACTTTCGGGGACCTCTCGAGTATTTGTTTAAGTTGCGGAGTGTAGACATTTTCGACCTGCCTGGCCTCATTGAAGACAGCAGGCTGTGCGGTCTCCGCCGGTCCCATGGCGCCGCCTGCCTGCGCCGCCGGCGCGGGCACGGAGGGCGCAGGGATGTCCGGCCGCTGCTGCAGGGGCTGGTCGATGGGCCTTACCGCGTTCTGATACGCCGCGTACCAGGCGGGCAGGTTGTTCTCCTGCGCCGGCGCTTCCGGCAGCGCGGGGGTCTCGCCCCAGGGCGCTGGGACATTGGCCCCCACGAACTGCACAGCCTGCTCCAGATTGGTCGGCTGCGAAGGCGTGCCGTTCCACGCGGGAAGGGAGAGCGCCGTGTTCGGGCTGAATCCGGCCGCCTCTGCCTGGGCCATGATATCCCCCGCGCCCAGAAGCCCGTTGCCTCCGGCGATGATCGCCGCCATCCGGTCGTCCATCATCTGGAGGAGCGCAAGGATCTCCTTGTCAACGCCGGACATGCCGGGGCTGTTGTTGATGGATTCCCTGATCCTGTTCGTCAGCGCCGCGACCTCGCCCGCCGCTTCCGCCCGTTCGATCCCGGTCAGGCCTGCCATCTGCCGTTCCGCCGCGTCATATTTCGCGGAAAGGACGTTCATGAGCTTCTGAAGCGTCTCTCTGTTGCTTTTGATGTTCTTCGTCTCGGACAGGGTCGCGCTGATCGTGGAATACAGGAATGCGATCGCAAGATTCGTGCCGATTTCCGATACGCTCGGCGTATATCCTTCCGGGTACTGCAGGAACTTGGATACTTCCTGAACCGCCGTGCTTCCGATCGCGAACCCGGTCCCGGTGAGTCCCTTTGCCAGAAGCCGGAGCGGCGTATGGAACTGCAGTCCCGCTTTCTTGAGAGCCTCCGTCGTCCCGATTCCGAATGCTGTCTCCAGCGCTCCGCCCGCCGCGCCTGCCAGGGCGCCGGTCACTGTAGAAAACCACACGTTTGCGGCCTGACGAACGGCACTGTATTCCTTCGGGGTATACTCGGCTCCGAAGTCTGCGGCCAGTTCCGCTTTCTTCCGTTCCTGCTCGTCCCATTCCTCTTTCGACTGCGTGGAGGTGATGCCGGATTGCAGGCCGCTGATGCCGAAGGTGATCGCGCTGGTTACCGCCCGCTGAATCCACGGGGCCGCCTGAGTGAACCATTGCACGCCCTGCATGACTTCCCCGACGATGCCGCTGATGGCACTCAGTTCCGTGATGCTTGCCGTCATACTGCCGGCCGCAAATGCCAAAGGATTCGCCGCCTGTGCTTCCTCTGTGATTTGCCGCAGCGACGTATAGGGAGATTCTGCGCCCAGGGCTTTTTCAGTAATTCCGGTCACCCGGTCCGAAAGCCAATCTACGCCAAGCGCTTTTACTGCCCCTGCGAAACCGGAAGCAAGCGCACTGCTCTTATAAAGCAGCGAGTTATACAGATTCGTGAGTTCTGTCTGCTGGGCCATTTCTGCGCCGGTCGGTGCTGCGTTCCAATGGGTAAACGCATACTTCAGTTCTTTTACGGCCGCCTTCGCTTCCTTCTTCTCCTCCGCCGTCAGCTTTTCTTTCCCCGCCAGCTCACGCCAGCGGTTCATGGCCGCGGTGTCGTTGTAGATATCGGAGACCGTGCGCTCGGAAGCATACCGCTTTTCCTGGGACTTGTGGAGAGACTGAGCGTATTCGGTCGCATCATCCACGGAGTTGAAGATCCCCAGATGCTCCCCGGTGTCCAGATAATGCTGCCATGCTTCTTCGTTCGTCCAGCGCACTGCGTTCCCTTCGGCGTCCCTGCCGATGGTGGGCACCAGTACTTCCCGCCCGTCGTCCGTTCCGAAACTCACGCTGTCCACGGTGGAGATGCTGCCGTCTTCGTTCCGGTAGACGGGGCGGTCGTACAGATCGATATTCCCCACGACAGCGGGCATTGCCCTGTTTGCGGGAGGCTCCAGCCCATAGGTCCGGTCGTTCTTCGTCCGTTCGGTGCTGGGCATGGTGTAGGATCTGCGCTGTGCCTGCTGATTTTTGCGGCCCTGCGTAGCCTGCTGAGAAGCGTCCACCTCATCAAGATATTTCAGATAGAGACTGTCTTGAGCCCGCTTCTTCCCGGAAGTAGCCCCGGTTGCACTGGGCGTGGGGATTTCCAGCTTTGTTTCAAAGGAGCGGCCGCTTCCCTTTTGCTGAGTACCAGTAGTCGAAGAATAGATGCCCTTTGCGCCGTCAAGACGCGCCTGCTGCGCCTGATCTTCCAGGGCCGTAGGAGACATTCCCCTGATCCAGTTGGAAATGTCGGCGTTCCTCTCTGCCTGGAACTGCGAATTTCTGCGGTTCTGTTCTTGCTGTTTTCGCTGCTGCTCTTCCTCTTCCTTGCGCCGGCGCTCTTCCTCCAGAAGTTCGTTGATAGTATCAAGGGAACTGTGCCGTTTCCGGGTCGCTCCCTGCTCCCGCTCCTGGAGGATCATTCTATTGATATTTGCGATCGCGGTCTGCTTGGACATTCTCTGCCCTCCTTACTGGACCATCTGCACGTTGTTCGGCCCGATAGTGTTGCGCCCAGTCCCGGCGCTTGTGCCTCGGTACCCCAGGTTTACCAGCATCATTTCTGCTTCATAATCGGTGATCTGGTCATTTTCGACCATCCTGCCTATCATGATCAGGATCGACTCCTTGCTTTTCCCTTCGGTCTGCATTCTCTGGACTTCTTTCCACACGGTGTCATAATTCTGCGACTTCCACTGTCCGTCTGGATGGTAACCGGTATAGGTGTGTCCGTCATTGTCTTTCCACGTCCCGGTCCGTTTCCCGCTTTCGTCATACTGTCCGCTGCTGGGAGGCGTGGTAGTCCGCTGCGTCTTCCCGCTGTCGATCTCCGTCTCAGAGAAGGGACTGCTGTTTCCGCCGCCGCCCAGATACCTGGAGTAATACTGCTCATAGGTGGTGCCGTCGGGAACGCCCAGAATCTCCGCGTACCGACCGGTCACAATGCGGTTGGTGTTGAGGTAGTTCAGGGCCGTGCGCTCCATCTCATCATTGTAGGCGGTCTGCTTGTAGCCCCGCTCCCAGGCATTCTGATCCTGCTCGTCGGCGTATTCCTGATCATACCGGGCCAGCTCGTCCGCGTACTGCTGGTTGTACCGCTCGTCGCTCACAGCGTCGCGGTACTGCTGATAAGCCCACTCCCGCTCCTGCTGGGACATCTTGTCTTCGTATTCGCGGAGATACTGCGCCCAATCCAGGGCCTTCCAGTTCTGGCTGTCCGCGTATTCACGGAGCTGCTGCGCCCACTCCTGGTCGTACCGCTGGTCGTTGATGGCGTCCCGCTGGGCCTGGTAGTTCCGGGTATAATCCCGGTTCTCCTC
>Ga0265298_10006598_pt1 | contig 14290 bp, 12 predicted proteins | sample AusTroGonzalo_MG_3_FD_193486 | JGI IMG/M metagenome (GOLD analysis project Ga0265298, IMG submission 193486) | Bovine rumen microbial communities from tropical cattle in Woodstock, Queensland, Australia - Gonzalo_01 | ecosystem: Host-associated > Mammals > Digestive system > Stomach > Rumen ...
CCAGGCATCTATGGCTCGTCATCTTTTGAGCAGTACCTGCCTCAACTGAAGCAGAAATACCCCACTATCGACATCGAGTACTTCCAGAGCAACGTCGAAGGAGAGCTCATCAACAAGATGCAGGAGGTAGGCTTCACGTACGACGGCATCGTGCTTAACGCTGGCGCCTACACGCACACCTCAGTAGCCCTGCATGACTGCATCCGCTCGCTGAAAACGCCCGTCATCGAGGTACACATCTCTAATGTCCACCAGCGCGAGGAGTTCCGCCACCACTCTATGATATCTGCCGCCTGCAAAGGTGTCATCTGTGGCTTTGGACTCGACAGCTACCGTTTAGCCATAGAAGCGCTAATTTAATTGACAATTGATAATTGACAATTGATAATTATATCCTCACTCATATTGAGCCAGAGCCAGACTACCTGTACCGGCTTTGGCGCGCTACTAATATCCACATGCTACATGGCCGCATGGCGTCAGGCCATCTGCAAGGCCGGCTACTGAAGATGCTGGTACAGATGATTCGTCCCAAGAACATCCTGGAGGTGGGCACCTTCAGCGGCTACTCGGCGCTGTGCATGGCTGAGGGACTGGATGCTGACGGCCACCTCTACACCTTCGAAATCAATGACGAGCAGGAGGACTTCACCCGTCCATGGATTGAAGGCTCGCCTGTCGCCGACAAGATATCGTTCATCATTGGCGACGCTATCACTGAGGCACCCCGTCTGGGTGTCACCTTCGACATGGCGTTCATCGATGGCGACAAGCGTACCTATCGCGAGACCTACGAGATGGTGCTCTCCATCCTGCGCCCGGGAGGTTTCATCCTTGCCGACAACACGCTATGGGATGGGCATGTCGTAGACCACGCCTACGACCGTGACCCGCAGACCAAGGGCATTGAGACCTTCAATGACTTCCTGGCTCACGACACCCGTGTGGAGCAGGTCATCCTACCCTTACGCGACGGTCTGACGCTGATTCGCAAGCGATAAATAGCCGTTTGTCAACAAAAAGCATGCGTTTTTGTATTTTTTCTTTGCAAAATGTTGCATGTTTCAATATTATTATGTACTTTTGCTTACTTTTTGTAAGTAAATGACATCAACAACCACTATACTATGGACAAAATTGACAATCTCGACAAGAAAATCCTGAACATCCTGTCACAGAATGCGCGCATTCCTTTCAAGGATGTGGCAGCAGAGTGTAACGTATCACGTGCCGCCATCCACCAACGTGTACAGCACCTCATTGAGAACGGTGTGATTATGGGTAGCGGCTTCGACGTGAACCCCAAGAGTCTGGGCTATTCCACCTGTACCTATGTAGGCATCACGCTGGAGCGTGGCTCCATGTACAAGGACGTGGTAGAGTGCCTGCGCCATATCCCCGAAGTCGTAGAATGTCACTTCACCACTGGTCCCTACACCATGATGGTTAAGCTCTATGCCCGTGACAACGAACAGCTGATGCATCTGCTGAACGGTCGTCTGCAGGACATCCCCGGTGTGGTGGCTACCGAGACGCTCATCTCTCTGGAGCAGAGCATCAAGCGCGATATCCCCGTACATTTCGAAGAATAAAAGAATCAGATGACTACAAATCCTTTTGATTGGCAGTCGCAACTCGTTGCGTCAGCCTATGCTGCCTTTCCAGAAGCCCACTACAAACCCGTCATTGGCATTACGGGTAATTATGGTGAACTCACATGCAAGCTGGCCGAGGGCTACTACAAGTCAGTCCTGCGCGCCGGTGGCGTACCCGTTATCATTCCGCCCCTGAGTGACACAGATGTCATCATCAACACCCTGGAGCACCTCGACGGACTCATCCTCAGCGGTGGTGCCGACTACGACCCACACTATGCTGGCGAAGAGCCCTGCCCACTGTTAGGAACCATCAATGAGGAACGCGACCTGCCCGAGTTGTTCATCACCCAGCTGGCCTACAACCGTCAGCTGCCTATCCTCGGCATCTGCCGTGGCATCCAGACATTAGCAATGACCTTGGGTGGTCATGTCCGTCAGGACATCAGCGACATCCAACAGCATAACCACTCACAGGAAGAGGACCGCAACATTGCGACCCATAGCGTCACTGTTGAGAAGGACTCCCTCCTTTTCCGCATCTACAGCGGTAGTCAACTGTCAACTCTCAACTGTCAACTGTCAACTCTCTCCGTCAACTCCTTCCACCACCAGGCTGTCGATGACGCCGGTCCTCGCTTCCGCGTCATCGCCCATTCTGACGATGGCATCATCGAGGCCATGGAGAGTACGGAATATAAGAGTATCCTGGGTGTACAGTGGCATCCCGAATGTCTGGACGATGGTCTGCCCATCTTCCAGTGGCTTGTCGGCGAGGCCCAGCAGTACCATCAGACCTGCGACACGCATCGTCGTGTGCTGACCCTCGACACCCACTGCGACACCCCCATGTTCTTCCCTCAGAATGTGGACTTCGGCAAGCGCGACCCTAAGCTGCTCGTCGACCTGCACAAGATGACCGAGGGTCATCAGGACGCCACCATCATGGTGGCCTACCTGCCACAGACCATGCCTCTCGACGAGCATCCCAAGCAATATACCGACGACATCTTCGACAAGATAGAGGCTATCGTAGCCAAGCACAGCCAGTATGTAGGCATTGCCCGCACCCCTGACGACCTGTGGAAGCATAAGCACCAGGGTAAGAAGAGCATCATGCTGGGTATAGAGAACGGTCATGCACTAGAGGGTAGCCTCGACAACCTGCGCCACTTTGCCCAGCGCGGCATCGTCTATATGACACTCTGCCACAATGGCGACAATGACATCTGCGACTCAGCGCGTGGTGAACATACCCACAACGGTGTCAGCGCCTTTGGTCGCGAGGTCATCAAGGAGATGAACCGTCTGGGTATCATGGTAGACCTTAGCCATGCTGGCGAGAAGAGTTTCTATGACGCCTTGGAGCTGAGCAAGACACCTATCGTATGTAGCCATAGCAGCTGCCGTGCGCTCTGCGACCACCCACGCAACCTCACCGACGACCAGATGCGGGCCCTTGCCCAGCATGGTGGCGTCATGCAGGTCACGCTGTATCATGGATTCCTGGTAAAAGATGGGGAGGCCACCCTTGACGATGCCATGCGCCACTTGGAGCATGCCATCGACGTGATGGGTATCGACCATGTAGGACTGGGTACCGACTTCGACGGCGATGGCGGCATCCGTGGTCTGGCCAGCTCAGCAGAGCTGCTGAACTACACCCGTGAATTATTGAAGAGGAAGTTCTCAGAAGCTGACATCCAGAAACTCTGGGGAGGCAACTTCCTGCGCGTCATGCGCCTCGTACAACAAAGCCGTTCAGCTGAATAACAATTGTATCAACGTCTGACCGACGGCCTGCAGCGTATTCTTGTCAATATGCTGCATGTCGTCGTTGATGGTATGCCATACCGGTCCGAAGTTGCTCTGCTCGCAGTCGGGATAGTGGTTGATGATGTCGATACACGGTATACCAGCCTTCTCGTTGACGGGCACATGGTCATCTGTCACTCCACCCGTATCCTCAGCAGGGAAGTAGCTGCCATAGCCTGCTGCACTGGCGGCCTGCCATACCTTCTCCACGATGTTACGGGCATAACGCATGGAGAAATATTCACGATAGAAGCGGGCACTCTGCCCACCCACCATATCCAGCAGGATGCCATATTGATAGCTGTTGGCAACGGCCTTGGGGCAGTTTGCAGCCCAGTACTGGGCACCCAGCGCCCACGAGTCAGCGTCGCCATCGTCCTCCCACTGTGGCATACCCCAGTCTTCGGCATCGAAGCAGATGAAGTCCACAGCCACATTGGCAGAGTCATTCTCTTGCAGCAGACGGGCTATCTCCAGCATCACGGCGATGCCCGAAGCACCGTCGTTGGCAGCCATCACGGGTTTGTGCCAGTTGGCAGAATCAGGGTCGTTGTCTGCCCACGGACGACTGTCCCAATGGGCACAAATCAGAATACGCGACTGGCTGTTGGCCTTGGCGCTTTTTGCGATGATGTTCGTACTTTTCAGGATGGTACCGTCGTAGCCTTTCAGGTCAGCCTTCTGCAGCTCCACGTCACACCCATACTGGCGGAACTTCTCTGCTATCCACTGGCCACACTGCTCGTGAGCCTCACTATTCATCGTGCGTGGTCCATACTGACACTGTGCCGCACAGAACGCATACGCCGAATCGGCACTGAACAGAATGCTCACAGCCTTCTGTTCCTCACTCTGACTTTTCTTCGTCGTCCCGCATGCTGCTAATACCAGCACGCCAATGACCAATAAGCTATATATATTTTTCATCATCAATTATCAACTGTCAACTATCAACTGTCACAACTGTCCCGCCTCTACCATCAGCACCACACGCTCGGTCAGTCGGTCCACACCTTCAGGGTCGTACTCTTTCTTCAGCGACGCACCGAAAGCCCAGGCAAAAGCCTGATAGAAGCCAGCCTTTACAGGACCCAGGAAGGCCTGTACCAGCTCATAGCCCGATGAGTGGCTCTCACGGTATATCAGCTTGATGAGTAGCTTACCCTGCGAGTAGGTCAGCTTCTTCATACGGGGCTTATACTCTTGCATGACGCTCTTCTCCACACGCTTCATGTGTTCCTCGCGAGCCTTCTTGGTAGGCAGCGTCTCCAGATAGGCTGCCGTCTCCATCATAATCATGCGCGCCTCCTTGGCAATGGGCAGTACCGTCTTCACATTCTTAACCAGTCGCATATAGGCGCCCTGCTGCTTCTTGCTGCTGAACGTCACAGGTGGAAAGACGTAGACGTTGTTCATCTCCATATACTGAATGCTGTCGCCATCTTCCAGCACCTTACCCACCTTCACGGTAGGTACGAAGGTAGGACTGTCCATGTCCACCTCCTGCCGCTTCTTGTCCTGCGCCATCATGCCCACAGCACAAAGCCACATGCCTATTGTCAACAGCATTATTCGTTTCACGGCACAAAGGTACAAATAACAAAATGAAAAGCCAAGAAATTTCTTGGCTTTTCATTTACTTAACGGTATGTTAACGCTATTGTTTTAGTTGCTGGCCTTCTTCTTGCCACCCCACGTGATGTTCAGACCCATGTTAAAGCAGACGTTAGAGTCGAGGGGTACCATCGACTTACCTGTCTTACCTATCATATAGTCCATACCTACGAAGAAGTTACACCAACTGGGATGCAGGTTCAGTACCCAACCCATCTCGGTGCTGAAGGTCGAGAAGCCTAGGTTCAGGCCACCACTCAGCCACTTCATTGGCTTGTAGTTGGCACTGAGACGACCCTCCGTCCAAGTATACTGGTCGTCACCATAGCGGTGGGTATAGAGGAAGCCGAAAGACAGCTTGTCGTACATGGGCAACGGATATTCCACACCCATGCGCAGCGTGGCGCCGATGCCGTGTGTCGTGCTGCCACCACCCTCTTCGGGCTTCACCTCCAGATTAGCAAAGTCGGCCAGTCTGTCCTCCACATCGTCCATCTGGTCGTCGATGCTCTGGTAGGGCGAGTCCTTCTTCACTGCCAGGTTGTTGAAGCCATCAAACTGGAACGTGTTGCCTGACGACTCAGCGACCATCTTGTTGCCATAGCTGATGAAGCCCACGTCTGTCAGCGCCATGCTCACCTTCATGCCGTCGAGCCATGCCAGCGAGAAGTCCTTAAACTCGTACACGGCACCCAGATCCAGTCCCATGCCGAAGCCGTTGAAGGGCTTCATGTCGTCCGTATTCACGCCATCCACCTTCTTATAGGTGCCTGGCTTGCTCTTGTATTCCGCCACCTTCTCCTTGAAGGAACCGCCCTTCATGTTCACCTCCGCACGGGCCTTGCCGTCCAGCAGCCAGTGGTCGCCTTCCAGCTTGGCATGTACGCCGCTCATCGTCACGTTGGCATAGGCCTCGCCAAAGAGCAGCTTCACCTTGCCACCCACGCGCCAGTGGTCGTTGAGTTTCCTTGAGTGTCCGAAGGCCACCTCCATGAAGCTCCACGCCTGCATGCCCATATCGTCAAACTGGTAGTCCTTGTTCTTCATCTCCTTGGCAAATTCGAAGAAGTCGTAAGGCACCGAGACACCTGCATAGGCACGCTCGCGCACCTCGATGGTGTTATAGCCGTTGAAGCCCTTGAAGCCCACCGATACGATGGGTATGTCCACGTTCAGCAGCATGGTGTTGGCACCCTTGTCCAGGTTGCTCAGCGCCTCGCTGGCCGATATGGCGGGGTGCAGCAGCGTGGCCGTCTTCTTGGCGTTCTCGTGTCCGGCCATGCCGTAGTACGGGTTCTTGTAGAAGATGTCACCCACACCCAGCGAGCCCCTCAGCTGCATGCTCAGGTTACCCACGATGGGCACGGCGATGTAGTTCGACTCGTTACCGATGGCGGGGTTCATGTCGTGACGGTAGGAGTAGCCCTCTGTGAAATATGCCGAGTTCAGTTCCTGCGCATTCACCGCACAGGTTGCTGCCGTCATCATGGCGGCCAGCATATATAGTCTATAAGCTCTCATAATACGCATCCTTTCTCTTTACTTTTTGTCCAAATTGATTGTTACCTTACCGTTGACGCCGATGCGCAGGTCGTAGATCTTGATGATCTGCGCCTTGTTGCCCACCGTCTTGTCATAGCCTGTCGCCTCGTCGAGCACATATTTCTCGCCGCTGTTCAGCGTATATCCCGACTTCTCCGTCTCCGCTGTCACGTGCAGGATCAGTCCGTCCAGACGCTTCATGGCACCCTCGGCAGCCGTGATGACCACCTTCAGGTCCTTCACGTCGTCCGTGCCGATGGCCGATGGGATGTAGTATCCCTTCGCATCCTGGCTCTCCGTGGTCACCTCTACCTTCACGTCGCTCATCACCTTCTTGTTGACATCGATGGCCACCGGATCCAGGTAGAGCTTCATGGGTGTGCGGTTGATGACCTTTGCGTTGGCCTCCACCTTCGTACCCTTCAGCAGGTCGACGTCCTTGTCGTTGATGTCGCTGTTCCACTCGTTGATGGTGTCGTTATAGACGATGGTGCTTCCTGCGTCCATGTTCAGCTCAGCCACGAAGTCGTACGACGGCTTCAGCTCATAGCTGCGGCCATAGCTGCTCCACGGCTCGTTGGGGTTACACAGGTCTATCTTCGCAGTGTATGTCTGGTCGCTGGTGCTGTTGAAGGTAAAGCTCAGCGTCTTTGGAATATTCTCCAAAATCTTGGCGATGTCGTTCTCCGTCTCGCCAGCCTCCTTGGCACCCGTACCGTCCTTCACCACATACTGCACGCCAGCCTCGTTGCCAGCCTTGCGGCAGATGACAATCCTACTGACAGTAGCGGCAGAGATGGCACCCGTATGCTCGTTGACGCGGATGGCGTCACCGTTCTGGGTCTTCGTGAGCTTCATGACTTTCTTGCTGCCGTCCTTATAGGTGGCTGTCAACTCTCCGGAGATAAAGGCACGGATATTGAGATTGTTCGATACGGACAGTGCGATGTTGGGGTTGTTCAGCAGAATCTTCACCCTGTCATCATTCAGGAAGTCGGGAATGTCGTTGCCGATTTGCACCGTGCTGGTCTGCTCTTCGATATCCGGATTCATCTTACCCTGCACATGGGTCACGATAATCTGCTGGCCGAAGTCCACCTCGTTGATGGTGATGTCGGTAGATGTTGGCGTAGCGGTCTTGAAGTACTGGTCGTTGAGGCGCAGCTGCATCTTCACGTCACCATTCATCTTGATTCTGTCGCCTACCACACGTGAGTAGACCTCCGTAGACTGGGTGTCAAACTTGTCCAGGCGCTTCAGCGGCAGTGTCAGCTGATAGCTGCCCGATGCCGTGCTGATGTTCTTCAGCTTCAGGATGTAGTAGTCTGCCGACGAGTTCCAGTCCACGTCGTAGCCCGTGTCGTCGATGACAAAGAAGCGTGGCAGGTAGAGGTCCATATCAAACTGGCTGATAAAAGCCTTCATGCTCGAGAGGTTCAGACCAATCTTCACATTACCATCCAGCTCGGCAAAGTCGATGTCGATGATGGCGTCGTCCTTCTCGGTATCCACGGTGAATGTCCTGATGGGCTGAGGAGCATCCGCAGGTACCAAGTACTGGCCCTGACCGGGGATGACGGGGATGCCGTCCAGGTTGCTCTTTGGCGTGCTTTCTACGCTCAGCACCTGTTCTACAGTAGGCTTGGCGGCATCGATATTGTCGCTCTTGCGGAACTGGTAGTCGCCCGTTGCCGTCGTCTCCACACAGTCGCCGTCGTTCAAACTCAGAATGTCCGCCAGCTTGATGAATGCCGTAGAGCTGGCAGGCAGCGTAAACTCGTCCGAACCGATACCGATGTTAGCGTCTATCTCGTTGAGGTCGATGCTGTCATCTGTCGAACAGCCCGTCAGGGCTACAGCACCAAACGCCAATGAAACAGCCAACAGGATAGGTTTCATGTCTGTTGTTTTTTTCATAATGATTTGTATTTATTGGGTTAGTAATTCTCCATGAGCAATCTTGACTGCAAATATACAAAAAAAATAATAACCCACCTAATAGTTTATCAGAAATTTTAACCCTCTCGCCACATTTTCCTGTCAATCAAAAGAAATACTTGTTTTTCTTTTGTTCTTTCCTCGCTTAATCGTACCTTTGCACCGCTTGAAAAAACGATATGATAAGATGAGACAGCTATTGTTATGCTTGCTGCTCATGGCAACCCACCCTGCCCTCGCCCAAAGTGACTGGCAGGAGGCATTGCGCGAGTGGCTGACCGCAGAAGACATGGAAGAGAGCTACGGTGAGGAGCTGATGGAACAGCTGGAGGAGCGAGTACTGACACCCATCAATCTCAACCAGACGAGTCAGGAGGAACTGGAGGCCCTACCCTTTCTGACCGCCCAACAGGTAGAGGGACTGATGGAATATCTGGACCGCTACCATCCCATGCGCTCACTCAGCGAGCTACAGATGGTGAAAGCCCTCGACTACCACACATGCCAACTGCTTTCCTATTTCGTGGTGGCTGGCGAGGAACGGCAGCCGTCCGTATGGCCCACCCTGAAAGAGCTACAGGAATACGGCAAGCATCATTTTACGGCAACGGGCAAGATACCCTTCTATGAACGCGAGGGCGACAGGAATGGTTATCTGGGCTACCGCTATCGCCACGACGTGCGCTATCAATACACCTACGGCAACCGTATCAAGGCTGGCATCACGGCAGCACAGGATGCCGGCGAGCCGTTCTTCTCGAACAAGAACAGCATGGGCTACGACCAGTATAACTACTATGCGCAGCTGCGTGACTTCGGGCGTCTGGAGGAGCTAAACATAGGACACTACCGTGTGCAGATGGGCTTGGGACTGGTGATGAATACGCGTATGCAGTTGGGTAAGCTGACAACACTGCAGACCATGGGGCGCAGCCAGCATACGCTGACAGCCCACAGCTCACGGTCGTACGGCAACCACCTGCAAGGCATAGCCGCCACCGTGCGTCTCTCGAAGCAGTGGTGTGTGACGGCCTTCGTCTCACATCAGGCCATCGATGCCACGCTGAATGATGACAGCTCTGCCCGTACCTTATTAAATAGTGGCTACCATCGCACACTGACCGAGATGGAGAAGAAGCACAACACCCTGGAGACGGATGCAGGAGGAAGCATCGGTTGGCAGCAGGGCACATGGCATCTCCACGCCAATGTTGTCTACACGCACTACGACCGTCCCTTACAGCCTCAGCAAAATGCACTCTACCGTACCTATGCAGCCCAAGGCAACGACTTTCTGAACACCAGTGTGGACTATAGCTGGAACGACCACCGCTGGGCCATCAGTGGCGAGACAGCCCTCAACCGGCAGGGAGCCTTGGCAACCATACATACCGTCAGCTGTCGCCTCACCGACCAGCTCACGATGATGGTGCTGCACCGCTATTACGACAAGCGCTATACCGCCCAGCATGCGAACAGTTTCCGTGAGGGCAGCAGCATACAAAACGAGCATGGCATCTATGTGGGTGCCACATGGCAACCCATGCGCAGCTGGCTCGTGCAGGGCTATGCCGACTATGCCCACTTCAGCTGGCCACGCTATCAGGTGTCGGCGGCCAGCGATGCCTTCGATGCTTTGTTGTCGACACGTTATACGAGGAAGCGGTGGACGTGGAACGCGCGCTATCGTCTGCATATCAAGCAGCACGACAACGACACGAAACAGATGATTGTCAACGAGACGAGCCACCGCCTGCGCATGTCTGCCGACTGGACACCATCACCTATGCTGACGCTACGCACACAGGGTGACGGCGTGGTGGTGAGTGAGACAGGTAACAACAGTCGTGGCATCATGGTCAGTCAGCAGGCTCGTTGGCAATGCCGCTGGCTGAAGGTGACAGGTATGTTGGCATGGTTTCACAGTGACGACTACGACAGCCGCCTCTATCAGTATGAGCCGTCAACACAGTATGACTTCTCCTTTCCCGCCTACTATGGTCATGGCATGCGCTATGCCCTGATGGCACAGACCACCATAGGGACACACCTGATGCTGGCGACGAAGGTGGGCGTCACCAACTATTTCGACCGCACCACCATTGGTACGGGCTTGCAGCAAGTCAACCAGTCATCGATGACCGACCTATTGCTTCAACTGAATATCAAACTGTGATTTTATACAGGTCTGCCACCTGGCGGGCCACATCGTTACCCTCAAACTTGCGGATATACTCACGACTGCGCACGATGCGCTCCTGACGACCACGAGCACCACGCAGCGACATCTTCAATGCCTCAGCCATGCCGATGACATCGTCAGGACCGACATAACGGCTATAGGGACCACCAGCCTCCTCCAGGCATGAGCCGGTACAGGCTACGACAGGCAGACCAGCGGCAATGGCCTCGATGATGGGAATGCCGAAACCCTCGTAGCGTGAGGGATAGACAAAAGCCTCTGCCTGGGCATAGATGGCGGAGAGGTCCTCGTCAGGGACACCACTCAACAGGTGGAGGCGCTCACTATGCGGCAACTCACGGACATAGTCGGTCTGACGGCCTACGGCTACCAGATGGACATCCTGTGGCAGGAGGTCGACAGCCTCGACAGCCAACGCCAAGTTCTTACGACGCTCAATAGTTCCTACGTTCAGCACAAAGCGCTGAGGTAGCTTGTAACGCTCGCGGACGGCGGCCTTGCGCTCCTCAGAGACTACACCTGAAAAGTGGGGCGCAAAACTCTGGTAGATGACACTGATGCGGTCGGCATACTCCGCGCCACCGAGCTCCAGGATGTCCTGACGGGTGCGCTCGCTGATGGCAATGATATGGTCGGCCTCACGCAATGCCTGACGGAACTTCCATTCGTATATCTTAGTATCTAACCAGTGGTAGTACTCGGGATGACGCATGAAGATGAGGTCGTGGATGGTGACAATGCCACGGATGCCAGCCTTGCGAAGACCCATAGGCAACTCGCCCGACAGGCCGTGATAGACGGTAACGCCATCGCGCAGCAGATCGCTGACAATGCTACGTGAGCGCCACCACGCCTTGCGCAGGGCGGCAGGATGCCCCTTGGGATAGCAGAACTCGGCGCCCTCGATAATCTGACCACGCAAATCGTCGCGACCCTCGTCAGGGGCATACAAGCGCAGCTGCATATCGCTGTCGCCTAAGCGGATGAGGTCGTTGACCAACGTACGACCATAGCTACCCAGTCCTGTCCCGTTGCGCACAATGCGCTTAGCATCGATACCAACTATCATACAAAGTCTTCACCGTATTTAATAAGCACCTCATTGACGTACTTGCGCACCAGGGCCGACGAGTCGCCCTTCTTACAGATGAGCAGCACGTTGCCCTCCTCAGCCACGATATAACCGTCGAGACCATTGATGACACCCAGGCGTCCTTTGGGGAGCTTGATGACGTTGTTATGCGAGTCGTCAAGCATGACCTCAGAGTCGACGACGACATTATCCTCGTCGCCCTTGCTCATAAACTCATAGACGGCATGCCACGTGCCTAGGTCGGCCCAGCCGAAGTCGCACTTCATGACAAACACGTCAGCGCTATGCTCAAGGATGGCATAGTCGATAGAGAGGTTGGGATAGCTGGGATAGTGTTGGGCAACATACTCTAACTCCTCTTCGTAGCTGTATTGGGGATTCTCTACCTTCAGGTTGCGCAGCACGGTGGGGAAGATGCTCTCGAAACTCTCTGTCAGCTTACGGGAATTGGCCATAAAGATGCCCGTATTCCAATAGAACTCGCCACTCTCCATGAACATGGTGGCAAACTCGCGCTCCGGCTTCTCAGTGAACGACTTCACCTTGAAGACGTTGGGCTTGCAACTGAGGTCGCCCATCTGGATATAGCCATAGCCAGGCTCAGGGCGCGTAGGCTTCACACCCATCGCCAGCAGCACATCGTTTTCAGAAACGTAGTTAAGACCCGTCTCCAGGCTACGCATGAACGAGGCCTCGTCGACCACCAGCTGGTCGGAAGGTGTGATGATGATGTTGGCATCAGCGTTGGCACGTCTGATACGCATATTGGCCCATGCCACGCTAGGTGCGGTATTACGGTTGACAGGCTCTACCAGGATGTGTTGCTCATCAACCTCAGGCAGCTGTTCGTTGACAAGTGCCAAGTATTCCCTACAGGTACATATATATATATTCTCTTGTGGGATGACTTTCAAGAAACGGTCAAAGGTCGTCTGTAACTGCGTACGTCCTACGCCAAAGAAATCAATAAACTGCTTGGGACGATCCTCACGACTGCTTGGCCACAACCGACGCCCTTTTCCTCCGGCTAAGATGATGCAATAATTCGTATTGGTTTTTTCCATTCGGTATGTAGATTTGTATTTCGAGCACTAAGGTACGATTTTTCTACAATATAAACAAATTATTTTCATTTTTTTTCCTAATTATTTTTTATTTCAAATATTTTTTGTACCTTTGCACCCGCTTAGAAGCCCAGATGGCGGAATCGGTAGACGCGCTGGTCTCAAACACCAGTGGGGCAACCCATCCCGGTTCGAGCCCGGGTCTGGGTACAAAGCTTCAAAGCGATGAGTGCTGCAAACGATTGTTTGCAGCATTTTCATTTAAATGATGCGGCTATTTGCTGATTATTTACTAATTTTGCACCCAAATCTATCATATAACATACAATGAAAGTAATCAGTACAACAAAGGCACCAGCTGCCATCGGGCCTTACAGCCAGGCCATCCAAGTGGGTAATCTTGTTTACACCTCTGGTCAGATACCCATTGACCCTGCCACAGGAACATTCGTTGAGGGTGGTATCAAAGAACAGACTCGTCAGTCGCTGACGAATGTCAAGGCCATCCTGGAAGAGGCTGGTCTCAGCATGAGCAATGTTGTGAAGACCACCGTGTTTATGGCTGACATGAATGACTTTGCCGACATGAATACTGTCTACGCCGAATTCTTCACGGAGCCTTATCCTGCCCGCTCTGCTGTGGCTGTCAAGACATTGCCCAAGGGCGCCTTGGTAGAGATAGAGGTTGTTGCAGAAGTAGCATAAATGGCAACAGAACAAACAATATTCCGCAGGGCGGAACTCCTCTTAGGCAATGAGGCGATGAGCCGCATCGCTGAAAAGCGCGTCATCATTTTTGGTGTGGGTGGCGTAGGCTCTTGGTGCGCTGAGAGCCTGGTACGTAGCGGTATCAGGAAGTTGACGATTGTCGACTCCGACCGCGTATGTATCACCAATATCAACCGCCAACTGATGGCTACCACCAAGACCGTTGGACAGGTGAAGGTAGATGCTCTCAAAGAGCGTCTGCTCACTATCAACCCCTCGGCAGAGATTACCGCCTTGCAGCAGATTTTCACGGCAGAGACCGCCGACAGTTTCCAGCTTGACAGCTACGACTATATCATCGATGCCATCGACTCGCTGAAAGACAAGGCACTACTCATCCTCTTGGCTTGCCAGACTAAGGCAAAGCTCTTCTCATCGATGGGTGCTGCCCTAAAACTCGACCCCACACGCATCAAGACCGCTGAGTTCTGGAAGGTCACTGGCGACCCGCTGGCTCGTGCTCTCCGCAACCGCTTTAAGCGCGACAAGCAGTTCCCTAAGCGTAAGTTCCAGTGCGTCTTTTCCGACGAACTTTTGGAAAACAAAATGCCTATAGACCCTGATGACAAAGGCAACGGTAGCATTGTTCACATCACCGCCATTTTCGGCTTGATATTGGGTGGATTGGTGGTACAAGATGCCATAAAATGATGAATAA
>Ga0265298_10006599_pt1 | contig 14288 bp, 19 predicted proteins | sample AusTroGonzalo_MG_3_FD_193486 | JGI IMG/M metagenome (GOLD analysis project Ga0265298, IMG submission 193486) | Bovine rumen microbial communities from tropical cattle in Woodstock, Queensland, Australia - Gonzalo_01 | ecosystem: Host-associated > Mammals > Digestive system > Stomach > Rumen ...
GCAGACGAAATAGAAAGTTGCTATGACAAATTAGAAGATATATTTACAGAAGGTGTATTTAGCAATAGCAAAAACAAATTTCATGAAATAGCAAAAACAGTTAGAAGTTTAACGAAATAAATTATCAAATATCTAAAGCTCGTAAATTTATACGAGCTTTTTTAGTCTTAACATGGCTTAATCTAGTTTATATTGTAATAGTCAAACAAAAGACTAATTATGAAAAGAGACGAGATAATCGCGAAGATAGAAGAGTTGAAGAAACAGAAAGAGAAAGCGGAGCTAGACGCTAGCATACAGGATACATTTCAGCATGCATACAAAATCTTCTTGAACTCAGTGTATGGATTCTCAGGAACACAGTTCTCGCCGGTGTTCAACAAAGACTACGCTGAAAGCGTCACGCTGACTGGACAAAAAGTCATTAAAGAAATGGTCAGATATACGAATGCATGTCTGAACAAACTTGGAAAATCAGATGAAGACGACGAGTTCGTCATTGCAGGCGATACGGATTCTGTACTTGGAGACTCTATCATAACTTTAAACAGAAAGCAAATTCCAATATCTAAAGCATTTGAAACTATAGCCAACCGTGGGACGATAGACACTTTGAAGAACGGGACTGAAGTAGCAGTTCCAACAATGGACACATTCGGCACAATGTCGCTGAATGGAATGACGCTTGTGAAGAACATATCGAGGCATAAAGTGAAGAAGAAACTGTATTCAATTGAAATACCAGGTCACAAGCCATTGATAGTGACAGAAGATCATTCAATCATGATAAAGCGAAATGGGAAGATAATCGAATGCAAGCCAGCCAGAATCAGAGATACTGACGAACTAATATTAGAGTAAAAACATTAAAGATTTATATATTTTATAAAAGCTTCAGCTATGCTGAAGCTTTTTCATTTGAATACGCTACTACAAAATCGTTTGATGAAAATCGGTATAAATATTTTCAACTTTAATTCATGATTAAAGTATAGCTTTCTAAAATGAATGTAAACTATGAAATATTCAAGCCGAAGGGTCCAGGCCAAGGTCCTAGTACACCACCTCCACCCCCTCCGCCTTCAAATAAGAAAATAACGAATATCTACATCGATGCTGGAAAAGGCTCGAGTCAAACTGAAAGTATTTTAACGTCAATCGTTGAGATAAACTTCAGACTGCAGAGCGTAGAGAATCAATTGGCGAATATCTCCACAGAAAGGCCTTATCCATACGATTTACGGAATGGCAAATGCAACTGCTATATCCAATTTGACATCGACGCTTTTCAATCACATGTTCGAGTCTGACTCAAGACTTGACAACATCGAGACATCTTACGCCAAGCAAGCTGACATGGTAGACGCTATAACTACTAGTGAGGAAGCAATGATGGAAGTCATCAACGATCTGTCTGGCCAAATTTCAGGTAGTGTAACTAGCACAGTAGTAGAATCTATCGTGACTTCCGTGATGTCATCTTACATACAAGAGCATGATGATGCGAACTACGATCCAGTAATGAACAATATAAACTCCCTCAATGATATTCTAGGTGATTGAGGATAAATAATTTTAATAAAAATTTTAACAAATAGGATTAATTCTATAATGGCTGACGAAACAACTAAACTTTATCAAGTGTTAAGCGGACTTAATGCAACTGATAGCAAAATATGGGGCAAGTTGTCTGGCTTGTCTGGTGATATTTCAGGCGCGTTTAATCCGAACTACATCGCCATTGGCACAGCCAATGGTTTGAATTCTTCAAGCTTTACTATTGATTCTGCTACAGGATCAGCTACGTTTGACAATACTGATGCTGTAATAAGTGGCAAACTTCCAAATGAACTTGCTATTAAGAATTATGTTCTTGGTAAGATAGAAGAAGTTGAGACTACCCAAGGTACTTCACTTACTGGTGTTCAAATTAGTCCAGCAAATTCAGCTCTTACTGGCACAGTTAGTGGAAAAGATCTTAAGCTTGGTCTTAATACTGACAATCTGACGATCACCCAAGCTGATGGTCAGCTTTCATCGCTGCTTTCTCTTAGTGGCAACACTAATCCAACAGGCGCTGCGAGTGGCTTTGCTGCAGTGTACGCGTTAGTTGATGCAGATGGTCATCCACATGGCGACACAATCAACATTCCTAAAGATCAGTTCCTTAAAAGCGCAGCGTATGTACCATCAGCTGAAGTATTGCGTTTTACATTTGCGACACTCGACAATGGAGTAGAGACTGAAACAACTACTGACGTTGCTGTTGCAGATCTAGTTCATGAATATGTTGGCGGCAATGGTGTTGCAGTTGCTTATGATGGCACGACCGCTGAAGGTCAAACAACAATCAGTGCGGTTATTGATTCTGAGCACAATGATGGCAAATATCTAACGCTTAATAATAATGGTATTGGTCTGTCTGGTATTGACGCCGCCATTTCAAGAGCCGGTGGAAATACTAGTGGTTATCTCTGGGATGAGACATCCGGTGTTATCAGAAAGGCTTTAAGTGGCTATACTGATGCAAACAAAGTTAGTTCGACTTTCGAGTATCTCTCTGGCGAAATCAATACCATCAATGATAAGATTGGCGATGATCTTGGCGATGCGACTAATTCCGGTCAGATTCTTGATCTTGATGCAAGCGGCAATGTCAAAGCTAGTGGCTATAAGTTCGTTTCTACCACTACTTCAGCCGCGTTAGCTGAAGCTGGTGCTTCAACTAATATCGTCAATGCTTCCGCTGTTTCAGCGTTCGTTGATGATAAGATCGCTGCGCTCAATCTCGATGGCACGTATTTCGAGCAGATTACAGCAGTAAATGGTGACGTCGCGTTGCTTAGTGGCGACGGCACAACCATCGTTGATTCCGGCAAGAAGATTGGCGCCGACGACCAGGCTCCTAGCGGATTTGGCGCAGCAAATACAATTGCAACTGAAGCAGCTGTCAAGTTGTTTGTTGAAGAAAATCTTAACGATCTTCTTACAGGCAGAATCGAGCCTCTTCTAGCTGAAATTGGCGAATAATCGAATCTAAGCTATAAAAGCTAAAATTTAAGCCCTAACTGCAAAGTTAGGGCTTTTTAGTTTAATTTGACTATATGTAGATATAGCAAAATGGATTGAGAAATGTATCTTTTCTTCTACGATTTAGAGACAGCTGGGCTTGACTTCAGGAAAAGTGGCATCATACAGCTTGGTGGGATAATGGTCGAAGCGACTATAGATGGCGAATTCAAGCCAGTCGACAAGTTCAATGTGAAGATAAACCCGTTCCCGTGGAAAGACACGTTCGAGTCAAGAGCCCTTCAGATAACTGGGACGACAGTAGAAGAAATACGAGCATATACGGACAGCGACGCTGCATTTAAGAAGTTCAAAGAGTTCTTAAGCAAATACGTAGACATCGAAAACCCATTGACGAAGATCACGCTATGCGGCTACAACAATTCGCATTTCGACACAGACTTTCTGCAAGAGTGGTTCAAAGACAACAACGCGATGAACGAATACTATCTATACTTCTTCGTCAACCAGATAGACGTGATGTGCGAAGCGTCTAGATACCTAATGTACTATAGGCCAGCTATGGCGAATTTCAAGCTTATGAACGTCGCTGAGATACTTGGAATAGAGATCGACCATTCGAAGCTTCACAACAGCATGTACGACATCGCGCTGACGCTGAAGCTTTTCATGAAGCTTGTGAAAGCTGAAAAGACTGTCATGGCATGGGACAGCGACTTCGCGGTGAAGCTAGCTAAAAGCCAAGCTAAATTAGCTCAGCGATGACTTGAAAGCTTAGCTAAGATTTTCATTAAGACTGCATACGCTAGTCTGATAGCAATGTATATAGCGAAGATGCATACTAGAATCGATAGAATCTGACCGCCAACAGTAAGCAGTGCGAAGTCTACGATTTCTTTCAAAAAGTTTTTCATAGAAGCTAAGCTAAAGAAAGGCTTCTTTTCGTCGAATTGTCTTTTATGAAGCTTTGGATTGTCGCCTGAAGCAGTCACGGTCATTGGCGTGTTCGTAGACACAGGCAAGACTGTCGGCTTGTTGTCAGAGTTCAAGAAGTCTTTTATGAAGCTTCTTTTTACTTCGTCTGAGACTTTGTCAGACTGCATTATCTTCTCGACATTGCCCTCGTTTATCTGAGTGCTAGACGAAAACTGTATGACTTGCGTCTCGTTGACGCTTCCGGTGCTAATGTCAGTGCCAGTGCTTGAATGTATCGTGTAGGCTGAGTTGCCTCGTATCAAATTCTGGTTAGCTTTGACGTAGCCTAGCCTAAAGCCAAATGGATAGCCGAATATTGGAATAGAAGCATCAACGCCCTTGACCTCATAGTTCGTCAAGACGTTGTGACCACATCCAACTAGCATAAGAAGTGGCAGAACAATAGCTAATTTTATATTCATAGTCTTCATTTGGTTTGAATATATTTATTTTGATTAAAATATGCAATTTCTATATGAACACTGAACTACTGCATCTTAAGATAAAATGGGATCCGCTAATCTTAGAGCTTGGTGCAACGGAAGCATTCCATAAGATATGGGAACACGACTACATAGACGGAGATAAGTGGATCGAGATCTACTTTAAAGACCTTGAGACAGAAGATAAGATCAAGATCGTCAGATATGCTGGAATGTGGATTTTAAATTCTATAAAGAAAGCCGTAAGTGAAGAAGAGTTCTTGATTCTGTCGATCTTCAATGAGACGCTTGACATCGACAAAGCTCAGCTTATTCAAATGATAGAAGAGAAAGAGATAAAGTTGACAAGCGAAATTGATAGCCTTAAGACGGCTATTTACTGCTGTAATGATAGAATAAACCAGCTTGAAAGCAGATTGGTGAATCTGGAGCTGAAGACTGGAACAACAGGGCAAAATGAATGAAAGAATATAAAGACTGCAAATTCGTAAGCGCGAAAGACTGCAAGATAAAAGAAGTCACAGACTGCAAAGACGAGTACGTCTACGACATGGAAGTAGCTGATGGAAGCCATACGTTCTTCACGAACGGGATTCTAGTCCACAACTCGATCTACGTCAGAATGGACAACATCCTAAAGCTTCTGTTCAAGGGAAAGACCGATGTCGACTGGTACGACGACAAAGTCTTCCAGAAGATAAAGAGCTTCGTAGACGACAAGTTCCAAGAAGTCCTGAACAATCATGTCACCGAGTTCATCTGCAGTAAGTTCAAGACGTCTGAAAAGAGAATCGCGTTCAAGCGAGAGAAGATCTCAAGCGAAGGCAACTACTTAAGCAAGAAGCGATATGTCGTCCACGTTAGAGACAACGAAGGCGTCGAATGCGACAAGTTCTCATACACAGGCGTCGACATCGAGAAGAACGAGCTGCCAAGCAAGCTAAAGAAGATGATGCAAGCACTAGTCGAGAAGATGATGAAGGAGCGCTTGATTGGAAACGACGTCATACATAAAGAGCTTGAAAAGATCTACAACGAGTTCAAAGCGCTTGACATAAACGACGTTGGCTTCATCAAGAACTTAAGCACACCAAAGCATGCGCTGTACTTCATGAAAATGCCAAAGGGCGCAGGCGTCCATGCTAGAGCAGCAGAGATGTACAACCAGCTCATAACCGCATTAAAGCTTGAAAGCAAATACGAGCTGATAAGACAGAGCGATAGGTTCCACTACATATATATAAAGACGAACAATAAATATAATATTGATTGCATAGCATGGAAAGACAAGTATCCAAAGGAGTTTGAGAGTCTTTTCGAGATAGACATCGAGACGATGTTCAGAAAGACGATCATGGCTCCACTGAAGAAGTTCCTCATCAACCACAAAGCTGACGAATATGATCCTTCTGTCATTATCATGCTAGGCGAGAACAACGAAAGCATCTTCGACTTATGAACAACAAACTTGTGAAATTCAATCTATTATATGAGCAGATAAAAGCTCTTTTGACTGAGAACATCGATGGTTTTCAGTCAGTTGAAGAATTCACTGCAGCTGTGTATGCTAAAGCATCAAAAGAAGAAATTGCAAATGACGAAGAGCTTAAGCATAAGATAAAATGCACAGATAGCAAAATCGCAAAGCAAGCCATCGACGAAATACTATTAAAGGCTACTGAAGGCGATAATGCAGATTTAAACACAAGAGCAGCGTTCTTACGTGAGATAATAAACAGAAATGAATGATAGGGACTCCATAGCTGAAGCTTACATGAATATGTTAGCTCAGAAAGAGCAGATCGATGAGAATAGATTAGTGAACAGTCTATTCGCGACTGCAGCGCTCTTCATTGGCCGGCGCAATCAGCACGCCACGATTAAATGCGGCTGATTCAAGCCAAGCTAAGGTCGAAATGGCTAGAAAGTCTTCTACAGTAAGCGAACTAGACGTAGATAGTATGATAAAGTTCGTGTATTCGCAGCTTCAGCCATGCATTGAGAAGACATCAGACGAAATGCTTTCAAGGGAAGCATACGCTATCGCGAAGACTCTATGCACTCGATTCACAATGTGCTCAGAAGGAAGCACTATAGCCAATATGATACGAAACATCGCGTCATACGACTATGAGCACGTTCCAATCGACGATAGTGGAACAGCGAAAATGATAGATAGCGTATGCAGAAAAGTCCTTTACAATTTAGACAACGAATGTTGGAACAACAAAGGTCTCGTCTACTACAATACGAGAGACTTCAAGCCTTCAAGTGAAGACTTGAAGAAGTATGATTGGCATTTAGCGTATATGTCAGACAACTTTAGCTTTTGGGAGCTGAAACAGAAACAGACTATGCGGAGACACAACACAGTTAAACTTAGCTAATCTAACTAAAGACGAAATCTTCTTAGCAAGAGTCATTTATTCAGAGACTTCGACTATATGCTCGCCATTTGAAGTAAAGCTTGTGTGCAAAGTCATAATGAATCGAATAGGAAGAAAAGACTTTGGCTCTTTCAATGGAAAAACAACTATAGCGCCATCGAACGCATTAGACGTAGTAAAAGTCAAGCGAGCTTTTAGCTGCATCGGCGACAATAACAATACTAATTGGAAAGCATTTAAGCCGACTTTGAATAACGCTGCTAAACGAGCATGCAATTACGCGCATTATATGATGCAGAATGATCAGGAATCGATAGATCTTCCAACAGGCCAGATTCCAGAGTCTATGAACAGTGGTATAACCATCGATGAAGACATAGACACCTACGAAGACATCGTCTACTATCATGACAAGACAATAAACTGTCCAACTAAATGGACGAATAAATATTGGAAACCTGTCTTATTATTAGAGACAGAACATTTCAAATTCTACAAAATAGTAAAAAACGAAGGCAATGAATCATGAGCAAATTTGATGATCTACTTAATAAGATAATAAAAGAAGAGTCGACAGACGAACTTGATCTTGACGAAAAGGATACGACTACTTTAGATGATGAAGATCTCGACAAAGATCCAGATGAAGACATTGATGAAGTCGATGATTTCAGTGAAGATGAAGACGATACAAATATTGAAAACGATTCTGACGATCTAGATGAAAACGAGAATGAAGAAGACGATGAAGAACTCGACAAGCATGGAATCGCCCAGTTTGACGATTTAGATGAACTTATCGAGAAATATTCTGAAGCAGCACCAACAAAGGACACCTTAATAGAACTATTGAACATCGCTGTCATAGACGAGCTTCTTGCTACATACAACTATCTTGCTTCATTCGCGTTAGCTAAGACAGACCACAGGTCTGACTACATCGATGAGTTCATCGATCATGAAAACGACGAATTCAAGCATGCGCATGATCTTATCAAGAGAATCAAGGAAATTGGTGGCGTCCCGCTGCAGACCGAATTAGTCGACTTCCCATCTATGAACTCAAACGGGTATGCATGGCTACAAGAGACCACAAATGTGTCAGACGACATTCTACTCAACCGCTATTATGAAGAGCTAGGCGCTATTAAATTCTATGGCTTTGTTCTTAGCTTCATTCAGAAGATGAAAAAAGCTGGCGAACACGACTCAACTTCGTATTCAGTCATTAGAAAGATCAAAGCTGAAGAAGAAGAGCATGCTCAAGACTTAAGAGAGCTACTTGACGAGCATAGCATTCAGCATGACGATGAAAATTTTGGAAAAATTAAAGATGATGAAAACTTCGACGAAGATAACACTGAGCTCGATGAACCTACTGATACTGATTTAGATTCAGACGATGAAGAACTCGATGAAGATGAAGAACTCGATGAAGGCGACGTTGATGAATTTGAAAAAGATGACGCTGATGATGAATTGGACGATGAGTTAGATGAAAACGCAACTGAACTTTCAGATGACGATGAAGAAGACTTAAACGATTCAAATGAAAACGACAAGAATGAAGAATATGATGCTTTTGAAGATGAAACTGAAGAAGTAGATGACGAAGAAAAACATAACAATGAAGAAGACGCGGACACATTCTAAATAGATACGATGCAGTATACAATAAAATAATGCGTCATATCTTAGGCGAAAATACAGATGAAAGCGATAATTCGAAGTTTAACTTCAAAATGATCGATGACGGTGTTTCATGCACATTTAATATAAAGAAAAATGGCGAAGAATATACAATTTTTGCAAAAAATGTTGAAAATGAAACGACTTTCAGCGTATTAAACAAAAATGGCAAGTCAACTAAATATAGCGAAGGCGAGTTTTCATCAAAGTATCCAATAAGTCATGATGCATATAAGAAAGCATACAACAAGTTCATGGAAGAAAACGCAGATGAAGATGGGAAAGACCATGTCAATGGAACAACAGTAAAACCATTTTCAGAATTTCTAAATGCACCCGTTGAAGAAGACGATAAAGCATACATAAAGAAAGAAATAGAAATAGACAAGTCAAAATTTATATTTACTATAAACAACAACGAAAATAAAAATACTTGTTTTTGTTCATTTAAATGGATAGACGAACAAACGTCTGAAGTAACAGACTTCAAAGCAAGCATATATTTATCTGAAGCTAATTCAAATATATTTAGAATAGAGAAATATGACGAAGACGGCCAGATAAAAGAAATCGGCAGTGAAGAAGAGAATGGATCAGTCATAACAATAGACATCCTCAAAAAATATTATCAAAAGATATACGAAAAGTTTATGAAAGCAGTCAACTATATCGAAAAACTTAGAAATTCAAACGGATTATAGTATAAAACTATTATTTTATGCATTAAAAGCCCTGTTTATTTAAAAACGGGGCTTTTCTAGTTATATTTTTACAATACAACATAACAACAAAACATCACAATACAAATAAGCAATTATGAAAAACGCTATCAATTTCAACTTAAATGGAAGAAATTCTAAAGGCCTTATTGAATTTTTCCATTATCTAATACATCCGTTCAAAAAGAAGACTTGCTATTTTTATTGTTCTACAACGATTGAATGCGCGTTAGAGTTCATCATCAGCACTAAAGTAACAATAGATAAAGCGTCGTTCACTAGAAAAGACTTAATATTCAACGCTAAAGCAATGAACGATGACACCAATGAAATATACAAAAGGCATACATACGACAAAGGATGCTTCACAGCTAATTGTCCAATTCATATGTCAGAGAAGACTATATGGTCAATGTTCATTAAAGCAGGAGACTTCATCGAAAAGAAAGCTGTCGGATGTCAGCTTCCTATGACATCTGTATCGGATGATTTGTATAATACAAAAAGAATCGTCTATGAGCAGCTTCATGAGGCTATATGGGCCGTCATTGGCAAAGCTGAAGTCTTAGGTGCTTCCGAAGACACGCCAATTTCTTTATATACTGATATAAGAAAGGTCATTGCGCATAGAAGAAGCCGTTATCATAATATCACATTATCAACTGAATTTCCGTTTTCTTATTCTAACGAAATCACTACGACGACTCGTGAACTAAAAGTGTTCGATAAACTTTTGTACTATACAAACAGCAGTATATCTTCACTGATAAAAAACAATAAGAAATTTGTCAGATCTTATGGAGACGATATGTTCAGCTCGCTTATATTCGACCAAGAGTCAAGCACTAATATGATAAGAAGCGAAAGCATACGAATATTGAACGAAAGCATTGACAACGCTTCAATAGATTTTCTAAATTGCGTTAAGTCATTTAGGAAAGGCACTAACAAAACTTCTAAGTCATACATAAAAGCAGAAGAAACTCTAAAGACTATATGCAGTAGTATGAACAGCATAAATAACGTAAAATGAGCAAAGAACTTATACGAAAATTTGAGAATTGGATCATGAAGATCCAGTTCTGCTTCCTTGAGACAGAGCTGTTTCAACCAGTAGGTCTAGAATTGTCATGCACAGGCATCGTTCTTGAGACGAATGAAGACTATTTCTTCAAGGACATTGAGACGTCTGACATATCGTCAGAGATGTACCCATTAGCTTTCTACGAACCTAATACTGACTCTATACACATCTTCATTGAGCATAAGTCGTTTCTGATTAGAGACGATGCTGAGAAGTTCGCGTTCTTAATGTTCGTGCTGTATCACGAAGCAAGCCACCGCTTGCTGTCGCATATAAAGAGAGGAAAGGATAAAGACCACATGCTATGGAACGTAGCAGCCGACATGGAGATTCACAATATGTTCAAAGTGTATTCCTCGGTCATGGCATCGAATCCTAAGTTCAGCTCGTCTGTCATCTGGTACAACACAAGGAAGTTCATCAACGAATTTCTGTTCGAGAAGCGAAATCCAGAGAAAGCTGAAGGCTTGTATGAAGAAGAGTATCTACAAAACGTCGCAGAAGAGATATATGCAGACTTGATAAACTCAGAGCAGACTGAGTCTCACGAATTCTCGTTCAACAGCAGCGCAGCAGACGGCCATCAAGTATCGGGAAAGATAACGACAAGCACATACAAGACGAAAGCTGGAAAGACGTTCACATCTACAAACGTCGAAATAGACAAGATAGACCAAGACGGCAGCGAAGGAAGCAGCGATAGAGAAGACTCTCAAGCGAGCAACGATGCATTCACTCGAAAGACTTTGCTTGACAACATCATACAGAAATACTTCAGCGAATTCTCAAGACAGAAAGGAGAAGAGAACAACCAATTCAGGTCGTTCTTGAAGAAGCTGTTCCATGTCAAGATCGACTGGAAGAAGATCCTTAGAAGCTCTCTTCGAACTGCGTTAGACAAGTCAGAGTATTTCTCATGGGCAAAGCCAAGAACGTCGTTGTTCGGAATGAAGGACTTCGTCTATCTTCCAGCGCAGTGCGAAGAAGAGAGCAAGTATGGCACTCTTATCGTAGCACGAGACGAATCTGGATCTATAACGAACGACGAATGCTCACAAGCAGCTAGCATCATATTGGAGTCGAAGAACTACTTTAAGAAAGTAATTGTGCTTAAGCACGACGTGAAGATAACGTCAGTAAAAGAGTTCACTGAAGCTGACGACGGCCTGAAGAACCACCTACTTGAAAGAGAGTCGTTTGGCGGGACGTCTCATGAAGACGTGTTCAATTGGATAAAGCACTATAGCAAGAAGCATCTAGACGAAGATATGATAAGTTGCTGCATCTTCATAACTGACATGGAATCTGACATCGAAGAGACGCAAAGCATTATCGACGACTCTATACCAAGAATATACTTAGTCCCGTCGTCTTACGAGAGGCATGCTAAAGAGTCGCGTTCTAACAAGATAAAAGGCAAGATAATAGCGATTGAATCATGAACATCAAAAACTTGTCTACGCACATACGATACAACGACATCTTCGAAAGCTGCAAAGTAAATCGGCAAAATCTCATGGGTGCTAGTAGCTAGATCGAAGCTTCCACAAAGTTTCATACAACAGTACTTCAATCAGCTAAAGCCATATCAGATAGAAAGACTTCAAGAACTAGACGACGACATCATCGAGGCGCATGCAAGCGAGCTAAACTGGTTTTCGCTACTTAGATTCCAGACATTGTCAGAAAAGACAATAGAAGCCAACATTAGTAAAATAAAAAGTCTCAATCTATGGAAGCTTCTACTAAAGACGCAGAAGCTATCGCTTGAGTTTCTAATCAATCATATAGAAGACATAAAAGCTGACGCAAAAGGAAACTTAGACGCTTTGAATATGAACGCATTGATAGACGATAGCGTCAAAAGCAAAGTCACTGAGCTTGCTGAGGTTTTACAATAGTCTTAAGCATACTGTCTTCATGCTCAATGAACTTCGTCATTATCTTGTTGTACATATACAAGTTTATGCATGTATGACATAGCAAGAACATACATAGGATGCAGATGACTGTTATCCAGAAGCTTGACGTGTTCAATTGGAAATGCCCGATTTTCAATGACGTGAACTTGTTATCGTCTTTAAGCTCAATGTCTTTTTCGATGTCGACAGTATCAGGTTCTTCACTCATAGTCTATCATCCCTTTATCTTAAGCATTCTTTTGCCTGTTCTAGCTATCATTTGAGAAACGCCATCGTCAGTAAGAGTCTGGCTGAAAATAAAATCATCGCTAAAGTACTGCTTCAAGTCGTTGTATAGACGTCTTGTGATTAATATGCAGTCTAAGCATATCTTAGACGTCTCTTCATATAGATGATCAGTCTTAATGCTTGAGCTGCATGAAGCGTCTATGACAGCTAAGTCAGTGACTTTCTCTCCTGAATAAACGAAATTTAAGATCGTTAGCGCGTTTTTAGAAGAAAGCTTAAACGAGCTTCTCTTAATCAATATCGCATCAGCATTCTCAAACATCTTAAAGCCATTGTCTATCGTCCACATGAAAAGATTCGGATACGGCAGCGGCTTTACTGGAGACACTTCAGTTAAATCAGATATGACATAATCGCATAGCCCATTCACAACGAATGGATTGCAATTGAAATTTTCTAAATTCAAATCCGTAGAGCTACAGCTTGAGTCTACCAATACGAATGAAGGCGTCATTTAAGTATGAAAAATTCGCTTGTCAGATTTGAAGGCAAGACCAAAGATCTTCCATTAGCCTTCCAAATGGAATAGTCGATTAGAAACTCTCCATTGCTGTTGGTCTTCTTCATCCCATCGTTCATAAAATCGATGAAGCGAATTGAACGAATATCAGAAGGCTTCAAAAGAAAAATCATTGGAATGGATGTTACGCGTGTATGCGAAAATCCATTTAAGCCAAAAAAATCTAACACTTTATAATATTTATTTTCAATACGACTTGCATTAATGTCATCTATTGTCATAATATATTCATCATTATTCAACATATCAAACAACTCTTTAGACTTCGAGCTTACAGTTCTTACAGCGTTAACTAGCATAACCTTGTCGTATCTTCTAAAAATATCAGTAGTGCGACCAATCAAATCTCGCATACTTAAGTTAGTCTGAAACACGTTCCATTTGCCAACATCATGCGTAATTTTATTAGAAAAACATATTAAATCGAATATTGGATCGCCTCTTAACGATGGTAATTCGTTTTCAAAATCAGAGAAAACAAAAACAGCATTTGCATTTTTATAAGGCAGTGCATTCCTTAGTTCAATGACTTCGCATTCTATTTCAAACTCCTTTATGTCACGATCATCTATATCGCCATCATATTCAATAGTCTCAATGTCAACACAATCCTTGAAAAAGACATTGTCAAATCTATCGTCGATTATATGCATGGCTCTGCTTGACACGCATGCAGCGACTATCATATTGTATCCAAGAACATTTTTGTATATAATAACGCCATCGCCATAGCATTTCGTCTTAAGCTGCTCTGCGTATTTTTCATCACAATGCAAACAAAAAATATAATAATCACTTTCTAAAAGCGACGATATTCTATTTAATATAAAACCTCGTCTAACTTCATCGCAAAATGCTAGACGCATTCTATCACCCAGTAAAGCATTTGGCGAACCAGTATAATGTTCATCTATATATACATCGTCTGCAAAACCACATACATTGGAATTATTGAAATGAAGCATTACAGTGTTCATAATACAACCTTGAATTCAGCGTTAGACAATGTCTCGATTACCTTTAGCATTCTATCTTTAGATGCAAGTGGTTCCTTTATAAAATTAAAACCACTAAGCGGACTATCAGCAAATAAATAATATTCAGTGTCAAGATATTTTATGTCAGGCAATCTCCCAATATCGCATGTCTTAAGCGCGATAGCTATTTTTCCTGGAATATAATATTGTCTATTCTCAAAGCTTCGTATTGTTGGCTTAACGCTTCTTACAAT
>Ga0265298_10006600_pt1 | contig 14287 bp, 10 predicted proteins | sample AusTroGonzalo_MG_3_FD_193486 | JGI IMG/M metagenome (GOLD analysis project Ga0265298, IMG submission 193486) | Bovine rumen microbial communities from tropical cattle in Woodstock, Queensland, Australia - Gonzalo_01 | ecosystem: Host-associated > Mammals > Digestive system > Stomach > Rumen ...
ATCGAAGACAAAGATATTCATGATGCAGTTCTGTTTCCGGCTGGATTCGAGCGCATCCGCCACCATAACGCTGTAAAACGGATTGCGGATCGCATCCGGCAGCAGGAAGAAACAGAAGTCGATCCGCAGACTCCGGGTTGACAAATCCTCAGCCGGAGCCGGACTGGAGCGGAAATATCCGCGTCCGTGGATCCGCTGGATCTGGCTCCGCTCTTCCAATATGAGCAGGCTTCGGTCGACGGTCGCCTGACTGCCGTTGAAGCGCCGCATAAGAGTCCGGACCGAAGGCAGTTTGGTGCCGGCCGGCAATTCCGAAACAAATTCGGAAAGCTCATCGGTCACGATTTCATACCGCAGTTTTCCCTGATTCATTTTCCCACCTGTCATTGCAAATGTATCGATTTGTATCGATATACTATATCGTCATTTCATATAAAGTCAAGAGCCCGGTCGCATTTTTTTCGAATTTTTCGGCGAGACTCTGGCAATCGGTCAGCATGGGGCAGGGACATGCTGACGCAGCATGAGACATGTTCCGGCGAACGGTTGTGAATAGGTCATATAGGTCGTATAGGTCGTATAGGAACGCTTGGCAATGCCGGGCTTCTGGTGGAGGGAGTGCGAGGTCAAAGTCACGGGATTGACAGTCCGTCAGCCGTGGTATCAGTTCCCAATTCGACAGCTTGCCTTTGCAAAAAAAAACTGTCCCCGAGGGTGTCGGGAACAGTTTTTTGATCAAATCAGCTGAATCTCTTACAGCAGTCCGGCGGATTCCTCCAGACCGAAGCGGATATTCATATCCTGGACCGCCTGACCGGACGCTCCCTTGGTCAGATTGTCGATGACCGAGCAGACGATCAGATTGCCCGTATGGTCGTCATAGACATAACCGATCTCGCAGGAGTTGGTCAGCGTGACATGCTTGGTGTCGGGCAGTTTTCCGGGTTCCAGAACCCGGACGAAGCGTTCATTGCCGTAGGCCTGTTCGTAGGCCGCCGCGGCGGCTTCCGGAGAGAACTTCGCCGTGGGACGGAGAATGATCGTGGAGAAGATCCCGCGGTTGGTCGGAACCAGGTGCGGAATGAAATTCATCGCCAGCGAATCGACTCCGGCCGCGGCCGCCAGTTCCTGCTCGATCTCGGGCAGGTGACGATGCCGGACGACGCCGTAGGCACGGACACTTTCGTTGCATTCGGGGAAGATATACGCCAGATCGACTTTTCTGCCGGCTCCGGAAACACCGCTGTCCGAAGATGCGATGATGTTTTCCGTTGAGACCAGACCGGCTGCCAGCAGCGGCGCGGTCGGCAGGATGATGCTGGTGGGATAGCAGCCCGGACAGGCGATCAGGTCCGCCGTGCGGATCTGTTCGCGATAACGTTCGGGCAGGCCGTAAACCGCTTTCTTCAGGAGTTCCGGAGACGGATGGTCAACGGCATAATATTCTTTGTATTTTTCCGTGGAACGGATCCGGAAGTCGGCACTGATGTCAATGACCTTCAGACCGGATTCGATCAGCGGAATGGCGTATTCGGCGGCAAGGCCGTGCGGCAGCGCGAGGAACGCGACGTCGCAGGTTTTGGCGATCTCAGCCACATCGGGAGCCGTAAAACAAAGCGGCGAATCCGCAAAACGCGGGAAAATCGCCGAAATCTTTTTGCCCGCTTCCTTCCGGGAAGTGATGATCTTGAGATCGACGGCCGGATGCCGGATCAGCAGACGGATCAGTTCCTCGCCGGAGTAGCCGGAAGCGCCGATAATAGCCGCACGAATAGCTGCCATAGTATGAATAACTCCTGAAAAAAGAAATGAAAGGTTCAGCGCTTGGAGAACTGGAACCGTTTGCGGGCGCCAGGCTGACCGGATTTTTTCCGTTCTTTCACGCGGGCATCGCGGGTCAGCATGCCGCTGGCCTTGAGGTCGGCGCGGAGGTCTTCATTGTATTTGATGAGGGCGCGGGCGATGCCGTGACGGAGCGCGCCGGCCTGTCCGGCCGTGCCGCCGCCGGCGATGTTGGCGGAAATGTCAAGCGCACTTTCCATGCCCGTGAGCTTCAGCGGCTGCATGATGTAGCCGCGGGTCGCATCGGACGCGAAATATTTTTCGAAAGCTTCGTCGTTGACCGTGATCTTGCCGGAACCCGCGACAATGCGGACTCTGGCGCTGGCGGATTTCCTGCGTCCCGTGGCGCAGATTTCAGTAGCAGTTGCGTTCATTCAGTATCTCTCCTTAGAATTTAACCGTTTCAGGGTTCTGCGCTGCATGCGGATGTTCCGCACCGGCATAGATTTTCATCTTGGAATACTGCTGACGTCCGAGACGTCCTTTCGGGAGCATGCCCCACACGGCTTCCTTGATCATACGGATCGGATTTTTCGCCCGGACCACGTCCGCGGTCAGGAGCTTATGGCCGCTGCGGTAGCCGGAGAAGGATTCATAGATCTTGCCGGTGTCTTTCGAGCCGGTCAGCAGAACTTTTTCCGCATTGATCACGATCACAAAGCATCCGGTATCGACATGGGGGGTATAGGTGGGACGGTCTTTGCCGCGAAGACAGTTCGCGATTTTCACTGCAAGACGGCCCAGGGGAATGCCGGTGGCATCGACCACAACGTGTTTGCGTTCGATTTCGCCGGGTTTGGCCAAATACGTCTTCATTTCTTTTTCTCCGCTTTTAAAAAGCTGTTTTTCCTTTAACACCAAAAACTTACCATTGCTCAAAGCTGCTGTGCTGCCAGGCCACTGCCGCTCTGATATGCTGACCATGATCGGGTAATACGGTCTCGCAAGTCATGTAAGTTACTACGTTTTCGGCAATTTTCAAGTTTTTTTTCAGTTTTTTTTCAAAAAATTGCGATTTTTCTTTTGACTTTCGCATTTTTCGTGTTACAGTAGTCTCCAAACGGATCGTTTCGGCGGTCCGCGGTTTCTTCGGACGGTCTCGAGAGAAGGCCGCCGGGATCTCCGATTGCAGCGGGGGTCCGATGGGGAAGCCAGTCGTTTCTCCGGACTTTAAAGGGAGATCAAAAAAGTGGGGGTGAAGACTTCGCGGTCTTCACCTTTTTTTCGTGCCTCCGTCAGATCCCTGTCATTTCGCGTTTTCCCGGAACAACAGTTTTTCCATGTCGTAAGACGATGCTTCCAATGCGCCGTCACCCCATTCCGGTGTCGCTTCCTTGCCCGGACGGCTGAACCAGAGCGATTCATCCAGACGGTCCATCTCGACCAGATCGGGACAGATCACCATGGCTTCGCTGGTCTCCAGTTTCCCCGCATGGTCGCCGCCGTATTTCTTGCGCGTCTCGGGTCCGCGGATGGGATGCACTTCGATCCATTTGAATGGATTGTTGGTGCCGGAATAATAGGAGCTGAATTTTTCAGTGCCCCACCAACCTTCGCCGGATTCCTTCTCCAGCCACTCGAAGATCACGTGGCGGGCGGCGAAACGGAACGCCAGATCGGTGGGCATTCCCTGCTCGAACCCCTCCGTCTGGTGCGAAATGAACGCATGGATATTGCGGAACCCGACCCGGAGCAGTCCGCGGAAAATTTCCTCCGCCACGGGAATGATCTTTTCCGAATCCACCTGGATGGTGCCGTTGCGTTCCGGTTTGGCCACCGCCAGCGAGGCGGCTCCGTAATAGAACGGCGGCATCACCACCAGTTCCGGACGCCTTTTTTCGATCCGGCTGATCGCATCGATGCAGGTGAAACAGTCCACGCCCAGCGGCAGGTGTTCCGCATGATACTCAATGACACCCAGCGGCAGCGCCACCGGATAATTCTTGTCGATCGCCTCGCGAACCTGATAAGGCAGCATGTTCAGATATTGCATGATTTCACCCGATCCTGATGGTTTTGGTTTCTTTGGCACCGAACGGAATATCGGCGCTTTTCTTTCCGTTGATGAAGAGGCTGGTGCGGTGTTCACGGTCAAGCTCATTCCGGACCGTGATCTCGCCCTTGTTCCAATCCGTTCCGACGACCTTGACGCAATCAACTCCGAACGCCTGTCTGCGCCCCGTATCGACGCTGATCCCGCCGAATTCGCGCAGAATGTCGCCGAGGTAAATATACAGGTCGATGAACAGTGAATAACTGTTTTCCGGATAACTGTGCTTGTAGAGCCCGGATTCGTCGTCCATCTGCGGATTGTTTTCATAAATGCTGTAAAGGATGTTGTCTTTGTGCGGATTTCCTTCCAGACTCTTTTCGTCGCGGTGCAGCATGACCTGCCGGAAAGTCGCGATGCCGCGTTCCATGTAGATTGCCTTGCCGGTGGCGCGGTAAAGACGCATCAGCAGATATCCGATCCAGGTCACCGACTGATTGCCGGTCGAAGTGCACTGGGTGCGGGAATAATCCGGCCAGGTGTAGTAGCTGGTGGCGATCATGCCGCGCGATTTCCAGTCGATTTTATCATAGAAACTCCCCGGCACGTTCGGGATATTGTAGCCCATCTGCATGATATTGCCGTAAAGCTGGACTTTTTCCGCCGCGTCCAGCCATTTTTTGTCCTTTTCCTGATCGTAGAGATCCAGGAACGCCCACAGCATCGTGCGGTAGCCGTCCACATCCCAGAAATCCGGATAATCGGTTTCGCAGCCGCCCATGGAGAAGAGACCGAGTTCCTCAATATCCAGCAGACAGCGTTCGGCGGTTTTGAGGTAAGCGGCCCGCAGACGTTCGTCTTTCGTGGCCTGATACATCTTGATGAGGGCGGGGATCCAGGTCTGCGTTTCGGAATACTGGCTGACCCAGCCGGCTTTTTCCTTCGGCGTGAGGTCGGAATAATACAGACGGCGGAAATGTCCGTCCGGCTGCTGCAGTTTCAGCACATCGTCCGCGATCGTGAACGGATATCTGGTCTGGAACAGCGTTTCGTCCTGCAGATAGAGCGTCATGGCGTCGTAGATCATTTCGGGCAGGGCGAGCGAATCCAGCGCATCGGCCTCGAACGGCGCGCCCCAGCCGGTCTTTTCGCAGAACGGCATGATATTTTTCATGAAATCGCCCGTGTGGAACGGGAAGGTCAGCCTGGAATTGCCCGCGTAATGGTTGTAAAGATAGAAATTCAGCAGTCTGACGGTCCGTTCGCGGTATTCCGGCTTGCCGGTCTCTTTCCAGCGGCGGTAGAATTCATGCGCCTTGAGCAGGTCGTATTCCAGCCAGGAGCAGCCGAACTGGTCCGGCGGACGGTAGCCTTCCTTGAACTGGCCGAAGAATTCCGAAAAATAGTGCGCGGCGTAATGGTCGCCCTGTTCAACGCCTTTGAGCTCGGAACGCGGCCAGATGGAGATGAATTTCTCCAGGAAATCGGCCATGTCGGTCTGCGGAACGTGGACCGGCGATTTGTCCAGGTTCCACATCACGTTGGAAAGCACCCCGGCATGTTCCTCGCCGCCTTTGCCGACGAACCAGAAATAGCGCAGGTCCAGCGGACCGTCAACGGGCTTGCGCAGTCTGAACACATGCGCCAGTTCCGTATCGTCGCGCTCCGTTTCCGAGAGCCGCTCGAGATCCGTTTCCCAATACGCTTCCCCGAAATAGAGATGGCCGGAACAGGTGTAGAAAATCCGGTTGTTCGAGGCCGTGCTGAGATAATCGCTCCAGCTTTTGTCGAACGGATAGGCGCCCGGATTCATTTTCCGGGTGATCCATTTGTAGGAAACATACGTGAAATCGGCGATCGGGCCTTCGTGGAAATAGCTCGTTCGGCTGACCGCGCTGCCCGCATTGCGGTAATGGATGTCGCGGATGAAATACAGTTCCTTTTCTTCGGCATCTTTGCCGACCGTGATCTTCTCGGTTCCGGCGGCCGTCTCGATCGTGATGCTGTCGGCATCGCAGGCCGCTTTCTGCACACTGCCGAGGTCGCATTCGGCTTTTTTGCGCCAGAGTCCGCGCTCGAAAATATAGGCTCGCAGCAGATTGCCGCAGACCACGACCGCCTTTTCGCCCCGGATCAGTTCCGCCTGGCGTTCCGGCAGTTCAGGCAGCTTGTAATAGCGCGCCCGGTTAGTGTAGTCAACGATTTTCTGCTGACGGATCATAATTTCTTCATACATTTCAGATGACTCCTGTTTTTTGGCGGGGCAGGGCGGAACACGCATACAGGGCGTCTTCCCCGGGCATCCCGCAGAATTTTATCAGATTATCATATACTTTTTTCATGGTTGCCAGACTGCCGGTCAGTTTGTCGGTATCGGCGATATAGAGCGCACCGTTGCGGACATCGAATTCGGCGGGGGTCCCGACCGGATCGGGGAACACCAGACGTGTGCCCGGAATGCCCGTGGCGGCACAGCCGTCGGTGATGGCGATGAACCGTTCGCGTCCTTTGGTGCGCCAGACCGTCTTGACCAGTTTCGGATCCACATGAACGCCGTCGCAGATCATTTCCACGGTCAGACGGTCGTCCGCGAGAATGTCGAGGAACGGTCCCTCGGTGAAATACCGTCCGTCTTCATTCAGCAGCGGACCTTCTCCGTTGTTGCAGAAATGCGTGACGGAGCTGACCCCGGCCGAAACCGCATCCTTCAGAACTTCCGGCGAACAATAGAAATGTCCGGCGGAAACGTTGATCCCTTCCGAGGCGAAATATTCGATAACCGTCAAAGCCCCGGGCAGTTCGGGCGCGATGGTCACGTTTCTGATGATGCCGCGTCCGGCTTCGGCCAGACGTTTCGCCGCCCCGACGGAAGGTTTCGCCAGCAAAGATTCGGTCATGCCGCCGGCCACATGCACGAACGGTCCTTCGAGATAGACCCCGGCCAGCTGTGCGCCGGGCAGGGGGGCTCCGTCCATCAGACCTCGGCAGAATTCCAGACATTCGACCAGATTGTCGACCGGCGCGGCGGAAAAAGTCGCAAGAAAAGCATCCGTTTCTCCCTGTTCTTTCAGGAAGACGGACATTTCCTCATAAGCCGTCCGGTTCAGTTCGATGGTCTTGTGTCCGACGCAGCCGTGAAAATGATATTCGAAAAACATGTTTTTCCTTTTTTTGCAAGCAGGATCGTTCCTCATTGATTCAAATCAGCCGCTATACCAGATAAAGATAAACTTCATTTCCGGTTTGTCAAGAGACCGAAAAAAAATATTTATCGGAATCGTGATATATTGATGTCGAATAGACAGGAAAAACCGTTACGGCTGCCAGTAGGATATCCGGTAGAACCGGAAACAGGCGAACTCACTGCCTCCGGTCACGAGGACCGCATCGCAGATCTTTTCCGTGATGCCTTTCAGGTCGACGACATATTTCCGGGTATCATACGGATGGACTTTGCCAAGCTCGCAGCGGCTCAGAACGTTTCCTTTCAGGTCGCGGATCTCCACTGCGGATTCTGCGGCATTGAGCTTTTCGAGTCCGGCATTGTCCTGCGGGATCAACATGATTTTGACTTCGGCCTTTTCCGTGTCCGCGGGAACCAGCGGTCCCTCGGTCAATTCAAAAATATCGAGCTTGCGCCCGAAAGGTTTCAAGGCGATCTTCCAGTCGGCATCGAGGTTGACGCCGTTCCGGTTGTTTTTGGCATCCTCCATGTTCCGGTGAAGGGTCACGGACCGCCAGATGCCGCCCATGTTCATGGAGTCATAGACCATGATGGCGATTTCCGCGGTCGAGCCAGGTTCCGCATTGTCGAGGGCGAACTGGAACGGTTCGTTCCATTCCCGGTTGGCACCCAGATATTTTCCGTTGCAGAAGACCCAGGAGACCTCATCGGCGGAACCGATGCGCAGGACCGGCGTCTGCCAGCCTTTGGGGATCCGGATATTCTTCCGGTACCAGGCACAGCCGTCATAGGGCAGTCCCTGTTTTTCCCAGCATTCGCCGGTCCGGATGTTCCGCCAGTGCGCGAACCGGAATCCTTTGCCGCTTTCGGGTGCTTTTTTCACGTCATCCAGCTCCGGTTCCGGCGGGATTCCGCGGTTGATTTTCCGTTCCACGGCGGTGAACTCCGGAAGAACGGCCTTGCCGGTGCGGAGCTCTTCGCAGAGCTGAACGATCGTTTCCCGCATCAGATCAAGACGGATCCCCGGCCACACGTTGTTGCCGCGCATCCATGGGACTCCCTGCGGCTGGATATGGGCATCCGCACGGTTGCGAAGGATGGTCATGAAGTTTTCCGCCTTTTCTTTCGCTGCCGCGTTCCGGGAGCGTTTTACCTCGTTTTCCAGCAGCCGGAGATATTGGCGGTCGATCACGGATTCCCTGAAGCCGTCCGAACGCATGGTGGGCAGGAACTTTTCACCGGGCGCTTTCATCGAGTTGAGATGGAAAGTACCTCCGCAATAACCGCAGCAGGTCAGGAAATCATTGTATTCGATCTGGTGGCCGAAATAGAGGAATTCCCGCAGGCTGCCCCGGGCTCCGTGCGCCCAGGAATGCAGACCGTTGTAGACGCGTCCGCCGATCGAGTAGGTGTAGAGGTGTTTGTTTTTTCCGTAATTGCTCTGCCGGTCCGAGACCGGCCAGCTGCCGGGGTCGCGGACTCCCTGGACCTGCAGATAGGGATAGAACTGTTTCGTGGTTTCCGAACAGTTGCACCGGTAGGATGCCTGGACGTTGGGGATGCGTGAGACCTGTTTGAAGACTTCGATGGCGGCATCCATGACTTCCTGTTTCGGGAAGACGCTGCCGTAGCCCATCTCGCCGCCCAGGTCGGCCACGATCCCGGTGGCTCCGCCGTATTTGATGGCATAATCGCGGTACAGTTCATACTGCAGTTTCAGTGCCGCTTCATATTCCTTCGTGTAGATTTTGAACGGCCCCTGGCGGTATTTTTCGATGCGGGACGATGCCGACTGCAGGGTCAGGACCGGAGTCTTCACGGGGAATCCTGCGGCTTTATAAGCTTCATACCAGGCTTTGATCTCTTCCCGGTTCACAATGACTTCCACCGGGAATCCGTTCGCATCGGTCTTGAACTTGGTCTGATAGGGCCAGCCGCGCATGAAGGGCACCGTGGTGCAGCCCAGATCCTCTTTGCAGAATTTCATACCGTTCAGCATGGCCTTGCCGCGAGTGGGGACTCCGAACATCCCGATGAGATGATCGTCCAGTATCGGCAGTTTTTCCGATGTCACGCGGATCTCCACCGGAATGCTCTGTGTTTTCCCGTTGCCGGTAAACGTGACCTTTCCGGTATAGGTCCCGCGTTTCATGTTTTCCGGTGTTTTGACGCAGACGCGGTAACCGTAACTCTGATTGGCTTCGAGATCCCGTTTCCTTGCGGGGACAAAATGGTTGGGACCGGTGAAATGTTTCCGCGTGGAATAGGACGCGAACCGGTAAGGCATGACAAAAGAAACCGAGGCGCCGGGGAATCCCTCGAGTTCGATCTCGGCCGCGGTATCCTTCAGTTCGCTGAAGGTCCGGAGCAGGATCATGCCCACGCTGTACTGCCCGGGCGAGGCCAGCAGCCGCATCGGGGCATTCCGTTCCGAAATCTCGGGCATGGAGTTGAAAAAGATGAATTCGCCGGGATTTGCTCTGGCAAAAACGGCATAATCCCCGGTATAGCCGGCGAAATTGACCGAGAGCAGTTTCCGCAGATCCTTTTCCGAAGGAGACGCATCATCCCAGAATTCATCGAAGACCTTCCGCCGGGCGGCCTGCATCCGGGCGAGATGGGCTTCAGCTTCTTTGTCCTCTGCCGGATAAACCGCCACATAGTTCAGCGGGATGTCATAGCTGTTTCCGGCGGCGATCCTGATGTTGATTTTGCCGTTTTCAGCTGTCGTTTCCGCGGTCAGATCCTTGATATACGGCTCCATGTAAACATCGTAAACTTTTTCGGATTTCTTCGCCGGCCGGTCCAGATAGAGGAAACGTTCCCGGTCGCCCCCGTTGAATTCCCATTTCAGCTCCTTGTTCACATAGAACTTCCCCTGAAGGGGACGGCAGAAGCCATTGAGCCAGCACATGGTGTTGGCCGCTCCGACCCCGATCACGACTTTATACTTGCCCGGCTTGACCTTGATCTCCATTTCCGGAGCCGTTTTTTTCCCGACGACCGCCCAGTCCATCAGCAGCGCATCCAGTGTCTTGCGGAAACCGTTGGTATAACTTCTCGGCGGTTTGACCCAGCGGAAACTCGGGTGTTTCGCGGTCCGGTTGATGACAATGGCATCCGGTGCGGCGGGACCGTTCGGCGGACCGAAATCAAAGACTTTCAGTGCGGAAGACGCCGCCGCGGTCTGTTCGCCTTGTTCCAGTTCGATCGGATTGGGACAGAAACCGTAGTAATAGCCGCGGTCGTTCGAGTCTGCGCCCAGATAGTTGATCGCCGCGATGAGATTGCCTTTGCCGATGCGGAGTCCGGTCTGCATCTTCCGGAGCTTGAAACTCGCCTGATAACGGTTCGGGATATCGCTTTCCTTCAGCTGAAGCGGAACTCCCGGCAGGGTCAGCGATTCCCATCTCCCGCGGTAGACCCAGTTTTTGCTTTCGTTGATTTTGTAGAGATAAAGTGAAAGGTTGTCCGGCTTGTCTTTCACCTGCATTTCGATCGTCACCGTGTCCCCGGCAACGGCAGGCGTCCGCGAATCCTTGATTTTGCCGTCCGGCCCGGTGACGGTGAAGATGACGGAGTCCGGGGTGTTTTTATCGGCTGTGGCGAGTTCGCTGAACTGGAGACGGCGGGGTATGAACATCCGCAGCTGGAGGAAACCTTTCATCGGTTTCCCGGAAAGGTCCGGACGGGTCATCTCGAAGGCGGGAAAAGTGTAGAGGCCGGGACGGACCATGAACCAGTCGGCCACCGTGCCGAGATTCGTGGAGAGGAGCAGCCGGTAGTCTCCGGAAATGATCCGCATCTGCAGATAGCGCACCTTGCTGTTGAAGTCATACGGGATCCTGCGGCAGACGCTCGGCGTCCCTTTTACGGAGGTAATGGTATAGGAACTGTTGTCCAGAACCATTTTTATATTCGTGCCGCTCCAATTGTTCCCAGTCGGTTTCGCGGAGAAATCCAGCTTGCTGAAGTCTTCCTTCCAGGCCTGCGCACAGAGAAGCGCCGGCAGCAGACCTGCGCACCATATCCATTTTTTCAGCATGTTTCCTGCCTTCGTCATTTTTCTGATTCATTATGCAAAGAACTTTTTTGATCTCAATACGGGGTGAACGGTCCGAGATACATCGTATCCTTCCACGCCGACTTGTTTTCGGTATTGTTCTGAAACCACGGTTCCAGGCCGACACATGGCTGATAATACGAGAGCGGGTTGGTTCGCGCATGACCGTCAGCAAAAAGGCCGTTGGCTTTTTTGTTGTGCCGGGGCGCGATATTCGAAGGATTCTGCAGATCGTAGGTGCCCCTGGTCCGGTATTGCTGCGAGCTGGTGGCATACCAGCCTTCAGCCAGCGTCAGGGATCTCCCGGGGAAAGCCATCCGGCCGGATTTTCTGACCGATGTGAAAGGTACCTTTGCCGAATTTGCAAAATCGATTTTTCCATACAGCCGGCTGTTGATACCGTAACTGATGCCGCTGGAAAGCATGGTCGGCGGTGTATGCACCGGACAATAAAACACGCTGTTCCGTTTTTCATGAAATTGCACGCCCTCCGCATACACCGCGGGGAGATTGGCATACGTCCGGATCAGCGCCTGCCAGTAGTTCCCCGTATTCTGATAAGTCGTCGTCGTTCCATCCGTGGTCTGCACCAGACAGGGATAGATCCCCTGATTGTCCATGGCATAGGATTCAAAGCAGATCCCGAGCTGTTTCAGATTCGCGAGACAGGAATTCATCTGCGCTGTCTTTTTGGCGTTGTTCAATGCCGGCAGCAGCATTCCTGCCAGGATCGCGATGATCGCTATGACGACCAGGAGCTCTATCAGAGTGAAACGGCTTGCCGTTTTACGCTTCAAATATGAAATTTGAGATATGAAATATGAGTTCGGGGCGGCTTTCTTTTTCATCTTTTGACCTCCGTTTTTGATTTTGAATATATCAAAATTATAGCAAATCTTGGGTTATTATACCATTTTTTTACCGTATTTCAAGATGATTTGAAATATTTTTTCAGAAAAACTTGATTTAATCAAATATGGTGTTATATTGACTTATCAGAAAGAATGATCACAGGAGGAATTGAGATATGAACCGGACGCGGATGATCTATGAGGAACTGGTGAAACGGCTGGACTCGGGGGTATATCCGCCTGAAAGCAAATTTCCCGCGGAATCCCTGCTGGCCGAGGAATTCGGGGTCAGCAAACTCACCATCAACAAAATCGTATCCATGATCGCCGGGACCGGCCGGCTGATCCGAGGCAAAAGCGGGGCGGGGACGCGTGTGGCGAAACATCATTTCCAGTCCCGCGGCAACCTGTTTTACCTCGGTCCGCTGGTGCCGTATTCCATCGGGTCGGTTTCCGGATTTCAGTCGGAATGCATGATCCGGGGGTATTTTCCCGTGGTGCTGAATCCGAACCGCGAAGAGATCGCACACTGTCTTCAGATGCTGAACAGCGACAAAGCGGCCGGAATGGTCAGCATGCAGCTGGGCATCCTGCCGCCGGTCGGGGATCTGAACATGTTTTTCCTGGATTATACGATGCGGCATGTCCGGTTCCGTCCCCATCTGCATTATGTCAACAGCGACAATTTCACCGGTGCCGCGGAATTGATGCGGGAGATCCTGAAACGGGGTCACTGCGAGGTGGTGATCTTCAGCTGTCAGCGGTATTTCATCAGTCCCGAGGCGCCGGTGCTGCCGCGGGTGAGGGGATTTCAGACCGCCATGCGCGAGGCCGGAATGGATGATTTTGAAGCCCGCACCTTCTACGGTTCCAGCCAGACCCTCAACGAAGCCCGGATCATTCTGGAGACCATGCTGAAGAAATATCCCGAAACCACCTTGATCTGCACCGATTCCGACAACGGAGCGGAACTGATCCATGCCGCCGCGGAAGGCATGGGGATCCGCTGTCCGGGCGAGATCGCCCTGACCGGTTTCGGCAACATCACTCCGCTGAAAATCGCCACGGTGGATCAGAATCCGGAACTGCAGGGGAAACTCGCGGCCCGATATCTGATCGATTTCGCGGAAGGAAAACTGCGCGATGATACCATGATTGACGAACTGGTCCCGACCTCGCTGGTGAATCCGGAATTGATCCCCGTAAGAAAATAAGCGGCAAGCGACAGGTTACAAGTCGAAGCGGCGGATGCGTGCGATCGAGGAGAACGGTTCCGCTTCCTCCCGGCGCATGATCTCGAGGATCATCGGCGCCCGGAAGATCCCCCGATGCCAGGCGTCGAACACCGGCAGCAGACTCGGATGTCCCGTGGTCCGGCTGGTCAGATGGCTGTGTCCTTCCAGATACGGCTCCTCCTCGGAAACGGCGTATTCGAACTGGTGGATATGCAGACCGTTGAGCAGGGGACCGCACATTTTCAGCCAGCGCGCGGTGTCGTTCACCCGCGAATAGGGAAAATTGCTGTAGGCGTGGCCGATGTCCAGATGGCAGCCCCGCAAATCCGAAGCGGAAACAGGAGAGATGATCCTCCTTCGCTCTGCGGGCTATGGAGGACAAGAAGAGGGAACCGGAGATCTCGTGCCGGCGGATGTCTTGCGCTCTGCCGATTCGTATAATTCGCCCGATGAAGTTCGCGGAGGCGGTGCTGCGGCACGGACTGCCGGTTTTAAGGGATTTCCGTAGTTTCTGCTCAGACGGGATTTGCTGATTCGTCATAAGCGCGAATCTGGTAAACCCGGGCTTCGGGAACACCCCACGTTTCCAGGACCGTGAGCCGGAGACCGTCCAGTTTTTTCGCCGGAAAGACATGCCGCCGGAACCGCCGGATATTCTCATCTTCTTCGGCCAGCAGTTCGGCATGACCGTCCAGAAGACCTTCCAGACGATAACTTTTTACGCATTCTTTCTGCGGTTCGAAAATATTGAACGAATCCAGATTGGTGTCGAATACCAGTTCGGCCGCATTGCACCGGCGGCTTTCGGGAAAACGAATCTCCAGCTGCTGGGGCAGGGGACGTGCCGGATCGGAGATCCAGACCGAAAGGAAATCGCCGCCCCGGTTGGCAGTATTCAAAACGTTTTCCGCATCGAACGGATGCTGGACCGGTTCGAAACGGCAGCACAGATTGGTATTGTCGCCGTGCGGAGGCCAGCCTTTGCGTTCCATGTTCGAACGGCAGATCCCCGGCAGATAGACCGAACTGTAAGCAACTTCGAGATCCGGCGTTTTTCCGAACCGGATGAAATAACGGTTGCCCCGGGTCATCCGGGCTCGGAAAGGAAATTCCGTCTGAACT